>Ga0190274_10000235_pt1 | contig 37084 bp, 43 predicted proteins | sample Popmic531T_FD_133002 | JGI IMG/M metagenome (GOLD analysis project Ga0190274, IMG submission 133002) | Populus adjacent soil microbial communities from riparian zone of Yellowstone River, Montana, USA - 531 T | ecosystem: Environmental > Terrestrial > Soil > Riparian zone | place: USA: Montana... | reverse complement strand
CGACGAGGTGGCGAAGCTGCACCGCGAGATCGACGGCGTGATCCTCGTCGCCGGCAGCGCCACGCTGGTCCAGTCCCTGCTCGAGCACGACCTCGTCGACGAGCTGCGGCTGATGGTCTTCCCCGTCCTGCTCGGCGAGGGCAAGCGCCTCTTCGGCGACGTGACCGAGAAGAAGCCGCTGAACCTCGTCGACTCGAAAACCATCGGCGCCGGCATCGCCCTGCTCACCTACGAGCCGGCGGCGAAGTAGGGCCACGTCACTTCACTCGGCGTCGCAGGCGACGGACGGCCGCCTGCGACGCCGCTCATCGGCTAGGTGTCATCGTGCTCGAGCGCGTCGGCGTCGAGCACCGCCCAACCGACCCGCTCGACCAGCTGACCGGAGAAGTGATCGGACTCGAGGTCGGTGGTGGCAATCCGCTCGCGATACACGACTGTGCTCGCCTCCTCCTCAGGGGAATCGGCAACGACGAGTATTTGCGGCATGGGGTGCCTCCTTCGTTGGGTGCTCGAGCACCATCGCGGAGGAACCTTGGCCGCAGGTCAAAATCGGGTAAAGACTCCGTCAGTCTCACCGCCGGGAGCCCGGCTGGGGTCGATCTGCTCATATAAAGGAAAGGGCCCGTGACGAAAGAGAGCAAACAGATCAACTGGCGCGCCTGGGCGGTTGGGGCTCTCGTCGCGCTCGTCGTCATCGTCGCCCTGCAGAACTCTCAGGAGGTGAGGATCGACGTCCTCTTCGTCACCGTCAACGCTCCCCTCATCGTCACCCTGCTGGCGGCGGTCGCGATCGGCGCCCTGATCGGCTACGTCGCCCCGGTCCTCCGTCGACACCGCCGCGACGAGCGCCGCCAGAACCAGGCCTGAGCGGTAGAGCAACCCAACGGTGGCTGCAAATCGGGCTCGACGATCGACTCGGCCCGTTTCCGCGTGCTCGACTTCGGCTGAGGCCCGAACGGAGGGCTCAGCCGGACTCCTGCGCGAACGCCTCGGCGGCGGCTGCCAGGCGCAGGCGCTCGACCTCGGCGCGCTGCGATTCGGCCCGCTCGATCAAGCCGGGAAGGTCGAACTGCGCGAGCCCGGCCTGCAGCGATTGCTCGAGCGCCTGCCATAGCTGGATCTTTCCCGTGATCCCGATGTGGAGCATCTCCAGCTCGACCACGCGGCTGAGTGGCGAGTAACCCCTCAGGCGGCCGTTCAGCTTCAGCCGCCCGAGCTTCTCGGCGGCCCAGGCGCCGGCGACCTTGGGCCGGTCGCGTTTGACGGCGAGCCGTTCCATCACCCGCTCGAGCGTCGCCCGGTCGGCTTCGATCTCGGCGCAGATTCGCGCCAGCGCATCGCCCATCTCCATGTCGCGGTTGCTCGAGCGCGCCCGCCGGGCGAGCTCGACCCCGCCCGTCGCTCCGGCGAGGTGGTCGTTCAGGTAGATGGCCAGGAGCCTGCGCTCGATCACCGCGTTCGTCTACCCGTTCCGGGCTTTGGCAAAGCAGGTACCCCCTGAGCAGCGCAACGCCGCCAGTACTCTGGGCGCCGCCTTGATCTACAGAGCCTTCTTCAGAGCGGTCCTCGTGCGCTTGGATGCCGAGCGCGCCCACCGGCTTGCCTCGCGGGCGATGGAGCTGCTGCTGACGACTCCCGGGCTGGCGCGGGCGCTGGAATTCATTTTGCGCCCCCGCAAGGCGCTGGCGGTGAGCACGATGGGCCTTCGTCTGAGGACGCCCCTCGGCGTCGCCGCCGGGGTCGACAAGAACGCGACCTGGTTCCGCGGCCTCGAGGCGCTCGGCTTCGGCTTCGTCGAGGTGGGCACGGTGACCGCGCAGCCGCAGCCCGGCAACCCCGGTCCCCGGGTCACACGTTTGCCACGCGACCGCGCGCTGCTCAACGCGATGGGCTTCCCCAACGAGGGGGCCACCGCTGTGGCCGAGCGGTTGTCCGGGCGTGGCAGTGAAACGGTCATCGGAGTGAACATCGGCAAGACGAAGGTGGTCGAGCTCGACGACGCGGTCGCGGACTATCGAGCCTCGGCCCGGCTGCTCGCGCGCCACGCCGACTACATCGTCCTCAACGTCAGCTCGCCGAACACCCCGGGCCTGACTCAGATGCAATCGCTGGACCGGCTCGAGTCACTTATAGAGGGAGTGCGGGCGGTGACAAGCGAGCTTTCTCCAAGCGTGCCGCTGCTGGTCAAGATCGGCCCGGACCTGGAGAACGAGGAAATCGAGCGGATCGCCGAGCTTGCGCTCTCGCTGGAGCTCGACGGCATCGTCGCGACCAATACGACGACCCGGCTCGATGCCGCCGCCGCCAGCGCCGATCTGATCGAGCGGCTTCCACACCGGGGGGGCGTCTCCGGCGCACCGTTGAAGGCACGCTCGCTCGAGGTGCTCGAGCTTCTCAACGCGCGACTGCAAGGCCGCATCGCCCTGATCGCCGTCGGGGGAATCGAGACCCCCGACGACGCCTGGCAGAGGATCCTGGCCGGCGCCAGCCTGCTCCAGGCTTACACGGCCTTCGTCTACCAGGGACCCCTCTGGCCCCACCGGATGAATCGCGGCATCGCCAAGCGCCTGCGCGAATCCCCGTGGGAGACTCTCGATGAGGCCATCGGCAAGGGCCTGTAGCCGGCCTACTCGTGCTGCTCGATCTCGCGTTCCCGCTCGGAGGCCTTGCGCTCGTTCAGCTCCGCCTCGGCGGCGGTCCGCTTCGCCCGCTCCTCCGCCAGCTCGGCCTCGCTGCGGGACTGCTGGGCCTGCTCGCGATGGTGGCCGACGTCGTCCTTCATCGCTCGCTCCTGCACCCTTCCCACCTGTTTGGTTCGATTGCGGCGGGTGGCGGCGGAGACGAGCAGGCCGACAACGACGATGGCGACTATCACGATGAGCACGATCAACACTGTGGACATTTCGAATCCTCCTAGTAGGGGGGTGGGCGCTGGATTTCCCGCTCTTCAGCGATGACTGCGTTGGGCGCCCGCCTCGCCCACATGCGCTGCTGGACGAAACCGAGGATCAGGCCGGCGGCACCGGCGATCATCAGGATCAGGCCCACGGTGTGAAGGCTGACGTGGGCGACGTGCAGGTTGGTGGCGAAGCGAAGGATCGCTCCCACCGCGATCAGGAATATCGAGCCGGCGATCGTCATCAGACGCGACCCATCAAGAGCAGGATCAGCAGCACGATCGCAATCAGCCCGAGGATTCCTCCGGCGACGGCAACCTTGAGCAGGACGAGGACGATCGCAACGACAATGAGCAGTCCGATGATTGCTCCGACCACGGTGGTTCCTTTCCTAGTTTTGGATTAACTCCCTGAACCGCCGAGTTCCTTTACCCGGCTTCTCCTTTGGGAAACGGCGCCGAATCGGCGGCGTCAGGCTCTATTCCGCGGTCGCCTTGCCGCGGTCGCCATTGTCGGCTTCCGCCGCCGTCTCGGGTTCGGTTGGGGGAGGGGCGGCGACGGGGGGCGACTGCGGGTGCTCGGGGTGCGGAGGGTGAGGCGGATGCTCGGGATGGGATTCAGGCTGCTTTTCTGCGCCCTTCTTCCCGGAGGCGGCATGCTTCGCCTGACCTTGATTCTTGGCTTGTCCTGGGGGGGAGGTCTTCTTTCCCTTCGGCGGATGATCCGCCTTGCCCTGGCCCGCCGCCTGGACGGAGCCCTTGGACTCGCCCAGGTGGCGGCCATTCGACCCGGGCGCCTGATTCGACCCGGGGCCCTGCTCTGGCGCTTGGGCCGCCTCCGGGCCCTCCCTGACACTCGCGGCATCGGGTGGGGCTTGGGCAGCAGAAGCGCGCCGAACGTCCGCTGTTGGCGCCTTGCCTCGCGGCGCCGTTCCGGCTCCGTCGAGCGCCGCGGCACGGTTGCCCTCCGGGTCTGCGCCGGGCGTGGAATCGGCGGCCGTGGGGACAGGGGGAGATGCAGTCCCCGCTGGCGGATCGTGCCGGTTGCCGTGGCCCAGGTCGATCACCCCACCCCTGTCGGCAGCGACCACGCCGATCGTCGCGACGGCGCATATCGCTGCCGCTGACTTGATCGCCACCGTGCCGGTCAGGGCCTTGCCGGCGCCTACCCCGACCGCGCCGGCCCCGCCGACGGCGCCGCTCGATCCACCCGCGGCGCCCCCGAGCAGGCCCTGCAGGATTCCGGCCGAGGCAACGGCCGGCAGCGGCGCGAGGGCGGCAAGCTCCCGCTGCCGATTCGAGATCTCCGCCTGAAAGGCCCGGCAGCTCGGGCAGGAGCGCAGGTGGGCACGGATGTCGCGGCGCCGCAGCAGGCGACCGTCATCGTCAGAGACGGCCCGCATCACCTCACGGCACTGCATCTCACGGCCCTCGCTCATCTGTCCGAGGCTGACCCGGGCCTCGTAGAGCGTCTGGCGCGCGACCGCGGGCGACGTCTCGAGCGCCTCGCCGATCTGCCCGTAGCTGAGCCCGCTCATCTCCCGCATGACCAGAGCCCCGCGCTGGCGGGCGGGGAGCTCGGCGATGTCGGCGACCAGCAGCCGCAACCGCTCGCGCGCCTCGACCTCGTTCGCGGGCCCGCCCCGCCCGACGAGGGACTCGGCGTCGATCGGCTCGGTGCTCCTCCTCGCCCGCAGCAGATCGATCGCCTCGTTGTGGGCGATCCGGTAGAGCCAGGGCTTCAGCTTTATCTCCCGCTTCTCCCCGGGCAGCGCACGAAGGACCTTGAACATCGTGTTCTGCACCGCGTCGTGGGCATCCTCGGCGTTGCCGAGGATCGCCGCGCAATAGCGGTAGAGGTCCTGGTGATAGCGCTCGAAGATCGCCTCGAACGCACGCTGGTTGCCGCCGGCAGCGCGGCGGGCGAGTCCCGTGTCCGAGAGCATGCGCGATGGCGCTGACTGAGTCACGCTTCGCGACCGTCTGCATAGAAGGACATCCCCTTTCAGAGTAGGACGTTCAGAGTCCGTTCTCTACAGAGACGACTCTGGGACCCCTTATGTCAGGCGATTCGTCGCTCTGGCTTCGCTACCAAACGGCGTCGTGCTGCTCCATCACGCCGAAGCCCTCGGCCAGCTCGACGCCGTCGAGCGAGCCGCGGAAGCCACCGAAGAGGTGCCGGTAGTGCGAGCGGAAGACGAGGAGGTTGTCGTCGCGGACTCGCTCGGACCCGGGGGTGAAGCTGAGCAGCGATCCGTCCGCGAACTCGACCGCGGTCAGGTCCTTGAAAACGACCGGAGCCGGCTCGACCGGCTCGCCGTCGATCCAGATCGCCCGCTCGCTGTTCGCGGCCGGGTCGTTGATCCCCTCGACGAGATTCCAGGCGACCGGTCGGTCATCGGTGGCACGACCTATCCCGGCCGACCAATGCCAGCTGGTGCGCCGCTTCTGGTAGCCGGCCGATTCGTCGTCCACTCCGTGTCCGTCGACCTCCCAGCGCCCCTTCGAGGTCTCGATCGTCCCCCTGATCGGCACCCCCGAGCGCTTGCGGGTCCAGCCCCAGCCCGGGCCGCTGGGGCAGATCGACTCGACCGGGGTCGCGTCTCCGAGCCAGAGGCGAGCCCGCAGGTCCCGCGCCTCGATCTCGATCGCGGGGCCGTCCATCCTGACCTCGGCGCTGCCGGGCCGCAGCCTCGTGTTGGCGAGGCTCTCGCCGTCGCCATCCCAGAACTGCCAGAAGCACTGGCTGAAGGGTCCGACCTGGGCGCGGGCGGCGCAGAGCATCGCCCCCGGGCCGTAGACACCGACGTAGCGCCAGCGCTTTCGCGTCTGTCCGTGGCTGCGCAGCGGCATGCGAGCGGGCGGGATCGGCAGATCGGGACGGTCGTCGCCCGGGCCGCGCCAGGGCAGCTGCTGGTTGGAACCCACCGTCCGACGCTACCAGCCGCCCACGCAGCGGCGCCCGCGGCAGCGCTCGCCGACCTGCCCGGGTCGATCGGAATCCCGAGCCGCTTCAACGGCCCCTATTCTCCGATACGTCAACCAACCGGTTCGTCGTATGGACATTGGAGAACGAAGTTGGCAGCGACCGTGGCCGAACACATCTCGCCAACCGGAAAATCAGGGGAGCCCCTTCAAAGGCTGTTGGAGGCGCTGGAGGACTGTGGCTGGGCTGTCGACCTGCGCGAATCCGTCTCGCCTCACGGCGGGCCGAATCCGACCCGGATAGACCTCAGCCGCCCTCGCGACCGGCGCCGCCTCCTCGTCTACTCGTGGTTCGTGACCAACGAGGGGAAAGGGCGGGCCAAGAACGACTACCGGATACAGACCCGGCGAGCTCACGAAGGCCCTTTGATCGTCGAGCCCGAGAGGACGACCGTCGGCTTCGGTTGGGATCGCCAGCGCCAGGTCTTCGGCGCCTTCGACGGCTGGACCAAGCGTGAGACGGGGAGCTCCTCGTCGGTCCACATCAAGCGGTCCCTGCTCGAGGCCGCCGTTGCCGAAGGCTGGGCCGTGGACCCCCTGCGCTGGGACCCGCGCGTGGCCTTCACGCCGGAGAACGCCGGCAAAGCCCTCGCCTGGGTAGCGGCGATGACGGCCGAACGGCGCGAGGCGGCGCTGCCGGCGCTCGAGTTGAAGATGCTGGACGAGGAGACCGCCGAGATCGTCGGCGACGTCTGGCGCAGCGCTCCGGCGCCCTGGTTTCGCGAGGGGGATCGCCTGATCGCTGTCGACAAGAAAGGGAAGCCGGTCGACGATTCGCTGTGGCGGATCGAGCACCTCGAGGCTCGCCACGTATCGACCGCGAGCAGCCGCTACAACCGCACTCGCATCCATTTCCGCTGCCGGCGGGTGGGGACGGTGCACGGCTCGAAGGTTCTGGAGATGTTGAAGTGAGCGCCATCGCCGAGGCAACCCACAGCGGCGAAGTGACGCTGCTCGATCATCTCGGCGAGGGCGACTACCGAGCGACGCGATCGGTCGCCGACCGGCCGCTGAAGAGCGCCGACATCGACGGGCTAGTCGCCAGGGCCAAGGCGGCAGTGACGGATCGGGGACTCCTCCTCCCCGACTCCGACGCGATCGTCGAGCGGGCCGTGGTGGCGCTGCTCACCGGCCACCTGATCCTCGAGGGCCCGCCCGGCACCGGAAAGAGCACGCTTGCCGGCGCCCTGGCGGAGGCCTTCGATTGCACCTACCTGGTCGAGACCGCAACCGCCGACTGGAGCACCTACGACGTGATCGGGGGCCTGCAGCCCTCGATCAGCGAGCAGGACGGCGGGGCCGAGGTGCTGAAGCCGTGGCTCGGCCACGTGCCGCGCGCCGCCGTACGCTGCGCCGACGTCATCGCCCAGAACGAAGACGACGGCGAGGAGGAGCCACACCAGGCGCACTGGCTGGTCATCGACGAGTTCAATCGCGCCGACATCGACAAGGCGATCGGCTCCCTGTACACGGTCCTCGGCGGTGGTGGCGGCGAGGACGGTCGCAGGCTGCCGCTCTGGTTCGGCGACGCTCCCGAGCGCCAGGAGTGCTGGATCCCCGACCGGTTTCGCATCGTCGGCACCCTCAACTCGATCGACACCGCCTACGTCTTCACCCTCTCCCAGGGGCTCCAGCGCCGCTTCCAATTCGTCCACGTCGGCGTGCCCAGCCAAAGCCAAGCGAGGGAGGAGATAGCCAACGCGGCGCGGCAGGCCCTGCGCTGGCGGCTGCGAACCTACGGCCCCAGGGCCGGAGAAGGCGCGAGCGTGGAGGAGGCCGAGGCGCTGGCCTCCAGGGACCCGCTCGTCGGCGCCCTGGAAACGCTGGCCGACCTGGTCGAATTCCTCCGCTATGACGAGCAGACCAGCTGGCCGCTCGGCACCGCCCAGATCGTCGATGTCCTCCGTCACGTCGTGCTTCAGAGCGGCGAGGGCGAGGATGCTCAGGCGCTCAAGCCCGCGCTCGACCTCGCGCTCAGCGACCGCGTCGTGCCGCAGATGAGCGGGCTGCTTCGCTCGCAGCTGGACGCGACGGAAACGAAGCTCGAGAACGACTTCGCCGTCCTCAAACGCACCCTGGCCGCGCTGCGGCGCGTCCGCCGGGCGCAACAGACGTCGTTCTCGTAGTGGCTGCCGCCGGCGCCGAGGGGATCGCGTCCGGACGCCTCGATGCCGCCGGCCGCGAGGCCGCCAGCGCGACCGCGCTCGAGCTGCTCGGCACCTACTTCGCCGACGCGCCGACCTGGGAGCTTCAGCACCAGCGCCAGTTCGCCCGCGGCGATGCCGAGCTTGGCGATCTGGCCGACGCGATCCGGATCCGCGTAGCCCTTGCCGCTGCCCGCCGGCTGGACCTGCTTCTGCACCGGATCGCCGCGCGGCTCTCGTTTCGCTACGGCCGGGTGGAGGAGGAGTCGATCGGGGCGGTGCGCGGCCGGCTCGACGTCCCCCGGTACATCCGCGCGCGGGCCCGCCACGAGGCGCCGCGCCGCTACCCGGTCCGGGTCCTGCAGCGCCACCACCTGACGCCGGAGAACGTCCTGGCGATGTACGCGGCCGGCTGGGTGACGCATGAGATGCGAGACGTCAGGTCCGACGTCCTTCCCCTGCATTCGCCCGAGCGGCGCGAGCTGATCGAGCGCCACGCGTCCCTCGCCCGGTCCCTCAGCCACCCGGTCCTCGCCGATGCCGCCAAGGAGGCGAACCAGGTTTGGCGCCAGGGTCGCCTGGCCGCGCTCGTCGACCAGGTCGAGGCGCGCATAGAGGGAGGGCACATCGCCTCACCACAGCCTTACGAGGAGCTGGTCGAGTGGGTGAGGGGGTTCCAGCCCACTGCCACCGCCGCCGGGGAGGACATCGATTGGAGCATCTACGACGACCGCTTCGACCCCAAGCTCTTCGAGATCTGGATCCTCCACCAGATTGCCGCCGCGGTCGAGCGCCGCCTCGGCTCCCCCACCGAGCACCGCCCGCTGTGGGACCGGGGGGCGACGGCGACCTACACCTGGAAGCTCGGCGGCTCCTCGCTTCGGCTTCACTTTCAGCTTGCCCTCTCGGGGCTCGCCAAGCCGCGCTGGAAGTGGGCGGAGAACGGCAAGCCATTCGACGGCGTGCCCGACGTGACCGCGATCGTCTCCACTGCAGGGGCGGGGGAGAGCGCGACGCTCGTCGACGCAAAGCTGCGTCGCCGGGAGCGCCAGCCCACCGAGGAGCTCTACAAGCTGCTCGGCTACTTCCAGAACCGCGAGCAGGGCCAGACCCCGAGTGGGGCGATCGTCTCCTACTCGCCGGGTGAGGTCGGGGTCCGGGAGATGCGCACCGAGGACGGCGGCACGGTGCTCAGCATGGCCGTCGACCCGGCTCTCGAAGGGGGGAATGACGCTGCCTTCGAAAAGCTCGCCGCATTCCTCGTCGACCTCCTCGACCAGATGGACCCTGGGGCCCGGGCCTTGGCGGGCGCGGGCGGCGGCGAGGAGGAGACCGCGATGATCCAGCAGCGCGTCGTCGACGACCTGCTGGCGCGCGGGGCGAGCCAGCCCGATTCCCTCGAGCCCTACCGGCGCGTCCTCGAGTCGCAGCTGCCGACGATCTGGCCCGGGCTCGACGAGGAGTTGAAGACGATCCTGGTGACCGCCGAGTACTTCGGTGCGACCGCCCCGCCGGATGCCGATCTGTCGGGCCCCGTGCTCGGCCTATGCGCCGCCTGCGAGCGAATGCTCTGCGGCCCGGACGGAGTGCTGTCGCGAATGGCCGAGGCGCATCCGGAGCACGTTCGCTCCCCGGTGACGCTCGGCGCCGCGGTGCTGCTCAAGCGAGCGAAGCTGCCCCGCAACGAGGCCGATGAGGCGGTTCGCGCCTTTCTCGATGGCGATGCGAGCGTCGACGCCGATGCCGTGCTCGATCTCGCCTCCGACCTGCTGCGCCTCAACGGCCAGCGGCGCGCGGCGGCTCACACCGAGGTGGTGATGCGGGACGGCTGGCAGACCAGTCGCGGGCTCGTGCTCGGCCGCGGAGACCTGGCGCAGACGGGGCTGCTGGCGCGCCTCGCCGCGGCGCTCTCGCCGCAGGCTGCTTAGCGAGCCGCGGACTTTGCCCGCGCGGGCGCCGGCCGGTCCGTCTCGACCTGCCAGCGCCCCATCTCATCGCAGGCAAAGTTTTCCTCGCAGAGCCGTCGCACCAGGGCGTAGCCACCGACCTCGAGCCCGAGGCTGCCGTTGAAGTGGGCCTGGACGAGCAGCGAGTGCAGAAAGGGGAGCGTGCGCTGGCGGTCGCGGTCGGCATTGGTGCCGAGCGCCGGCAGCGCCTCGAGGTGGGCGGCGAGCAGCGCCGTCGCGTCGTCGAAGCCGCCCGGGGGCTTCGGCCGGCGGCGCCGCTTGCCTGCCTTGTGGAGGTTGAGCACGACGTCGAAGGCGGCGACGTTCTCCGCCCCCGAGCGTCCCTTGTAGCCCTTGTGCGATTGCTGGGTCTTGTCGAGGTAGCTGGCGCTGGCGAGGTCGAAGCCGGCGTGCTCGACCGCGGTCCGCAGCGCCGCCCAGACCTCGGCGTCGCTGGACTGGAAGATGACCGTGGTCCAGGCGTCGGGCTTCAGCACCCGCTCGATCTCGGTGAAGGAGGCCTCGATCAGGCTGGCGTAGTCGTCGATCGACTTGCCCCCGGCGTCCTGCTTGAGCGAGCGGTTGACCACCGCCTCCTCTTTCAGCGGCGTCAGGCCCTGCAGCCAGGACTCCCAGACGACGGCGCAGTCGGCATAGAAGATGTTCGACCCGAAAGGCGGGTCGGTGAAGCAGTAATCGATGCTGGCGTCGGGCAGGGACAGGTCGCTTGCCGAGCCCCTCCTCACCCGGGCCGCCGGCCCCTTCTCCGGGGCTTCGGCGTAGAAGCGCTGCAGCTGGCGGATCTTGTGGGCGAAGACCGGTCCCGGGTTCGCCTCGATCGAGAGCTGCGGGATGTAGAGCGTGCCGGTCAGCGGCCGCTGACCGCCGCGGGCGTTGTAGCGGCGCATCCGGGTCGCGTGCCAGGCCGTGTTGGTGAAGGCGAAGGCGAGCGCCTGGCGCTCGCGCTCCTCGGGCCACTCGGCGATCTCGCGCCAGAGCCGCGCCAGCGCCCGCAGGTTGCGGGGCGTCCAGAAGTCCGCCACCCGCTCGATCCCGTAGAGGTGGAGGGCGCAGCGAACGTACATCTCGCGGTCGGGGCCGAGCGGCACCTGCGGGAACCAATCCTCGCAGGCGCTCGCCGCAATTTCGCCGAGGCTGGCGATCTCGGCCGCGCTCGGCGCCCGCTCGACGCGTCCTCCCTCGGTTTTGACGGCGACCCAGGCCGGCGCCGAGTCGAGCCGGCGGGCGCCGCGCTTGGCGATCTGCCCGCCGCACGACGGGCACGGCCAGGAGGCGGCGACGGAGCCTCGCTCGCGGTCGGTGGCGTCGTCCCAGAGCGAGGAGGGCGCCTCGCAGTGGGGGCAGGCGACGATCCCCGAGTGCAGCGTCCAGACGGTCGTCGAGAGCCCGCCATCCTCCTCCTCGGTCCCGTACCAGTGTTCGAAGTCCGCCCGCACGGCCTCGAGCACCGCCGCCGCCGCTTCGCCGAGGCGCAGCGGGTCGCAGGGAGTGGCGATGTTCGAGGCGAGGTGGGCGGCGCCGTAGGAGAGGTCGTTGAGGACCGCGCGGCGCCCCAGCCGCCGCGCCGCGAGCCCGGTCATTCCGGAGCCGCAGAAGGGGTCGAGGACGAGGTGGCCGCGCCGCGTGTGGTGCTCGATGAACGGCTCGATCGCCTCGGGTGGGACCTTGGTCGGGTAGGAGTGGGCGCTGTAGGCGGCGGTGTTCTTGCGCCCCTGGGTCGGCTCGGCCAGCGGGGTGCCGACTCGCTTCGGCGGTCCTTGGCGAAGGTCGGGCAGCGTGCCTATGTTCGGGTAGAGCTTCTCGAAGCCGATCACTGCGGAGCCTCTTGGTCGGTTGCCGGCACGACGCCCTCTTCCCGGAGCAGGGTCAACAGCGCGTCGTAGCCCAGGATCGCGTCTGCGCCGGACGACAGCAGGCGGGCGTTGACGCTCGCGTAGAGCCTGCCGGCGCTCGGTGTCGCGCCGCTGCCGGCGGCCTGCCCGAGCGCCGCACGCAGGGCCTCGACCGGCGCCAGCACCCTCGATCCGTTGCGGTTGCCTTCACCCCCTTTCGAGGCGCGCTCGAAGGTGAGGATGACGTCGGCCTGGGCGACGCGCTCGCCGCCGCGCCCCTTGATCTGCTTGAAGCTGGGCTGGCCCTTGTCGAGCGCGGCGGCATCGAGCAGGCTGAGGCCGGCGTCGAGCGCGGCCAGCTGGATCGCCCGCCAGACCTCGGGGTCGGTCGCCTGGAAGATCACGGTGGCCTTGCCGTTCGGCTTCAGCACGCGGCGGATCTCGGCGAAGGAGGCGAGCAGCAGCCCGCCGTAGTCCTCGACGCTCTTCGGCTTGTCGCCGCCGGAGACGACGATCGCCTCGCCATCGCGGTCGGTCAGGTCGTCCAGCCAGGCCTCCCAGAGCAGCGATGAGTCCGAGTAGACGATGTGCGCCCCAAAGGGCGGGTCCGTAAAGCAGTAATCGACGCTGGCATCGGCGAGCGGAAGTCTGGTGGCTGAACCCTCGCGCACCTCGACCGCGCCGGCGGGCATCGGGTTGTCCCTGAAGAGCCGCTCGACGGCGGCCGTCTTGCGGCGCCAGAGCGAGAGGACGTTCCACTCGTAGCGCAGCGAGGAGACGTAGAGGGTGCCGCCGAGGACGTTGGTTGGCCGCTGCGCGTTCCACTGGTAGCGCCGGCTCGCCCGGTTGGCGATCGCGGTGAGGGAGAACCGCAGGGCGGAGCGCAGGCGCGGGTCGGGGTGGGCGCTTGCCTCGTTCCAGAGCAGGGCCAGGGCGGTGAGGTTGCGCGCCGAGTAGAAGCCGGCGACGCTGTCGATGCCGAGTTCCGCGTGACCGCGCCGCCACATCGGCCGCTCGCGACCGAAGGCCATGGTCGGGAACCAGGGCAGGCCGCGCGGCGGGCGCTCGAAGCCGAGGTCCTCGGCGGCGGCGTCGCGCACGACGCGACCGCCGGCCGTCGAGAGGTTGGCCTCGACTGCCCGCTCGCCCGCCACGGGGAACTCCGTCTTGGCGGCGCTGAACCCGCAGTGCGGACAGCTCGGGCGGCGGATGCCGGCCTCGCGCTGATCCCAGAGCAGCAGCTCCGCGCCGCAATCGGGGCAGCTGCGAACGTCGCTCCAGACGAGGTACTCGACGGTCGCCGGCTCGCCCTCGTGCACGGTCTCGTAGAAGCCCGCGACCCGCTCGCCGACCGCCCCGAGCACCTCCTCGACCGCGGCTCTGAACTCCTCCGCCGAGCAGGGCGAGGTGTAGTTGGAGGCGATGTGCACCGCGGCGGGGCTGAGGTCGTTGAGGTAGGCGCGCCGACCGCTCAGCGCGGCGGCGACGCCGGTCATCCCCGAGCCCGCGAACGGGTCCAGCACCAGGTCCCCGGGCTCGCTGTAGCGCTCGATGTAGCCGGCGGCGACCGAGGGCGGCACCTTGGTGTGGTAGGCGTGCACCCGGTAGATCGCGTCGGAGCGGCTCGCCAGGACCTCCCGCTCAGCGGGCTGGCCGAGCGGTAGTTGCTCCGTGACGCTCACCGTCCGATCATTCCAGCGTCCGCGGATGCCCGCCAGGCCCCGCAATCCCGCAAGCTGCCGCGAAATTTCGGCCAGCCTTAACTCGAAGGCCGTGGCGGCGTCTCTTATCTGTGCACCGAATCCCTGTGGCGGGCCAATCGCGCTCGCCCAACCGAAAGGAATGAGATGAGCACCGCAATAGCGAAGGGCCTGCAGGAGCAGCGCGACTACATCGCCAAGCTCGAGTCCGAAGACTTCGGCTGGGACATCATGATCGGCGACGCCTTTGTCCGCGGCATGCGCGACATCGGCTACAAGAGCACGGCTTTCGCGCTGGCCGAGCTTCTCGACAACTCGATCCAGGCGGGGGCGAAGCGGATCGACATCGTCTTCGGCTTCGCCGCAGGCAACAACCCGACCCAGGTCGCGATCGTCGACGACGGCCACGGCATGGAGCGGGAGATGGTGCGCGCCTCGCTGATCTGGGGCGCGGGCACCCGGGCCGACAACACCGGCGGCTTCGGCAAGTACGGCTACGGCCTGCCGAGCGCCTCGATCAGCCAGTGCTACCGGGCGACCGTCTACTCGAAGACGGCCGGTGGCGACTGGTGCAGCGCCTACCTCGACGTCGACGAGATCAAAGACGGGCTGTGGACCAACGGCAACCGGATCGAGATGCCCGAGGCCAAGGCGGAGGAGCCGCCGGGATTCGTCGTCGACCACCTCAAGGAGGCGGGGCGCTGGGAGGGCTTCGAGCACGGCACCGTCGTCGTCTGGGACCGCCTCGACGGAAACCGGATCGATCGCAAGCGCCGCGAGGGGCTGCGCGACACGCTCGTCACCAACCTCGGCGTCATCTACCGCAACTACCTGCTGTCGACGCCGATGTCCGTCGACGGCGTCGACGTCGAGCCCTGCGACCCGCTCTTCCTGACCGAAGGGTTCCGCTACTACGACCTCGACGAGGATCGCGCGGTCGAGATGCCGGCGGCGAGGGTCCCGATCAAGGACAAGGGCAGCGGCGACGTGCTCGGGACCATGACCGTTCGCTTTGCCCGGATGCCGGCGACGTTCTTCCGCAAGCCGGAGTTCAAGTACACGAACAAGCCGTCGCAGAAGAGCATGAACCCGCGGCTCGACATCGCCGACGCGAACAACGGGGTGATCTTCCTCCGCAACGGGCGCCAGATCGACGTCCTTCGCCCGCCTCGCCGCCTCGGCAAGATCAACGCCACGACCGACCGCTTCTGGGCGGTCGAGGTCGATTTCGAGGCGACCCTCGACGATTACTTCGCGATCACCACGGCGAAGCAGCAGGTCACCCCGGACGACCGCATCTGGGACATGCTGGCCGACAAGGCCAACCTCTTCCGCGCGATCAGCGAGATGCGCAGCGACTATGAAAAGGACAGGAAAAGGATCGCGTCCGAGGCGGAGCAGGCGAAGAACTCCACGCGCGCCTCGGTCGAAGCCGTCGAGGAGGCCGAGAAGTTCCGCACGAACGCCAAGCCGGACGACACGCCGGAACGCGAGGATGAGGCGAAGGAGAACCTCGCGGGTGAGGCAAGGAAACGGGCCAGCAAATCCGGCCTCAGCTCTGAGGCGGTCGAACGGGATCTGGTCGCCGAGCGCGAGGGCAAAACGTCCATGGTCGAGACCGAGGACATGCCGGGAGCGCCGTTCTTCCGCTGCGTCCAGGAGGGGGGGACCCGTGTCCTCTACCTCAACGTCGCTCACCCGTTCTACCGCGACCTGTACCAGGGACCGGGCGCCACGCCGCGGCTTCGGGCAGGGCTCGAGGTGTTGCTCTGGACGCTCGGGAACGCTGAGGTCGAGGCCGATCCGGATAGCGAGCGGCGTCACTTTTACGAACGGGAGCGGGCGAGCGTGTGGACGCCACATCTGGCCGACTCGCTCCAGCAGCTGACCACGATTGCGCTGGTTGACGAGGAGGAGGATGAGATCGCCGCATAAACAGTGCGGCGGGTCGGCGGGCGGTTTCACCGTTCGCTGACCCGCTTGGTACCGTTTGAATACATACGAAGGGTTTGTCCATGCCTGGGAAACACCCTGGGCCAACCGACGAGACGAGCCGAGCGCACGTGACCGATTCGAGGTCCCCTTCGACTGAGATGAAAGGGGGCCCCATGGGTCACATTGAGAGTTCACGCATAAGCCTCGACGGCTTGGTCCGTGCCGCGCAAGCGGAGTTGACCGATGACAGTCCGGCGATGAACGCGATCGTCCGCCGCTTCCGCTTCCTGGCGAGGCGCCTCGCGGGGGCGGCCACCGAGGACCGCCACCTGCGCGACGACCTGGAGAACGCCGCGCTCACCGCGCTGACGGTCGCCGTGCGCCGTCACCATCCGTACCGCCGCGGCTTTCCCAGCTTTGCGCGGGCCTACATGCGCGGCGCCGTCCACCGCGAGCAGCAGCGCTGGCTGCCTCCCGAGGGCGTCTCGGAGGTGCCGGTGGCGCACGACCTCGGGCTCCAGCCCGAGAGCTCGGAAGAGGCGGTGCTCGACCGCCTCGCCCCGTGGGGCGGCGGCAAGCTCGCCGTCGCCGTTGCCAACCTCGCCCCCGAGCAAAAGCGCCTGCTGGCCCATCGCTACCTCGCCGACGCACCGCTGTCCCTGGTCGCCGACGAGACCGGCACGACCACCTCGGCGGTGAGCCAGCGCCTAAAAACCATCCACGGCAGGCTCGCCACTGCGCTGGCCGCCTAGGCGCTCCCATGCTGGGGGACAACTGGCACCTGCCCCGCTCACTGGGTTGGTTGCCTCACGTCTTTCGTAGCACCAAGTTTTCGGTTTCGGCATTCCCAGGTCTTGTTGCGCGACAGGGGGTTGTTGAGGATCGCCAGATGACTCCGAGAAAGAAACGCGGGGCGATTACCCAGCACGAAACGCCTCACTGGGACCCGCTCCTCAAACTCCTGGCCGAGTATCTCGTCGCCGACTTCATGTGGATGCACGAAGTCGAACTGAAAGACGGGACTCGCCTGCACGCCTACAAGAACAGGGAAACCAAGCGCTACTTCCACCTGAGTCCGGATGGCCGCGCCTTCGACTATTGCGGAGAGGATCAGTACCGCGAAGTCGAGATCTCGCTCGCGCTGATGGAGCGAGTCCTTGCCTCAGACAGGCTCCGACCATGCCACGAATAAGCAGCTTCTACGGGATCGCAATCTGGATGTACCACGACGAGATCCACCATCGCGCAGGCCTCATTTCCTGGGCTCGGGCACGTGAACACCAACCGCTGGCCGCAATTGAGCCGCTGCCATAGGCCGCTCCCCGCCCTCACATGGCTTGGACCAGTTTGCCGTCGATGGCGGCTCCGAAGAGCTGGGCGATGCTCGAAACGGCAAGCGCGTTCTTGGTCACCACGGTCGAGGGCTTGAGGCTGACGCCGCCGCCCAGCGGCACCGTGAACTGGCTGTTCAATCTTCTGCCGTCGATCAACCCCTTGACCGAGACGAGGGCGTCGCGGTCGCCGGTCTGGCCGATGAGCTCGAGCCCCGCGAGGCCGGGCTTCGGGTTCAGCTGAAGCGCTTTCGAAGCGGAAACCGGGATGCTGTCCAGCGTCAGCGAGACATGGTCCCTCCCGGCGCCGAGCTTGTTCTTGAGGACGAGCTTGACGAGCTTGTCGCGTTCGGGAGAGAGCAGGACTTCGCTGGCGCTCGTCCCGAGCGCGCGGGCCCGTACAGTCGTGCGCTCACCCGGCTGAAGCGTCGAGTGGAGCTCGAGTTCGCTGAGGCCGGTCTTGACGACGTAGCGGAGGCTTCCGCGTCGTCGACCGGAAACCAGGTGGATGAAGTCTCGCGGCCCGCTTGCCGCATCGATCCTTTCCAGCCCTTCTCGAAGGAGCAGCGGAAGGGCTGAGACCGTCTCCGGGTCGTTGAGGATGCGACGGACGCTCCAGCCGGCGGTCGCCTGTTTCAGCCCGCGCCGCTTGCCGAGCTCCCTCGCCAACGGGCGGAAGCGGCGGTCGACGGCGAGCTCCTCGATCGTCCGATGCGCAGCGTCGGAGAGGTCGATCCGGCGATCGGATTCGGCGTTGCGGCGGTTGAGGCGGAGCAGAAGCTCGCCGTCGACGGCCCCTTTCAGACTCACCTGGGTGGGGCGCTTGGCTGCCGTGCGCGCGCCCTTCGAGGCTCGGTTTCGAGCCGGCCGCTGCGACGATCCCTTGAAGCTGACGAAGAAGTCGTCGATCCCACCACCGCGCTTCAGTCGCCCGGTCGCGTGGCGGCCGAACGCATCGAGATCGTGCCCGCCCAGGTCGGTGATCTGGTCGGTCTCGGCGTCGCCGCCGAGGATGATGATCGTCCCCGCGAGGATCAGCAGGATCGCATCCCAGACCGGCGTCCGTGGGCGCTCGTTGACGAGCGAGAAGGGGATGAAGTAAAGGCGACCCCCACTCCATTCTCCGCCGCTGTAGGGGTCGAGGCCGGTGTAGCTGAACTGCTTCTGATCCGGGTCGATCGTCAGCGTTCGCGTTGTCCCCGGGAAGTTCGGGTCGATCACCGTGATCTCCCAGGGCTTTTTGCTGTCGTCCCACGCGACCGGCAGGATCACGTGGGGCTTGCCGCTGAAGTCCCAGTTCTGAGCCAGGCAGAGGACCGGATCTTCGCCGCCCGCGAGGGCGCTCCTCGTGCGGGTGAAGACGTCGACCGGATCGTGCGTGTTGCCCGAGAGGACCTCGCCGACGAACCACCAGATGCTCGATGCGCCGACCTGGTACTGGTGCTTGACGTTGAACTCGCCGCTGACGTCATTCCACGCTTTGAACCGATCCAGCGGGAGCCCGTAGGCGCTCGCGCCCTTGCGGGCGTAGATCGCCTCGAGGCACATGCCGAAGCAGTTGCCCTCTTTGGCCAACCCCCTGATCACGAGCTCGTAGAAGGCCTTCTCCAGCCAGTCGGTCCCATCCCACCACTCGGGCTCGCTGTCGACGTCGCGGAACGCGCTCGCGTACTGGGAGTAATCGATGACGCTGGTGCCTCTGTTCTTCACCCCCCACCACTTCTGCGGCTCCGTCAGGGCGCTGGGGTCGACGTCGGGCTTGACCGAGCCGGTGATCGAGTTGATCATCGAGAACGAGCCCGAGTTGAGGGTCCCGCTGTTGTCGCGGAACCCCCATCCGTTCGCCATGTTGAGGACCTTGGTCCAGGTGCCGAGGTGATCGTCGCCGCCGCCGAGGAAGCTGTCGGAGTCCCAGACGTCGACGACGAGGGTCAGGCTCTTTGCGGGGTGGTTGGGCACGATGAGATCGGGGATCGTGATCTTCGGCTCGACGATGTTGTGCCCGTTCCAGGCACCGCCGGCGGGGTGCCGCCTGTCGTAGAGCGTGGTGCCGCCGTCCTTCAGGGTGACCTTGCAGTAGATGTCGTTTTGACCGGCGCCCCAGCCCTCGTCCTCCTTCGAGTCGATCCGGCCGATGTAGACGCGGAACGGGGTCGCGACGACGATGCTGTCCCAGCTCCCGAACCAGAGCAGGCTGCCGTTCTCGAACGTGTTGCGACGCGCCGCTCCGCTCGCTCCGGGGACGTTGGCCTCGTCGGAGGTCGGAAAGCCCATGATCCCGCGCGGCCCGCGCAGGTCGCGGTACTTCTTGCGGACGTCGCCATGCACCTCGTGAGCGCCGGTTTTGCGCGACCAGTAGAAGGTGCAGCGCTCGAACTCCGAGTAGCGCCCGATCACGTCCTTGGATTTGCGCAGGTCGGTCTCGTTCGTCACCGGGTAGCCCCAGGTCTTGAGCCCGCCGGTTTCGAGGAATCGCTTGAGGATCTCCCCGTGTACCTCGCATGCCCGCTCGCCGCCGTTCTTGTAGTACATCCGCGCAGCCTGAAACTCCTGTTCGGGCCCGCCCGGCGCTGCGCGCGCTGCGCGCAGCGGGAACCCGAGCGCCTGCGACTCGCCGAGCAGCTCGTACTCGAGGTAGATTTCATCCGTCACCGGGACGGCGCCGGTGCCGGGTGACCAGTAGATCCCACCATTGCTGAAGAGGTTCTTGCGGCCTCCGGAACGGGTCGTGTCACCCTCGTCGCTGACCAGATAGCCCAGGGTCCGCGGCAGGCTCCGCGACGAGAAGTAGAGGTCGTGGATCGCGCCGTGCAGCTCGAAGGCGGCGCCGACGCTGTCGTGGTACATGATCGCGCCACGTTCATATTTCTGGACGTACGATTTGCCCGCGTACCAGAGGTAGTCGATGCCCCCGGTGCGCTGGCCGAGATCGACGCGGCCGCGCACGGACTCGCGCTTGTAGGTGATGAACCACTCAGGGCGCGTGCGCTGTTCGTTGACGCGCGCCTCGATCTCGTCGGGGATGCCCGAGTACCACTGCAGCCCGGCGAGCGAGCCGTCGAAGTGGTCTTTCTCCCCGCCGGGGGACGTTCCTATGAACAGCTTTTTGCCATTGTGCTTTTTGAGCGAGCCATTCGGGAAGGCGTGGACGCCGACGCAGGCACCGTCGACGAAGAGCGCGGCCGTGTCGGTGTCATAGACGAGGTCCGCCGTGTACCAGACCCCCGGCCCCAGCCCTTTCTTGAAGTGCGTGCTCGGGCCGCGCCAGCCGTGGGCGCTCAGATCGACCGAGCCGAACAGGTTGAATTCGCCGGCGTTGTCCCCCGCGTCGAGGAACAGCGCGAACGGCAGCAGGTTCGACTGGACCAGGGTCTGCCGTCCGGTCACCTGGCCGGCGGCGCGGAAGACGACGCGAATGCAGAAGCGGCCAAGGTTCGGGTTGAGCCCTTTTATATCGACCCTCGCTTTGCCGGCAGAGCCGAGGTCGAGCGCTTTGAGGAAGGGCCCGAGCCCCGACGTGCCAGGACCGTTGGCGGGAGATGTCCCGGTGAAGGTGGTGGGAAAGGAGCCGTCGGGGTTGGAGACCGAGGTGTCTTCCAGCCTGTAGTCGAGGAGCAGCTTCGCCACCGTCGCGAAATTTAATCAGAATTATTCATCCATAACGAGACCGAGTTCAGCCCGGGGGCTCCCCTATGCGGCCGCGGTGCAGCGCTTCCTCTATCGCCGGGTTGAAGTTGAGGCCTCGAGCATCGCGCCGCGGACTTCAAACGGTCAATGGTGGGTAGTGGCGAGTCACCATGACAACGTTGGACAACAGGCGGTGGGCATTTCCGTTGCTTGCGGTGCTCGCTCTGATGGCGCTGCAACTGGCCCCCCTTTCGCCCTCTGCCTCGGCCGCGAAACGCCCCCCGCTCGTCTTTGCGGGCTGCATCGCCAACCGAGGCGCCTGGGGCTGCAAGGACCCGGCGCACGATTCGCTCGCGGCCGCCTCCGGGGTCGCTGTCAGCCCCGACGGCGCCAACGTCTATGTCACCGCCTCGTTCAATGTCGAACAGCCTTCGATCGGCGGCAACTCGGTCACCACGTTCGCCCGCGCTCCTGGGGGTGCTCTGAGGCAGGAGGGTTGCCTCGCGAACTCCTCGCCCGACGCCGGCTCCGTCACCTGCGAAACCGTGCCGCAGGCCTCGCTGCACGGCGCCGGGCAGGTGATCGTCAGTCCCGACGGTCGCAACGTCTACGTCCTCTCGCGCGGCGGTGGCGCTGGGCTGCCCTCGGCGATCACCGAGTTGACCAGGCTGCCCGACGGCCGATTGGCCCCGCTCGGCTGCGTCGCCGCCGATACCTCAACCGGCTGCGCCGAATTTCCCCACCATGGCGCCGAAGAAAGGACGACGATCCAGTCGCTGGCGATCAGCCCCGACGGCGCCAACGTCTATGTCGTCGCCGTCGAATCCTCTTCGGCAAGGGGAGCGGGACCGACCTCGATCTCGCAGTTCGCCCGCGCCGCCGACGGCACCCTGACCGAGGTCGGCTGCATTGCCGTCCACGGCGCCGGCGGCTGTGCCCCCGCGCCGGAGAACTGGACCTTCGGCGCGATCGCGGTCAGCCCCGACGGCGCCGACCTCTACAGCCTCGGCTACCAGTCGGTCGAGCAGCTGGCGATTGGAGCCGGCGGCGCCCTCAGCCCGCGGGGATGCATCGCCAGGGAATCGAGCTATTGCACCAGAGGCGGCACGGGTCTCGCGGGCCCCAGCCGGATCGCGGTCGCTCCCGACGGCGGGGCCGTCTACGTGGTGGGCTTCGACGCGTTGGCGCAACTGACCCGGGCGCCCGATGGCTCGCTCTCGCAAACGAGCTGCCTCAGTGACCAGACGCCAAAGGGCGACCTGATCGTGCCCGCCTGCGTTGCCGCCAAGCGGAGCGGGATCGGAAGTGCCGGGGTCGTCGCGAGTCCCGATGGCCGGGTCTACCTGACCGCGAGCGGTCGCGTGAGCGCGTTCGGGCATAAACCGGACCAAACGCTCGTCGAACGCGGCTGTGTCGCCAACACCGGCCGCGGCGGCCGCCTGCTGACCTCCGCCTGCGCCCGGACCCGGCACCCCTCGCTGCGGGGCGCCGAAGGCATCGCCGTCAGCCCCAACGGCCGCAGCATCTACGTCGCCTCCCTCACCGGCCTCTCGGTCACCTGGCTGAGGCGTCCCGCGGCACAGGCCGCGTTTTCGTAGCCCGAGTTTTTAGTTTCGGCACTCCCAGGTCTTGTTGCGCGACAGCGGGCTGCCGAGGATCGTCAGATGACCAAGATGACGTTTAGACCGGGAGTAACACCCAGGAGCTACACTGTGCTGGAGATGCCTTCCAAGCACCCTCGAATCGCTGTCACTGCCGACCCTGAACTGGGGGAGGCGCTGGCGCGCGTGCGCGCAGCTACCGGCACCCGCGAGGCCGACGCGACGCTGCTGCGTCGTCTCGCCGTCGAGGGCGCAGAGGCCGAGCTCGAGGCCCGGCGCAATCGCCGTGTCGCCGCGGAGGCGCTGTTCGAGGCGATGGACGCAGGGCAGTTCGACCTCGACCTCGCCGCCGTCGATCGCTTGAACGCCCCACCCGCAGCCTGATGCCCGTCCGGCTTTGGGACGGGACCGGGCCGGTGTTGGCAGATACCTCCGCCTGGATGCAGGCTCGACGGGATCCCAAGGCGCGCAGCCTGCTGCTGGGCGCGGTCGGGCGTGGCGACGTCTGCTGGTGCTGGCCGGTGCGCTACGAGCTGATGGTCGACGCTCGAGGGCCCGAGGGAGTCGCCGCCGTCGAGCGCACACTGGAGGGACTGCGTGAGATCCCCATGGACCGCAGCGTTCAGCGCACGGTTCTGGCAACAATGCGCGACCTGGCAGCGACCGGCTCGCACGGTGCGCATCGTTACCCCCTCGCCGATCTCACGGTTGCCGCGGCCGCCCAGGGCGCGGGCGTCGACATCCTGCATTTCGATCAGCACCTCGAGCGGCTCGGAGACCACCTTGGCGTTGGAGCGCACTGGGTCTCAGATTCTTCCTGACCCAGCGCCCCATACTGCGGCCTGCGGCCAGTCGGGACCCGTCAAACTTTCCGCGGATCAGTCATGCGCTTTGGAGTCCGTTTCGCAGGTGCTTCCCGGCAGCCGGCCCCGGTTGTCCGCGACCAGCCGGTAGGCCTTCGCCGCTATCGGCGAGATCCCCGGCAGCAGGATCGCGTGGCCGGCGATCCTCCATATCGGTCCAGCGGTGAGCAGCACCGCGGCAATCGCCTCGTGTCCGGAGCGGACGGTGCCGTCGGCGGAAACCCACTGCACGGCATCGCTCGCCTGCTCCTCGGTTACTCCCAGCGCGGTCAGGTCGGCGAGCTGCCAGGCGACGATCTCCGCGTCCGGCCCGATCCTCTCGAGCGCCCGCGCGCAGCTGGTGCAGAACGCGCAGTCGCCGTCGAAGAGGAGCACCGGACGCGTCCGCCCGGCCATCTCAGCCCCACGACTCGCTGAGCAGTCGGTCGATCGCGAGCTGCAGCACCTGGGAGCGGGTCCTGCCGGCGTGCTCGACCGAGATGAAGTAGCTGCCGATGAACAACGAGAAGGCGAGCATGCTGCGGGCCTCGACGTCACCCTCGTCGGCGCAGAACTGGCCGAACAGCAAGCGCAGGTACTCCATGCGCCGGGTGTCGATCCGGTGCAGGCGCTCGGCGACGTCGCTGTCTCGCCGCGCCCATTCCCGCAGTGCCAGCTCCACGGCGAAGTCGACTGACGGGGCCAGCTCGAAGAGCTGCTGAAGCTTGGCTCGTGGGTCCGCCGGCTGGCTCTCGACGCTCGCGATCGGGTCCTCGACGACGGCCTTCTCCCAGCTGTCGAGCATCTCCTCGAGCAGCGCCTGGCGATCCTTGAAGTGCCAGTAGAAGCCTCCCTTGGAGACCCCGAGGCCGGCGGCCAGCGCCTCGACCCGCACGGCATCCGGGCCCCCTTCCCCCAGCGCGCGCAGGGCCGCCTCGATCCATGCGCCGCGCGGAGTCCGGACCTTGGCCACCCCATATCTATACGGCACCGTATTGACAGATGCAAACGCCCTGCCTAACATCCATACGACCACGTATGGATAGACGGGAGGAGCGAACATGAGGCTTCCGAACGCTGCACACGAATCTCGTCCCTGGCGCATCCGCGAGATCACTGCGGATTTCATCCTGGAGGACGTCTGGGCACTTCCCGCGGAGGGCGGTGCCGAGGACTTCCCGACGCTGCTCGAGCTGCTGGCCTCCTCCGATCCGGCCAACGCGGAATCCCTGCCGACTCGCCTCCTCTGGCGCCTCCGCGATCGTCTCGGCAGGTGGTTCAGCCTCGGCCGGATTGCGGCTCCGGCCAGCAGCGGCGGGGATCGGGCCGCGGGCAAACTACCGATTCCGGGCACGAGCGAAACCTCACTGGCCGATCGGTTGCCGGAGGACCTGCGCGGCACGGCGACGGATGTGGATTTCGACTCCCTGCCCTTCGTGCCCCTCTACCTGACCGACTCCGAGTTCGCCGCGGAGGTTTCCAATCAGACCGTGCACGGCGTGATGCACCTGGCCTGGGTCGATCAGGGCGAGGGCCGCTATCAGGGACAGATGGCCGTCTACGTCAAGCCGCGCGGCCCGTTCGGGAAGGGATACATGGCGCTGATCAAGCCGTTCCGCCATTGGATCGTCTACCCGGCGCTGACGTGCCAGACCGAACGAACGTGGAATAGACGGGCGTCAACGAAGCGTCATCGATAGGCATTGCGACCGGTGGTCCGGTTGCCGATCACCATCCGGTAGATGAAGAGCAGCAGCAGCGAGCCCGCAATCGCGATCAGCCATGTGCCGATATCGAAGAACTCATCCAGGTCGCCGATGTTCAAGGCGCTGGCGATGAGGCCGCCGACGATCGCGCCGGCAATGCCGATCAGCGTGGTCACGATGAGACCACCCGGATCGTCCCCCGGCATGATCAGCTTCGCGATCGCACCCGCGCACAGTCCGAGCAATATCCAACCGATGATTCCCATGAGTCCCTCCTTCTCACTCGTTTCTGCCTGCCGAGGACCCTGTACCCGGCACTGTCAGGACCAAAAACGCTCGACCGGGTTGCCCTCGTGAAGACCACCCTGGGACTTGCTCTCGCCGTTGTCCTGATCCTGGGCTGGACGCGGCCGGCGGCGCAGGGGAAGGGCGGTGAAATCCCGGCCTTCCGCGGCTCGGTCGAGCGCATCGACGCCGGCACCCGGGCGCGGATGAGCGGCGTCTCCTGGCATCGCGGCTGCCCGGTCGGCCTCGCGGACCTGCGCCTGCTCACCGTCCGCCATTGGGGGTTCGACGGGCGGCCCCAGCGGGGCAGGCTGGTGGTCAACCGCGACGCCGCCGCGGCGATGCTGCGGACAATGCGCACGCTCTACCGCCTGCGCTTCCCGATCCGCCAGATGCGCCTCGTCGACGCCTACGGCGCCGACGACCACCGCAGCATGGCGGCCGACAACACCTCCGCCTTCAACTGCCGCACCGTCGCCGGCAGCGGCGGGGTCTGGTCCGAACACGCTTACGGCAGGGCGCTCGACCTCAACCCGCTCGAGAACCCCTACGTCACCGAGTCGGGATACGTCTCGCCGCCCGCGGGGGCGCCTTTTGCCGACAGGTCGCGCCACCGGCGGGGCATGGTCCATCGCGGCGGCGCCGTGGTCGAGGCCTTCGCCGCGGTGGGCTGGGAGTGGGGCGGCAACTGGGCCTGGCCCAAGGACTACCAGCACTTCTCGGCAACTGGCAGCTGAGGCGATGACCCGCTCAGCCCGGCTGGGGCGCGGGCTGCGCGTCGGCGACGTCGACCGTGTCCGCGGCGGCGTTCTGCCGCCTCGAGAGCGCCAGGCAGGGCAGCGCCAGAACCGAGATCCCGGCTCCGATCAGGTAGGAGGGCGCGTAGCCCCAGACGTCGGCCGCGCGGCCGAGCAGGGGCTGGGTCCAGACACCGCCGGTGGAGGACATCATCGAGTCGAAGGAGAGGATCGTCGCCCGCTGGCGCGAGGGGATCAGGCCGTTGAGGTAGGTCTGGCGGATCGGCAGGGTGGCGGCGAACAGCAGCCCCCAGACCACGATCAACCCGATCACCGCCCAGAAGCTCTCGACCAGCCCGATCAGCCCAAGCGCGACGACGCTCAGCCCTGCCGTCACCAGCAGCGCCGAGGTGCGGCGGCGGAAGAGGCGGCGGATGCGGGGAGCCGCGATGCCACCGGCGATCTGGGCGCCGGCGACGATCGCCGCCACCAGGCCGGCGACTTGGTAGGCCTGAGGGTCGCCGTAGAGCTCCAGCAGGTAGGGCTGCAGGGCGTAGAAGGCGTAGATGCCGACGCCACCGGTGAAGAGCGACTCGACCATCAGCCACTTGACCGCTGGCACCCGCCAGCCGTACTCGACTGAATTGGAGGCGATCTTCCGCATCTCCGGCAGCGGCCGGCCTCCCTTCTCGGGCGCGAACCCGACATCGTGCATGAGCCTGAAGGCGAGGCCGAACATGACGATGAGGACGAGGCCGCGGAGCACGAACGGCACCCCAAGGCTGGTCTGCCGGGCGATGTAGCCGCCGGCGACCGAGCCGATCAGCATTGCGGCGCCGCTGACGATCTGGCCGCGGCCGAAGACCGTCTCCAGCTCGCCCGTGAAGCCGGTCGCCGTGAGCGCATCGACCAGCCATGCCTCGACCGCGCCGGAAAAGAAGGTGAAGCCGAGGCCGAGCAGCATCGAGGCGATCGCCCACTCCCACAGCGGCGCCTCGATCTGCCAGAGGAGCACGTAGAAAAAGGTCGACGCCATCAGCGTCAGGGTGCCGAGCAGATACGAGGTGCGACGCCCGATCGTGTCGGCGACGATCCCCGTCGGCACCTCGAACAGCACCATTCCCGCGGTGAAGAAGGCGTTGGCGGCAAACGCTTCGAGGTTCGAGAGGCCGGCATCGAGCAGGAAGATCGTGTTGATGCCCCAGATCAGCGAGGCCGCCAGCGTGTTGCCAAGTAGGAGCGTCAGGTAGGTGCGCTGTATCGAGCGAGGCGTCGGAGGCGTCGGCATCGGGCTAGGGCCCGCGGGCGATGTAGAGCGCCTTGACGTGGTCCAGTTCCCGAAGCGGCTGGTGGAGCCCTCCGTCGTCGTTCTGGCCGAGGACGTCGAGGGTCTCCAGGCCCGCCCCCTCGAGCGCCTCACGGACCTCCGCCTCGGGGAAGTGGCATTGCTGGTGAACGTGCGCACCAGCCGCCTCGCCCTCGATCTCGAAGCGGGCGGTCACGATCGAGCCGGGAGCTTGATCGGGCCTGGCTTCGCCGTGCCAGACCAGGCGCCGGCCATCGCGCTCGACCACGTGCCGTTCGGCAAAGAAGGTGCGGTAGCTGAGCAGCGTATTCAGGTCGAAGACGAGGAGGCCGGCCTCCGCCATGTTCTCTCGCATCGCGGAGAACGCCGGCTCGAGCTGGCGATCCAGCAGGTAGTTGATCGAATCGTTGAGCGACCATACGAGGTCGAAGCTGCCAAGCTGCGGGAGGTGGCGCATGTCGGCGACGGTCAGCTTCGCCCTGTCGCCGACCTTCCCGCGTGCGAGACGCACCATTTCCGGCGAGATGTCACAGCCGCTGCACTGCCAGCCGCGTTCGAGCATCGGGATCAGGCTCTTGCCGGTGCCGCAGCCCACATCCAGGAGGCGCTTCCCCGTGAGCCCCCACTGTTCCAACCGCGGCAGGGTTTTCGTCAGCCAGGGCTCGTAGTTGAGGCCTATGGTGAAGTCGTCGTAGGCGGCCGCGAAGGTGTCGTAGGCAATCCGCGCGGGGTCGCCCATTGGGTCGATTGTCAAGGTTTCACCCTCATCGTTTTCTGAGCCTGTACCGAGGTTACTCCGCTGACCCCAGTGTGACTGCATCCTTGCGAAAAGCAGATGCGGTATGTGGTCACATTCACCGTTACGCCTGAATCGGTGGAAGCGCCGGGCAGGCTGAGGGCCCGCGCGGCAAGAAGCCCGATGATCAGTGCGCGCCACGGGCTTACCGGTTTCCTTGCGCGCGGGTCGTTGGGCCGGCCTGCCCGCTGCTCGTCGTCCTTCATCGCTCGTCTCCCTGCGTCATTGAATGCCGGGGACGCTAAGCGTTTGCACACGCTAAACGAAGTGAATCGTTTTGCGGCGTGTAAGTGCCCACAAAATGCTCCCTTAATTTTTAGTGCCAACTCGGTCGGGATCTTGATTAAGGTGTGAAAAAAGAGAGAGGAGGCGCTGTGGCAACAGAGGACTGGACACCGGGGATGAAACTCGACGAGCAGCTGGCCCCGCTGGTTTCCTGCGGCAGGACGATCGAAGTGCTCACGACGCTTGCCGAACGACCGGGGAGCCCGAAAGAAATCGCCAACCGTCTGCACTCGTCGATCTCGGCGGTCAGCTACCACGTCCAGAAGCTGGTCAGGATGGGGCTGGTCGAGCTGGTCGAGGAACTCGACGTGGGCAGCGCGTTTGAACACATCTACCAGGCGCTGATCCACCCCGTCGTCGGCAACGAGGAATGGGAGAAGCTGAGCCTGGTGGAACGCCAGCGGATCTCGCTCTGGATCGTCCAGCTGATCCTGGCCGACGCCGCCAGGTCGTTCGACGCCGCCCTCTTCGACGCTCGCTTCAACAACCACCTGAGCAGGACCGCCATGGTCGTCGACCAGAAGGGCTTCGACGAAGTGGCCGAGATTCAGGACAGGGCGCTGGCGGAAATCTTGAAAGTCAAGACCCTGAGCAGCGAGCGGATCGCCGGCGGTGGGAAGCCAGACGTCCATCTCGTCGCCGCGATGATGTCCTTCGAGATCCCCGAGGAGGTGAAGTGCATGAAAATCCAAGAGGTCCCCAGCACCGTGCCGGCTCTTTCAGTCCGCAAGTCGAACTGATGTGGGTCCAGCGAGAGATTCGACTGGCGGCACAGCCGCGCGGCTTTCATCTGGTCACGGCGGAGGTGCTCGATGCCCTTCCCGAGATGGGAGAGATCTCGGTCGGGATCCTGCACCTGTTGATCCAGCACACCTCGGCCTCCCTGGCCTTGAGCGAGAACGCCTCGCCGGAGGTGCGGCATGACTTCGAGGCCTGGTTCGACCGCGCGGTCCCCGAACGCGCCCCGTACTGGACCCACACCCTGGAGGGCGACGACGACATGCCAGCCCACATCAAGGCGGCACTGCTGGGCCCGTCCCTGACGCTGCCGCTGAGCGACGGCCGTCTCGCGCTCGGGACGTGGCAGGGCATCTACCTCTGCGAGCACCGCGACCGCGGCGGCTCACGCTCACTGGTCGCCACCGCCTGGGGCGAGCCGGCCTAGTCGAGCTCCCCTGCTTCCGGCGCTCAGCCCTTCCGTTTGGCCATGCGCTCGAGCTGCTTGCCGAAGGCCCTCTCGACTTCGTCGGACATCGTCATCCGGTAGACGGCAACCAGTGCCTGCAGCGACAGCGGGCGCAGCTGATCGAGCGCGGCGCGGACCTCCGACCAGCGCTCTTCCGGATAGCCCTCTTCTTCGAAGGGCTTCCAGATGTCGTTGAGGAAGAGCTTTACGAACTCGTGGGAGACGGACCGGCAGCGGCTCTGCACCTTGGCGATCACGGCAAGGGCGTGATCGAGCGGCACCCCCGTCGCCACCACGCCCTCGGCGGCGTCCAGCAGTGAGGGAAACGGCGCCTCGAAGCGGTCGTCGCCGATCGAGACGAGCGCTCCCGCATCGATCGCTCGCTTGAGCGCGCCGTCGATCTCCGTCCCGAAGCGATCCGCCAGCTCCTTGCGAGTGAAGGTCTGGGGTTGCTCACCGTCGAACTCGTCGAGCGCCCGCTTGAAGGAGAGGAACTGCTCGGCGGGCCCCAGGTTCTGGCTCAGAAGCCGCTCGATCCCCCTGAGGTTGAAGCCATCGGTCTGCAGCTCTTGGATCATCCGCAGCCGATCGAGGTGCTCTGGCCCGTAGTAGCCAACCCGGTCGCGCACCTCGGGGGCTGGCAGCAGTCCCCGGGCGCGGTGCGAACGGATGTTGCGGACGGTCATCCCCGTCTCCGCGGCGAGCTGTTCGATCGTCAGATCGTTCTCGGGCTCGGTGGCCGCCATCTGTGAAACCTATCACTGAAAGCCGTCGCGCTATTTGACGTGACGGCATTTGATGTTACGTTGTCTCTCATCACGGGTATTGCTGCCAAACACCCACGGAGAGGAGGACGGATGAGCCCACCGACAACAGCTGCAGCGCCATCCCGCCGGGCCATTCCCGGCCTCGGGCTACTCGACCTGATTGCCGGGCCGCATGGAATCGATGGCTACCTCGGGCAGATCAGCCCGACGATGGTCACGGGCGAGTGCAGGGCCGAGGTGGTCGCCGCCAGGCATGGCACCGAGGACAGCGTCACCCTCACCCTGCGTCCGAACCGCGTCTGGCAGGGCGCGCGGGCGGGCCAGTTCGTCCAGGTCTCGGTCGAGATCGACGGCGTTCGTCACACGCGCTGCTACTCACCAGCCTCCCCGGAGGGCTCGGGCCGCGAGCTGGAGATCACGATCAAGCGCCATCCGGATGGGCTGGTGTCGAACTTCCTCGCAGATCACGCTCAGCCCGGCATGGTGATCGGCCTCTCGCAGGCCGATGGCGACTTCCACCTTCCCGATCCACGTCCCGACTCGATCCTCCTGATCGGTGCCGGCAGCGGCATTACTCCCTTGATGGCGATCCTCCGCACCCTCAGCGCGGAGGGACACGGGGGACGGATCGCGCTGATCCAGTACGCACCCGACCCCGATCGCACGATCTACCGCCAGGAGCTCGACCGCCTGGCGGCCGAGAACCCGAACTTCAAGCTGAGCCGCTCCTACACGCGCGCACCAGGCGCCGGGGAGCTCGACGGCCACTTCAGCCCCGCCCATCTTCCCCAGGCCGAACCCAGCTTCGCCACGGCGGAGACCTTCGCCTGCGGCCCTCCCGCCCTTCTCGACGCCGTGCGCGGCACCTGGGCCAACGGCCTCGAGCGGCGGCTGCACGTCGAGAGCTTCGCCGCGCCCAGCCTGCTCCCGGTGGGAGAGCCCGGAACGGGCTCGATCCGCTTCGCCGGCTCGAACCTCGAGGTCGAGAACACTGGCGCCTCGATCCTGGAGCAGGCCGAGCAGGCCGGCGTCCCGGCGCAGTCGGGCTGCCGCATGGGGATCTGCCACACCTGCACCTGCCGCAAGCTGAGCGGCACGGTCAAGAACCTGCTTACGGAAGAGGTCTCCGCCGCGCCCGACGAGGAGATCCAGCTCTGCGTCTCGGCCCCGCTCAGCGACCTCGTAATCGACCTTTGAACCGACTTGCAATGAAAGGCACCCAGATGAGCACGATGACCGAAAACCAGATTCCCGAAAACCAGATCCCCCTCACCCCGGAGCAGATCGAGAGCTTCGGCGAGGAGCTCGACGCGATCCGCCAGCGCGTCCTCGCCGATCGCGGCGAACGCGACGCCAACTACATCCGCAAGGTGATCCGCGCCCAGCGGGGGCTCGAGGTTGCCGGCCGTGGCCTGCTCTGGGCGGGCGTCTTTCCGCCCGCCTGGATCGCCGGCACGGCCGCCCTCTCGCTCTCCAAGATCCTCGACAACATGGAGATCGGCCACAACGTGATGCACGGCCAGTACGACTGGATGAACGACCCGGCGCTTTCGGGCAAGCAGTTCGAGTGGGACAACGCCTGCCCGGCCGACCAGTGGCGCCACTCCCACAACTACATGCACCACACCCACACCAACATCGTCGGCAAGGACCGCGACATCGGCTACGGCGTGCTGCGCATGTCAGAGGACCAGCGCTGGAAGCCCTACTACCTGGGCAACCCCGTCTACGCGACTCTGCTGGCGCTGTTCTTCCAGTACGGCGTGGCCCTGCACGACCTCGAAGTCGAGCGCCTGACCAGCGGTGAGGCGAAGCTCGCCGAGAAGCGCACGCTGCTCGGCGGGATCTGGAGGAAGGTCCGCCGCCAGACCCTGAAGGACTACGTGATCTTCCCGGCGCTGTCGGGCCCGTTCTTCCTCTTCCCGCTGGCCGGCAACGCGACCGCGAACCTGGTTCGCAACGTCTGGTCGTTCACGATCATCTTCTGCGGGCACTTCCCGGAAGGCACTCACGAGTTCACCGAGGAGGAGACCGAGAACGAGAGCCGCGGCCAGTGGTACTACCGCCAGCTCCTCGGCTCGGCCAACCTCAGCGGCAGCCGGCCCTTCCACATCCTCGCCGGCAACCTCAGCTTCCAGATCGAGCACCACCTGTTCCCGGACCTGCCCGCCAACCGCTACGCGGAGATCTCGACCGAGGTCCGCGAGATCTGCGAGCGCTACGGCATCCCCTACAACGTCGGCCCGCTGGGAAAGCAGTTCGGCAGCGTCGTCAGGAAGATCTGCCGCCTCTCGCTTCCCGACAGAAAGGGCCGCGGAGAGCTTCTGGCAAGAAGCGCCTGAATTCCTCGCTGGTGCCCCGGTTTTGCCTGATCGGCCCGGGGTAGTCAACGGCAGCGGCTGCCAGCCCGGATCCCGGCGGCTTTCATCGGCGTTAGGCCCGGTTCCCGCCTGGGAGAGAAGACCAACCGCCGTATTGGCGGAGAGGCGTCCGGGCTGGCGGCAACGCACTCCCAGATGAATTCAAAGGAGCTTCGGATGACAGACCAACTGCACGGCAAGAGAATCGCGATCCTCGTCGCCAACGAGGGGGTTGAGCAGGTCGAGCTGACCAGCCCGGTGGATGCGCTGCGCGAGGTTGGCGCCGACATCGACCTTCTCGCTCCCGAAAAAGGAGAGATCCAGGCCTTCAATCACCTCGACAAGGGCGACACCTTCACCCCGGACATGGCCGTTGGCGAGGCGGACCCCGACGACTACGACGGCTTGGTGCTGCCGGGTGGTGTGGCCAACCCCGACCAGTTGCGAACGGATACCGACGCGGTCCAGTTCGTCCGTTCCTTCTTCGAGGCCGGCAAGCCCGTAGGAGCAATCTGCCACGGGCCGTGGACGCTGATCAATGCAGACGTCGTGGATGGCCGCACCCTCACCTCGTGGCCGAGCCTTCAGACCGACCTGCGCAACGCCGGGGCCGAGTGGGTCGACGAGGAAGTCCACGTCGATCAGGGGCTGGTGAGCAGCCGCAAGCCCGACGACCTCGATGCTTTCAACGCGAAGATCATCGAGGAGTTCGCCGAGGGTGTGCATGAGGGCCAGCGCGAGGCGACGGCCAGCGCATAGTTCACAAACACGTGGGGTATTGGGCAAGCTGACGAAAGGAGCCGTCCATGCCCCCACGCGGAGTGAAAAAAGGCACGAAACGAGCACGTCAGTACGAACACATCAAGAAGAGCGAGAAGAACGCAGGCCGCTCAGAGGAGCGGGCGGAGGAGATCGCGGCGCGCGCCGTGAACAAGGAAAAGGCTCGCTCCGGGGAATCGAAAACCTCTTCGCGCAGTTCGACGAGAGGTCGTTCCGCTAGCAGCCGGGGTGGCAAGCGCTCGGGTAGCGGACCCGGCGGGCGCACCCGCGAACAGCTCTATAACGACGCCAAGAAGCTCGGCATTGAGGGCCGCTCAAAGATGAGCAAGGCCCAGCTACAGCGGGCCGTGGCCGGTGCTGGCCGCTGAGGGCTCTCAGACTCCTGCACCGCTCAGCATCGAGGCGTTGTCAGTGAGGTCGCCTGCTGTCTGCTTCGCCCTTCCCGTGATCTTGTCGAGAATTCCCATGCTGAACCTGTCCGTCGGGTAGGAGCCAACCTACTCGTCTGGCGGAATCGGCTGATCGGCCTCGCCACGCTCGACGCTCTCGCGCTCCTCGGCCTCGCGCACGTCGCGGTCGGGAAAGCGATGCTGATCACCGTGTGCCGCGATGTCCTCGAGCCTCCGCTCGGCTTGCTCGAAGCCCTCGGCCTCACCCTCGCCTGCCTCTTCGAGAGGCTCGCGGGCAGGGTCGTCGGATAGCGGCGTCACCTCGCCGCCGATCCGTCGCGCTTCGGCTTCCGCGGCTTGGATCTCGCGCTCGTCTCTCTCGCTGGCTTTCTTTGGCTTCTCGGTCATGCGGGTGCGTGGGCGTGACTCAGTCGAGGCAAGACTTCACGCCCATAGAGGTCGATTGCGGCGTGTGGGTCGGCACCGGAGTTGTTCATCAGCACCGCCGCCGTCGCGCCCATCTTCACGTTGCGCCGCGCGGCGGCCCGTTGCTTCTCCGATGCCATGCTGCGCTCCTACCCCGTTTGCGGCTGGGCCAAGCGCGGGCAGCCCAGAACTCGTGGCAGCTGATGCTCCGATGACCGTCGTGCTCGACGTCGACGGCGCCCTGGTCGACACGGCGAGGATCGCAAGGACCGTGTAGGCGCCGGCCTCACGGGGTAGTAGTGGCGGCATGGCGATCATCCGCGCGGTCGACAAGAACGCCCGGCACATCGTCTCTGTTGAAGACGACGACGCCGGTTGACTCATGCGACTCGGCTACACGCTCTCCAGCGAGGAGTTCGACGCCCCTTCGCTCGTCGCCCAGGCCGAGCGTGCCGAGGAGGCGGGATTTGCCATCGCCTCCATCTCCGACCACTTCCACCCCGGCGATCGTCGCGCAGGCTGCCGCCACCGCCGCGAGCCTCCTGCCGGGGCGGTTCTCGCTTGGCGTCGGCAGCGGCGAGAACCTGAACGAGCACATCCTCGGCGACCGCTGGCCCGGGGTGGTCGAGCGCCAGGACCGCCTCGAAGAGGCGATCGAAGTGATCCGAGGGCTCTGGGAGGGCAAGCTGATGAGCCATCGCGGTGAGCACTTCTCGGTCGAGAACGCCCGCGTCTGCTCCCTCCCCGAGGAGCCGCCGGCACTGCTGGTCGCGGTGGCCGGAGAACGCTCGGTCGAACTTGCCGCGCGTCGGGGCGACGGGTTGATCGGCACTGCCCCAATCCCTGAGTCGGTCGAACAGTTCCGATCCGAAGGCGGCGAGGGCAAGCCGACCTTCGGTCAGCTTCACGTCTGCTGGGCGGAGGAGGAGGACGCGGCCAAGAAGTTGGCGCTGAAGCAGTGGCCCAACGGCGCGATCAGCGGCAGCTACTTCCTGGAGCTGCCCTTGCCGGCGCACTTCGAAGAAGCCGCCGAGACCCTGGATCAGGAAGACATCGCCGAAAGCGTCGTCTGCGGCCCCGACCCCGAGCGACATCGGGCGGCGATCGAGGAGTACGTCGATGCCGGCTATGACCACGTCTACGTCCACCAGATCGGGCCCGACCAGGAGGGCTTCCTCGAGTTCTACGAACGCGAGGTGCTGCCCGGCTTCCGTTGACCTCTGCGGACTCGGGCAGCGCGACCTGCCTTCAGCTGACGAGGAACACGAAATTGGCCAGGACCGCGAGCGGGGTGCCGAGCAGCGAGAGGTAGCGGAAGAGCTTGGCGAAGCCGCCGCGGTAGCGGACGCTCTCCATCAGGACCAGGCCAACGACGTGCGCCATGTTGACGAGAGCGATTCCGATCGCGATCAGGATCGCGGCGGCGGCGCGGCCGGTCACCTCACCGTTGTCGACCGCGACCGCACCGGCAAGGACGGCAGCGACGATGGTGCCGAAGATGCCCGCGACCATGCCGGCGAAATCGGCGCGCGAGATGCCCGGGAGATAGGCGGAGCCGATTTCATGGCCCTCGGCTGGGTCGCGGGTCCCTGGACCGGAGGTCTCGACGCCTACGACGTGTCCCTTGCCGGTTCGGTCGCTGCGCAGCGCGATCATTCGGAGCGGTGGGTCGAGTCCGGCTTCGGCCTTTTCCAACAGGCCTTCCTCGAACCAGCGAGCCTGTGCGTGCTCGTGCTCGAAGATCACGATCTCGTCTGCGGGCGCCTTCAGCAGGGCATCCTGGGCCGCCTGGATCGGATCGGGATCGCCCACCTCGCCAGCCGCCTCGATCCCGTTCGCGCGGAGCTCTTCGAGCACCCGCCGGAGTCGGGCTTCGGCTTCTCGCCTTGGCTCATCGATATCGCCCAGCGTATGCCGGAAAGCATTCGCCTCGATCGCCGGAACTATCACCCGCAGGTCGACCTCGTCGCCACGATCGTGGCTGTCGCCCGGCCGAATCTCGCGCCGTGGCTCCGGCCCGAGCGGGTCGTCGGTGACTATCGCCAGCAGTCGGTGCGCCATCGGTCCTCGTCTCGATCGCGGTTCATGGCAGTCGCCTACCCCTCGGCGAGCGGGCGAAAACGAAGGCGGGTTCGACACGCCTTGAACATGGGTAGGAGACCTGCGCTTGTTTCTCACTGAAAGGAGGACTGAAATGGCCGATCTGACGCGCCGCTGCACCGAGGTGGCCGAGGGACGCGACGGCAAGAAGACCACGATCCTCGAAAAGGCCCAGGAAACGAAACGCGAGGCGACCGAAGAGTCCTAGGGCCAGAGCTGGAGACCATGCAAATCAGGAGACGCCGCCCAGGGGCCATCGCGGTATGGGTGGCACTCGGCGTCTCTCTCATCGCCCTCTCGAGTTGCGGCGACCTCAGCCGTGACGAGCTGAATCGGGGGGTGGAATCCCTGAGCGCCCTTTCGGCGCAGGGCGAGCTGATCGCCAACGGCGTTGCCCGCGATGCGACCAAGTCCACCTACACGCGAGTAATGGCGAAGACGCTCGGTGGGGAGGCCGAGCACGAGGCCGAAAAGCTCGCCGACGCGGAACCGTCGCCGGAGGTGAGGAAAGAGCGAAACGCCGCCGTGCAGGTGGCAGGGGAGCTGGCCGACCTTTTCTCCGAATTGCAGACCTTCCCCGGCGATGAGCGCCACGGCGCCCTGGTCGAAAGGCACATGGGGGAAGTGAAAGACCAAGCCGACGCGCTGGTCGAAAGCCTGGCCGGGGAAGAAGCTTGAGGTCGATCCTCAGAATCGCCCTTGGAATCATCGCCGCGCTCGGCGGCTTCCTCGATATCGGCGACATCGTCTTCACCACCCAGGCCGGCGCGCTCTACCGCTACGACCTGCTCTGGGCGGTGGCGCTGGGGACCGTCGGGATCGCCGTCTACGCGGAGATGTGCGGCCGGGTCGCCGCGGTCACCGGCCGACCCGTCTTCGATGTCATCCGGATGCGAATGGGGTTCGGCCTCGGCCTGGTTGCCCTCGTCGCCAGCACCTTCGTCAACGTGCTCACCGTCGCCGCCGAGTTGGGCGGCCTCGCGATCGTCCTGCAGCTCCTCTTCGATGCCGAGTTCAGCCTCTTTGTCGTGCTCGCCGCGATCGGCCTCGTGTTCGTCGTCGCCCTGCTGCCCTTCGGCGGCATCGAGCGGGTCTTCGGCT
>Ga0190274_10000234_pt1 | contig 37135 bp, 43 predicted proteins | sample Popmic531T_FD_133002 | JGI IMG/M metagenome (GOLD analysis project Ga0190274, IMG submission 133002) | Populus adjacent soil microbial communities from riparian zone of Yellowstone River, Montana, USA - 531 T | ecosystem: Environmental > Terrestrial > Soil > Riparian zone | place: USA: Montana... | reverse complement strand
GGAGGAATATGTCGCCGAGCGGAATCTCGAAGTCCTCAAGCTCCAGAACAGCGCGCGCAACTCCACCGAATGGTTTGAGACGCTGGACCGCTATCTCCATTTCGAACCGATCCAGTTCACTTATTCCTTGCTCACCCGCTCACAGCGGGTCAGCCACGAGAATCTGCGTCTGCGCGACCGGGACTGGCTTGAGCAGGTCGAACGCTGGTTCCAGTCGCAGGCGGAGGGCCGCGCCGTGAACGAGCCCGCGCCGCCGATGTTCGCGCCCTTCCAGCTCCGCGACATGAAGCTCGCCAACCGCGTCGTCGTCTCGCCGATGGCGATGTATTCGGCCGAGGACGGCACACCGACCGACTTCCACTTCGTCCATTACGGCGCCCGCGCCCAGGGCGGCGCCGGCCTGATCTACACCGAAATGACCTGCGTCTCGGCGGAGGGCCGAATCACGCCCGGCTGCGCCGGAATCTACGCGCCCGAGCATGTCGAAGCTTGGCGGCGGATCGTCGATTTCGTTCACTCGAACTCGGCCGCCAAATTCTGCCTCCAGCTCGGCCACAGCGGCCCGAAAGGCTCGACCAAGGTCGGCTGGGAAGGCTATGACGTGCCGCTCGACAGCGGCAATTGGCCGGTCATGGCGGCCTCCGACGTGCCCTGGAGCCCGGACAACCAGATTCCCCGCCCGATGACCCGCGCCGACATGGACCGGGTCATCGCGGAGTTCGTCGCCGCCGTTGGGCTTGGCCTGGAGGCGGGGTTCGACATGATCGAGCTCCATGCCGCCCATGGCTACCTGCTCTCCTCGTTCATCACCCCGCTGACCAACAAGCGAAGCGACGAATATGGCGGTGCCCTGGAAAACCGCCTGCGCTTCCCCCTCGAGGTATTCCGGGCCATGCGCGCCGCCTGGCCCGCGGAAAAGCCGATGTCGGTCCGTATTTCGGCGAACGACTGGATGGGCGATCTCGGCGTCACCCCGGACGAGGCGGTGGAGATCGGCCGGGCCTTCTGGGCCGAAGGCGCCGACCTGATCGACGTCTCGGCGGGCCAGACCTGGGCCGATTGCCAGCCGATCTACGGCCGCATGTTCCAGACCCCCTTCGCCGACCAGATCCGCAACGAAGGCCGGGTCACCACCATGGCGGTCGGCAACATTTACGAGGCCGACCACGTCAATTCGATCCTCGCCGCCGGTCGCGCCGATCTGGTCGCGCTCGCCCGACCCCATTTGATCGACCCGAGCTGGACGCTTCGCGCCGCCGCCCAGCAGGATTATCGCCGCGTCGCCGTGCCGCCGCCCTATCTCGGCGGCATGGCCCAGCTCGCCCGCAACCTGCAGCGCGAAGCGGAGCTCAAGGCATGAGGCTGGCCGGACGCCACGCAATCGTGACCGGCGGCGGCACCGGCATCGGCGCCGCCATCGCCGCCGCCCTCGAGGCCGACGGCGCCGCGGTGACCCGGCTCGGCCGCCGCCTCGAAAAGCTCGATCCCAACGGCGTCGCCGCCGACGTCACGGACCGTGCCGGAGTCGAGGCGGCCTTCGCTGAGGCCCGGGCTAGGCACGGCCCGATCTCGATCCTCGTCAACAATGCCGGCGCCGCGCAAGGCGTGCCCTTCGCCAGGGTGACCGACGAAATCTGGCGCGATCTGCTCGCGGTCAACCTCGATGCCCTGCTCTATTGCTGCCAGGCGGCCCTGCCCGATCTGCTGGCCGCCGAGCGCGGGCGGATCGCGACCGTGGCGTCGATGGCCGGGTTGCACGGTTTCGCCTACGCCTCGCCCTATATCGCCGCCAAGCACGGCGCCGTCGGCCTGATGCGCGCTCTCGCCGCCGAATATGCGGCGACCGGCCTGACCGCCAACGCCGTCTGCCCGGGCTTCGTCGAGACCGATATGACGGTGGAATCGATCGCCAACATCCGCGCCAAGACGGGCCGCAGCGAAGCGGATGCGCGCGCCGAGCTGGCCAAGCTCAACCCGTCGGGCCGGCTGATCCAGCCGCGCGAGGTGGCGGACGCGGTGCTCGACCTCTGCCTGTCGGATCGCAATGGCGAGGCGGTGGAGATCGCATGACGGAAGCGCTCGCCATCCGCGAGAAGCATGACGGCGCGCTCGCCGATCGCTCCAGCGTGCGGCTGTGGCTTCGGCTGCTCTCCTGCGCCATGGCGATCGAGAAGGACGTCCAGCGCCGCCTCGGCGAGATGGGTGCCACTTTGCCCCGTTTCGACGTGCTGGCCGCGCTCGACCGCAATCCCGGGGGCATGACCATGGGCGCTCTCTCCCGCGCCCTGCTGGTTTCCAACGGCAACGTCACCCAGCTCGTCCAGAAGCTGACCAAGGACGCTCTCGTCCGAATCGCACCCTCCCCGGCCGACCGCCGCGCCTCGATCGTCCGGCTGACCGCGCGGGGCCGCGCTCATTTCGACGGCCTCGCCGCCGCCCATCACGACTGGATCGACGCCTTGCTCGCCGGCATGGATGCGGACGCGCGCGAAACCCTCTATCACGCCCTTGGCGAGCTCAAGCGCTCGATCGCGAAAGGACGGGCCGTTGAATCCTGAAACCTTCCAGCCCGCCCATTTCAAATGGGAGTTCGCCGCCGGAGTCGCGACCGTCACGCTGAACCGGCCCGATCGCAAAAATCCGCTGACCTTCGAATCCTATGCGGAGCTGCGCGACCTGTTCCGGGCCCTTGTCTACGTGCCGGAAGTCAAGGCGGTGGTCGTCGCCGGCGCCGGCGGCAATTTCAGCTCCGGCGGCGACGTCCATGAGATCATCGGCCCGCTGACCGGGATGGCGATGCCGGGCCTGCTCAACTTCACCCGGATGACTGGCGATCTGGTCAAGGCGATGCGCGGCTGTCCGCAGCCGATCGTCGCTGCGCTCGACGGGGTCTGCGTCGGCGCCGGGGCGATCATGGCCATGGCCTCGGACATGCGCATCGCCAGGCCGGACACGAAGACGGCGTTCCTGTTCACCCGCGTCGGCCTTGCCGGCTGCGACATGGGCGCCTGCGCGATCCTGCCCCGGATTATTGGCCAGGGCCGCGCCTCCGAGCTGCTGTTCACCGGCCGGGTGATGACCGCCGACGAGGGTCTCGCCTGGGGCTTCCACAACAAGCTCGCCGACGACCCGCTCGCCGAGGCGCTGGCGCTGGCGAGGAGCCTCGCCCACGGACCGACCTTCGCCCACGGCATCACCAAGACCCAGCTCGACAAGGAATGGGCGGTGAGCCTGGACGTCGCCATCGAGATGGAGGCGCAGGCCCAGGCGATCTGCATGGCGACCAACGACTTCCGCCGAGCATTCGAAGCATTCGCGGCCAAGCGGACGCCGGAATTCGAAGGCGACTGATGGCCGACCATACTTTTCTCGACTGGCCGTTTTTCGACAACTCCCACAGGGAATTGGCGGCGAAACTTGAGAGTTGGTGCGAATCAAATCTGACAAGCCCGCATGGCGAGGACGTCGACGCGGAGTGCCGTGCCCTGGTCCGCAAGCTCGGCAATGGCGGCTGGCTGCGCTACTGCGTCCCCGCCCCCTATGGCGGCGTCCATGAAGCGCTTGACGTGCGCTCGCTCGCGCTGGTCCGCGAGACGCTCGCCCGGCACAGCGGCCTCGCCGATTTCGCCTTCGCCATGCAGGGGCTGGGATCGGGCGCGATCAGCCTGTTCGGCTCCGAAGCTCAGAAACGATCTTATCTTCCCGCGGTCGCCGCGGGCGAGAAGATCGCCGCCTTCGCCCTGACCGAGCCGACGTCCGGCTCCGACGTCGCCTCGATGGAGACGAGCGCGGCGGCTGACAGCGATGGCTATGTCGTCACGGGTGCCAAGACCTATATCTCGAACGGCGGCATTGCCGATTTCTACGTCCTGTTCGCCCGCACCGGCGAGGCGCCCGGCGCCAGAGGCGTGTCCGCATTCGTCGTCGAGGCCGGCAGCGAAGGCCTCGACGATAGCGAGCGCATTCGAGTGATGGCCCCGCATCCGCTCGCCGCCTTGAAATTCACCGACATGCGCCTGCCCCACTCCGCCTTGCTCGGTGAGCGCGGTCGCGGCTTCGCGCAGGCCATGGCGACGCTCGACGTCTTCCGCACCACGGTCGGCGCCGCCTCTTTGGGCTTCGCCCGCCGCGCTCTCGACGACGCCACAGGCCGCGCGCTCACGCGTCCGTCCATGGGCGCCACCCTCGCCGACAATGCGATCGTCCAGTCGATGCTCGCGGAGATGGTGCTCGACGTCGACGCTTCCGCCCTCCTCGTCTACCGCTCGGCCTGGGTCCGCGACGTGCAGGGCCGCCGCAACAGCCGCGAGGCCGCGCTCGCCAAGCTCCATGCCACCGACAGCGCCCAATCCGTGATCGACAAGGCGGTGCAGATTTTCGGCGGCCTCGGCGTCACCCGCGGCGTCCCGGTCGAAAGCCTTTACCGCGAGATACGGGCGCTGCGCATCTACGAAGGCGCGTCGGAGGTGCAGAAGGTGGTGATCGCCCGCCATCATCTCGCGGAGCATCGGCCATGAAGCCGCTGCTCCCGCCCGGCTGGCCGCGCCCCAAAGGCTATGCCAACGGCATCTCCGCGAAGGGCCGGGTGGTCGTCACCGCCGGCGTGGTCGGCTGGAACGAACGCGAGGAATTCGAGGCCGACGACCTGGCCGGCCAGTTCCGCCAGGTGCTTTTGAACATGCTCGCCATCCTGGCCGAGGACGGCGCCGGCCCCGAGCATATCGTCCGGATGACCTGGTACGTGACCGATATCGACGCCTACCGCTCCAGCCTGGCGGAAATCGGCGCGGCCTGGCGCGAGCTGATCGGCCGCAATTTCCCGGCAATGGCCGTGGTCGCCGTCACCGCTTTGGTCGAGCCGAAGGCGAAGATCGAGATCGAAACCATGGCGGTGGTGCCCGAATGAGGGACGATTTCATCCGCGACCGCCTGCCGCCGCCCGACGCCCAGCCCGATTTCCTGTTCGACCTGCCCGAGCTCCAATATCCCGAACGGCTGAACGCCGCTGTCGAGCTGATCGACAAGCAGGATCCGGCCGCGCTGGCCGTGCTCAACGACGCCGGCGCCTGGACCTACGGCGAGATGGGCAATCTCTCCGACCGCATCGCCCGCCTGCTGGTCGAACGCGAAGGGCTGATCCCCGGCAATCGCGTGTTCCTGCGCGGGCCCAACAACGCGATGCTGTTCGCGTCATGGCTCGGCGTGCTCAAGGCCGGGGGCGTCGTCGTCACCACCATGCCGATGCTCCGCCCTGGCGAGATCGCCACCATTCTCGAGCGCGCCCGAATCTCCCACGCCATCGTCGACTCACGCTTCCGCGAGGATTTCGACGCGGCCGGGGGCGTCGGCTCGATCCTGGCTTATGACGGGGACAGGGGCTTCGAAGGGCTGGAGGGGGTGAAGGCGGGCTTCACGCCCGTCGATACCCACCGGGACGATATCGCGCTCATCGCCTTCACCTCGGGCACGACCGGCAAGCCCAAGGGCTGCGTCCACTATCATCGCGACATCCTCGCGCCCGCCGACAGCTTCGCCCGCCACATCCTGAGGCCGGAACCGGGCAGCCGCTGGGCCTGCTCGGCGCCCATCGCCTTCACCTTCGGCCTCGGCATGCTGCTTATCTTCCCCTGGCGCTTCGGCGGCGCCGCTGTGACGATCGAGACTCCGGGGCCGAAGCCGCTGCTTGAAGCGATCGCCCGGCACGAGGTCACCAACCTCGCCACCGCCCCCACCGCCTACAAGGCGATGATCCCGCTGCTCGCCGGGCACGACATCTCCACCCTGCGCAGCTGCGTTTCGGCCGGCGAGCATCTGCCCGCCGCCGTCTGGCGGGCCTGGCGGGAGGCGACGGGGATCGGCATCGTCGACGGCATCGGCGCCACGGAGATGATGCACATCTTCATCTCCGCCTCCGGCGACGACATCCGCCCGGGATCCACCGGCAAGGCGGTGCCCGGCTATGTCGCGACGGTGCTCGACGAGGAGAACGGGCCGATGGCAAGCGGCACCGGCCGCCTCGCCGTCAAGGGGCCGACCGGCTGCCGCTATTTCGACGACGATCGCCAGGCCGATTACGTGGTGAACGGCTGGAACGTCACGGGCGACACCTACCGAAAGGATGAGGACGGCTATTTCTGGTACCTCGCCCGCTCCGACGACATGATCGTCTCGTCGGGCTACAACATCGCCGCGCCGGAAGTGGAAAATGCGCTCCATGCGCATGCCGCCGTCCAGGAATGCGCGGTGATCGGCGCCCCCTGCGAGGAGCGTGGCCAGAAGGTGAAGGCGTTCGTCGTGCTCGCCCCCGGCTACGCGCCCGACGCGGGCACGGTCGTCGCGCTTCAGGAGCATGTGAAGGCGGCGATCGCTCCCTACAAATATCCGCGCGAGATCGCCTTCGTCGAGGCGCTCCCCAAGACTGCGACCGGCAAGCTGCAGCGTTACGCGCTGCGCGGCTCGCCCGCCTGAAGCTCGCGCGCCTCGGCGCGGCTGATGTCGATTCCGCGCGCCCTGGTCCAGGCGATGATTCCGACCAGCAGCAGCCAGCCCCAGAGGTGCAAATACCAGGGGAAGCGATGCCTCGCATAATCGCGGCCGGTAAGCGCGCCGAGCGCCGTCACCTGCTCGGGCGAAAGCACCAGCGCCTTCATATCCGCCGGCCGCTCCAGATAGGTGATCAGGCCCGGCTCGGGATAGGCCCAGAGCGGCATTCCGAACAGGCTGACCTCGCGATAGGCGAAGCCGACCTTCAACGGCGGACGCGCAATGGCCGGCGGCGGCGTGCCGCGCACCGGATAAGGCAGCCTCGCATCGCTGGCTTCGGTCGCGGCGCGGACCGGCGCCAGCGCGGCGGTCTCGGGCAGCACGTTCACCTCCGAGACGCGGGGCGCGCTGGCCAGCTTCCACGACCGGTCGGTGAGCGCGAAATTGACCGCCAGCAGCAGGACGATCACGCCCAGCACGATCCGCGAATACATGATTTCCCCCGTTTCAAAGCCCCGGGCCGGGCAATAGCCGCGTGGAATAATGAAAACAATGCCGTGAGTTAGCCGGAAATGTCGGCCTTATGTGGGGTCGACAAGGCCCATTCCGATCATCCGGAGCGCGGTCATCGACGGCATGAAGAAATAATCGCCACCCCTGGTCTGCACCCATTGCTTGAGCCCGGTCGCGATGAAGGGCGGATTGCCCGACGCCGGATCGGCGGCGATGGTGAACTTCGCGTCGGGGCCGTGATTGCCGATCACCGGACAGGTGTCGTTGCCCGCGTTGGAATCGAGTCCGTAATTGATCCACTGCTGCTGGACGAACTCGAACTGGCGCTGAAGGCTGGCGCAGACCACCAGCATGATCACGCCATGCTCGCCGTCCGCGGCGTCGGCTTTGCCATAGGGCAGGCCGCGGCGCACGATTCGGCGGCGATTGTTGAGCGCCGAGCCCATTCGCGACTCGGCATCGCCGCCGGCGCGTGGATCGAGCATGTCACGGGTATTGGCGCGGCGGATGTGGGAGGTCATCGGACAGCGCGTGCCGTCCGGGTCCTCGCGGTAGAGGAAATCGACCAGCCGGCGCTGGCGCTCGCTGTCGTCGCGCACCGTATGGTCGTCCTTGGGCGGATAGAGCCGGTTGAACTCTTTCCAGTCCTTGTAGGTCGGCGCCGCCGTCAGCGGCACGCCGTCGCTCCACCGCCCGGCCATCTTGGCCAGCAGGGTCTCCTTCGCCACCTCGAAGCTGTCGAGCTTCCAGACCGTCTGCAGCTCGCCGGTCGCCGAATCGACCCAGGCGTTGAAGCCGTCGATATCCTGGTGGAGCTTGCGATAGGCGAAGAAGGTGCCGTTGCGGCTGAAGTCGAGCGGCATCGCGCTGCCCGGTATCTCCTGTGCCTCGTCCGGCCAGCCGAGCAGGAACTCGCCCGCCGCCAGCGGCCGCCAATTGCCGGCGCCGTCGCTCGCCCCGAAGCCGATCGAGCGCTCATTCTCCTGGGCCTGCGCATATTGGCCCTGGAAGACGGGGTCGCTGATCCCGTCGGTATAGCCGAAATGCTCCTTGGCGCAGGGCAGGCCCCGGGAGTCGCGCAGCGCCTCGAGCGTCTGCCAATATTCGTCGGGACCGCGATGGCCCTTCAGCAACTCGACCTTGCCGGGCGCGCACAGGCCCGCGATCATGTCGCACATCTCGGCAAGCTCGGGCACCGGCGTGCCGTCGCCATTATCCTGGGCGTTCAGCATGACGAGGATGTGCGGCCCTTTTTGCCGGTCGGCCGGCAGCCAGACCGGGTCCCAGTCCGCTTTCTTGTTGTCGTCGGTATCGTCGCCGAGGATATCGCAGCGGCCCGCCATGCCGTCGATGAACTCGTCGGGCATGCCCCGGAGCGTGCGGGTCGGCACGCCGAGCGCAAGCAGGCCGTAGAAGGTGAAGGCGAGGTTGAGCGTGACCTTAGGCCGTTCGATCGTCGCCCGTCCCTCGGGCAGGTCCTTCTCCTTGCGCCGCGACGGCCAGCGCACCGCCGTGGTCACGCGGCCGCGGAGACCCTCGACGAAGGCGCGGCCGGCGGCGGCGTCGCGCACGTTGACGACGCCGAAGCGCGCGAAGGGAAAGCCGAGGCGGCCGTAGCCGGTGAGGATATTCCCCTGCAGATCGCCGAATTCGACGTCCACGGGGCAGCGCCGGTCGGTCATGACTTCAGCACTCCCCGCGACTGGGTGGGGCCGTCGACGTCGCCCGGCCGAACCTCTGCGAGGAACTTGCCGAAGGCTTTATGAAGCTCGTCGGGAGTGGATTTTTGCTGGGCGACCGCGAACCCGATCAGGCGTTGCTGCAGATAGAGACCCTTGAGGACGGACTTGAGGTCGCTATTGGGCGCGGTCGGGAACGGGCGCGCGCCGCGCCTCATGATCAGGCGGTAAACCGCCCATAGGCCGAGCGCCAGGCCGACCAGCGCGGCGCCGAGGACCAAGCAGATTCCCGCCCAGTCCCACTGCCACGGCCAGCCCCAATGCCAGGGCAATTGCCAGGGCCACCAGCGCATGTAGGCGGCCGCCAGCCCGGCCAGCAGCGGCGGGACGAGCGCTCCGAGGAGCAGCGTGCGAGTCGACGTCGTCGGCAGGTTGGGGGGATCGATCCAATAGTCGTTGAACGACATCGTCGTCTCGATCTGGCCGCGGGCGAGATAGCGGGCGAAATCCTCGCCGGCTTCGACCGGCTTGACGTCGGTCTCCTCGTCATCCGCATGCCTGAATTGCCGGCAATGTTCGAACACGGCCTCCAGTTCGGGCTTTGCCAGGTCCCACAGGCCGGCGGCCCAGCGGTCGCGCGCGCCGGCGCTGCCGTCGGGGGCATCGAAATCGGCGGTCATCATGAGCCACGCGCGAGACAGATGGTCGACCGGCTGGTGCTCGGCCAGATTCGTGCCCGCGTTCAGGATCGCGTTGCCGCCGTCGCGGCCGTTATAATAGGGATCGTCGATCACCGCGAAGCGGACGAAATGGGTGGCGCTGCAGCGCGCGAAGGGGCTGACCCGCCGCTGCCCCGCCGCTTCGCTGAAATTGGGGAGCGTGGCCAGCGCCTCGCGGAGCAGGTGGCTTGGAACCTTGGTGCTGCCCTTGCGGCGTGCCTCCGACGCCCAGCGCACCGGAAACAGGCCGGTATAGAAATAATGGCCGCCATCGAAATTCGGCATCAGGCCATCTCCCCCTCGACCCCGGCCGCTTCGGCCGCGGCGGATGGCCAGGTCCGGTCGACGAAAGAAACTCGGTTGCGATCGGCGGCGGCGGTATCGTTGGACGCGACCGGCGCGTCGCCGGGAGCACCCAGTTCGTTCTGCAGCGCGACGAGGGCCTTTCGCCATGCCTCGGCGAAAGCCGCGGGTTCCATGCTCCTGTGGGCCGCCTCCAGCGCGATCAATTGCCGTCGCACCCGAAGGCCGGACTTGACGTCCCTGAGCGCCGATCCCGGCGTCGCGTTGTAATAATAATCCGTGTCGATCTGGTTCGCCTTGATGTAATTCTTGAACGGCGTGATCGGGATCGAATGGGGATATTTCGTGCTGGAATACCAGAGCAGGTCGAGCCCGTTGGGCAGCGCGTCCGAAAAGGCGTCGATATATTGGTCCCAGGTGCCGTTGAAGTTCGAGCAGAACAGCATGTAATCGTTGCGGAGCGGATCCTTCGATTGGCCGAAATCGGGCCAATCGGCGCGCCGGATGATGATCCAACGGGCGAAATGGATGAATTTGAGGCCCAGCAGACCCGCGAGCTTGCCCGGCTGGGCGCGGGTGAACATGAACAGGAAACGATTGATCCAGGTCCGCCGCGGCCGCATCGGCGTCACCACGTTCATCGCATAAGCTTTGCCCGATACGTTCGACATCGCGCTCCCCGCCGCCGACTCGCAGCCTGCCCCAGTTTGTCTGCGACGTCAAAGTGGGGAAACCCGCATCGGCTTCGCGATGACTTGGCGCGTCGAGGCGCTCGACTTCCCGCGGTGGCCCGGAAAGGCCGCAATTTGCCTCACCAGCGCCTCAAATCTCGCTGAGACTGCGACGATCAGGGGGAGAAAGCTATGAAAAGATTGACGATTGGCGCTCTGCTCGCCGGGCAGCTGATGACCGCGGCGCAGCCGGTTCTGGCCGCCGAGCTCACCGAAACCCGCAGCCAGCAAACCGGCGCCTTTGCGGGGTTGCGCCTGCGCGTTCCGCTCGACGGCAATGCGGAGCAGCGGCGGCTTCGGGCCGGCCTCGCGCTGGCGCCGACTCTGCACACCCGGACCGCGGACGGCGAAACGCGTTTGCACGTCGGCGAAGGCATCGAGCTCGGCCTCGTCGGCCGCGAGCCGGTTCGGCTTTCCATCGCCGGCACGCCGGTCTCCCGGCTGGCGCAGGGCGGCACCGGTCCGAACGGCGAGCGGCTCGGCATATCCACGCTCGGCTGGGTCGCGATCGGCGTCGGCGCCCTGGTCGTGGTCCTGGTCGGCGCCACCGCTCTGTGCATGTCGGACAGCGACTGCAATCCTTCCGAATGAGGCCGATGCCGCCGGGCCGTCAGGCGTCCATCGGCAGATAATCGGGGACGCTTTCGATCCGCCGAAGCCAGGCCTGGACGGCCGGATAGTCGGCGAGCCGGAACCCGCCGCCTTCGGCGACATGCGTGTAAGCGTAGAGGGCGACATCGGCGAGAGTGAGGCCTTCGCCGACCAGCCACTCCCGCCGCCGCAGATGCTCGTCCATCAGGGCCAGCGCCGCCTCGCCCGCGGCGCGCTTGGCTGGGAGCTGCGCGCGCTGCAGCTCGCTCCAGTTCGTCTCGCCGATCCAGCCGTACCAGAAGCGCAGGGTGGCGACGTTCGGCTCGTGATTATATTGCTCGAAGAACATCCAGCGCAGCATGTCCGCGCGTTGGAACCGCTCGCCGGGGATGAGCGGCGAGCCGTCGGCGAGATAGAAGCAGGCGGCGTTGCTCTCCGGAATGAACCGATCGCCGATCTGCAACACCGGTATTCGGCCGTTGGCATTGACGTTGGCGAGGAATTCGGGCGTTCGGGTCTCGCCGGCCATGATGTCATATTCGCGACGCTCCAGCGCCAGGCCGAGCAAGGCCGCGGTGAGCCGCACCTTGTAGCAATTTCCCGACGCGGCATATTCGTGAAGGACCAGCGTTTCGGTCATTTTCTCCCCTCCTTTTCAAGCGCCGGCCTAGCAGCCGCTCCTGCCGACAAAAAGCCGCAATTCAAACCCGACCGCGCCGCAAAGCGGGTGGAGGTTCGGCGCTTCCAAGGGGAGGAAAAACCTATGAAAATTCTCGTATGCGCAGCGCTCGTCGCGGCCCAGACCGTGGCCGCGGTCCAGCCCGCTTTCGCCGCCGACATCCAGCACGAAGCGACCGCCGCCACCGGCACCTTCGGCGGAGTGCGGCTGCGCGTGCCGTTCGGCGGCAGCGCGGCCGAGCGCGCGCCGCGCCTCGGCCTCGCGCTGGCGCCGACGGTGCACAATATGAACGATCGGGGCGAGGTCCGGATGCGGATCGGCGAGGGCTTCGAATTCGGCTTCAGCCAGGGCCGCCCTGCCCCCGCTTTGTCGATCGCCGGCCGCCGCCTCGGCGCCGCGCAGGACAATGGCGAGAATGGCGATGATGACGATGACGGCGGCATCGACACCGGCGAAGCGATCCTGATCGCCGGCGGCGTCATCGTCCTGGTCGCCGGCGCGGGCCTGCTCTGGCTGGTCAACGAGATCAACGAGAACAGCGAATGATCTAAACCGTCAGCACGATCTTGCCGATATGCTCGCCGGCTTCCATCCGACGGTGAGCCTCGGCCGCCTCGGCGAGCGGGAAGGTCGCGTCGATCACCGGCTTCAGCTTTCCCGCCTCGACATGCGGCCAGACGGCGCGCGACAGCTCGTCGGCGACCAGCGACTTGAACTCGATCGAACGCGGCCTCAGGGTCGAGCCGGTCAGCGTCAGCCGGCGCTGCATGATCCTGGCGATATTGATCTCGGCGGTGGCGCCGCGCTGGACGGCGATCGAGACGTGGCGCCCCTCCTCGCTCAGGCATTCCAGGTTGCGCGGCAGATAGTCGCCGCCGACCATGTCCAGCACGATCTGGACTCCGGCGCCGCCGGTCAGCGCCTTCACCGCCTCGACGAAATCCTCCCTGGCATAGTTGATCGCGTGCGCCGCCCCCAGCGCCTCGGCGCGGCGGCATTTCTCGTCCGAGCCGCAGGTGACGATGGTTCGCAGGCCGAACAGATTGCCGAGGCAGATCGCCATCGTGCCGATGCCGCTGGTGCCGCCATGGACGAGCGCGGTCTCGCCCTCGCTCGCATAAGCGCGCTCGAACAAATTGGTCCACACGGTGAACAGCGTCTCGGGCATCGCCGCCGCCTCGGTCATCGAGAGCGCCGCCGGCACCGGCAGGCACTGACCCAATGGCGCGACCGCATATTCGGCATAGCCTCCGCCGGCGATCAGCGCGCAGACCGGCTGGCCGACGATCTCCGCCGCGACGTCTTCTCCCGCGGCCGCCACTGTGCCGGCCACCTCGAGCCCCGGGACGCAGGGCGCGCCGGGCGGCGGCGGGTAAAGACCGCGCCGCTGCAGCACGTCGGGGCGGTTCACGCCCGCCGCGGCGACCTTGATCAGCACCTCGCCGGGACCCGGCACGGGCACCGGCCGGCGGACCGCGACCAGCACCTCGGGCCCACCGGGGCCGTCGGGATCGATCGCCATCATCTCGGTCGGCGGGGCGGTCATTCGACTCCTGTCATCGCAAAAGGCGAAGGCGGTTTATTGACTTGAGGGTGCGTCCGGTCAACTTTGCGGCTCATGGACCTCGACGAGCTTTTTCCGGACAAGCCCGACGACCCGCTGACCCTGCTGACGAAGCAGGACCTGGACCCGTTTTCGGTCGAGGAGCTCGAGAACAGGATCGCGATCCTGGAGGGCGAGATCGCCCGGGTGCGCGCCAAGCTGACCGCCTCGGTTAACTTCCGGGCAAGCGCGGACGAGCTATTCAAGAAATGAAGCGGCGACGCGCCTTGATGAAGCGCGTACGGCCACCGACATTGGAAATGAGGGCCCGATCCGAACCTTCCGGGCCCGCAGGAGTATTCAATGCCCTCTTTTGCCCGTGAGCTTGAGCAGACTCTCCACAACGCCCTCGCCGAGGCGAGCGGCCGTCGCCACGAATATGCGACGCTCGAGCACCTCCTCCTCGCCCTCATCGAAGACGTCCATGCCGGGCGGGTGATGGAGGCCTGCGGGGTCAATACCGGCGATCTTCGCGACGCCGTTCGCCACTATCTCGACAACGAGCTCGAGGCGCTGAAGGTCGAGGCCGACACCGATCCCTCGCCGACCAGCGGCTTCCAGCGAGTCGTCCAGCGCGCCATCCTCCACGTCCAGTCGTCGGGCCGCGACGAGGTGACCGGAGCCAATGTGCTGGTCGCGCTCTTCTCCGAGCGCGAGAGCTACGCCGTCTATTTCCTTCAGCAGCAGGACATGAGCCGCCTCGACGCGGTCACCTACATTTCGCACGGCGTCGGCAAGGGCGAAGCCACGGCCCAGCCCACCGAAACCAGGGGCGCCGAGGAAACCAAGCAGGAGGAGGGCAAGAAGAAACCCGAATCCGCCCTCAAGCAGTTCACCGTCAACCTCAACGAAAAGGCTCAGGATGGACGCGTCGACCCGTTGATCGGCCGCGGGCCCGAGGTCGACCGCACCGTCCAGATCCTCTGCCGCCGCTCGAAGAACAACCCGCTCTATGTCGGCGATCCCGGCGTCGGCAAGACCGCCATCGCCGAGGGCCTGGCCCGCAAGATCATCGAGGGCGACGTGCCCGAGGTGCTGAAGCCGGCGGTGATCTACTCGCTCGACATGGGCGCCCTGCTCGCCGGGACCCGCTATCGCGGCGATTTCGAGGAGCGGCTGAAGGCGGTGGTCAACGAGCTCGAGAAGCTTCCCGACGCCATCCTGTTCATCGACGAGATCCACACCGTGATCGGCGCCGGCGCCACTTCCGGCGGCGCCATGGACGCGTCCAACCTGCTGAAGCCCGCTTTGTCCTCGGGGACGATCCGCTGCATCGGCTCGACCACCTACAAGGAGTTCCGCAACCATTTCGAGAAGGACCGCGCCCTGCTGAGGCGCTTCCAGAAGATCGACATCAACGAGCCGACCGTCGAGGACACGATCAAGATCCTCTCCGGTCTTCGCTCGGCCTTCGAGGAGCATCACGCGGTCAAGTACACGCCCGACGCGATCAAGGCCGCGGTCGAGCTTTCGGCCCGCTACATCAACGACCGCAAGCTGCCCGACAAGGCGATCGACGTGATCGACGAGGTCGGCGCGATGCAGATGCTGGTCGTGCCGTCGAAGCGCAAGAAGACGATCACCGTCAAGGAGATCGAGGCGGTCATCTCCACCATCGCCCGGATCCCCGCGAAGAGCGTCTCCAGCGACGACAAGAAGGCGCTCGAGCATCTCGACAAGGATCTGAAGCGCGTCGTCTTCGGCCAGGACGAGGCGATCGACCGGCTGTCCTCCGCGATCAAGCTCGCCCGCGCGGGCCTCAGGGATCCCGACAAGCCGATCGGCTCCTACCTCTTCTCCGGCCCGACCGGCGTCGGCAAGACCGAGGTGGCGCGGCAGCTCGCCTCGATCATGGGCATCCCGCTGCAGCGCTTCGACATGAGCGAATATATGGAGCGGCACAGCGTCTCGCGGCTGATCGGCGCGCCTCCGGGCTATGTCGGCTACGATCAGGGCGGCCTGCTCACCGACGCCGTCGACCAGCATCCGCACAGCGTCCTCCTCCTCGACGAGATCGAGAAGGCCCATCCGGACCTGTTCAACATCCTCCTCCAGATCATGGACAATGGCCGGCTCACCGACCATCACGGCAAGACCGTCGATTTCCGCAACGTCATCCTGATCATGACCACCAATGCCGGCGCCGCCGACATGGCGAGCGAGGGGATCGGCTTCGGCAACGTCTCCAAGGAGGATGCCAGCGACGAGGCGGTGAAGCGGATGTTCACGCCGGAATTCCGCAACCGGCTCGATGCGATCGTGCCGTTCGGCTATCTGCCGACCGACGTCGTCGCCCGCGTGGTCGACAAGTTCATCCTTCAGCTCGAGCTCCAGCTCGCCGACCGCAACGTCCATATCGAGCTGGACGACGAGGCCCGCGCCTGGCTGACCGAACGCGGCTACGACCGGCTCTACGGCGCCCGTCCGATGGGCCGGCTGGTGCAGGAGAAGATCAAGCAGCCGCTCGCCGAGGAGCTGCTGTTCGGCAAGCTCGTCCATGGCGGCGAGGTCAAGGTCCGGATCAAGGACAACGCCCCGACCTTCGAGATCATCCCGGCGCCGCCCAAGCCGGCGAAGGGCAGGAAGAAGGCCGCGGGCGGCACATCCAGGCAGGCCGACCAGCCGGAAGAAAAGGCTTAGCTCCGATCGTCATTGCGACCCCGGACTAGATCCGGGGGAAGCAATCCAGCCCGCCTCTGGATTGCTTCGTCGCTTCGCTCCTCGCAATGACGACCCCGGACTCCCGTTTCACTTCGACTGACGATATTGGTCGGGCTCCCTTAGGAGGCCTCACCATGACCGATCTCACCTTCTACACCAACCCGATGTCGCGCGGGCGGATCGCCCGCTGGATGCTGGAGGAGGTCGGCGAGCCCTATGAGACGGTCGTGCTCGATTACGGAACGACGATGAAGGCGCCCGACTATCTGGCGATCAACCCGATGGGCAAGGTGCCGGCGATCCGCCACGGCGACGCGGTGGTCACCGAGGCGGCGGCGATCTGCGCCTATCTGGCGGACGCCTTCCCGGAGAAAGGGCTCGCGCCGCCGCTCGGCGATCCGCGCCGCGCCCCCTATTTCCGCTGGCTGTTCTTCGTCGCTGGCCCCTTCGAGCAGGCGGCGACCGGCAAGTCGCTTGGGCTGCTGGCCGAGGCCGAAAAGAGCATGATGGTGGGCTACGGCACCTACGAGGACACGATCGACGGGCTGGAGAAAGCGGTGAGCGAAGGCCCCTATGTCTGCGGCGACAGCTTCACCGCGGCCGACGTCTATGTCGGCTCCGGGATCGGCTGGGGATTGCAGTTCGGCACGGTGCCCGCGCGCCCCGCCTTCGAGGATTATTTCGCGCGGCTGAAGCAGCGGCCGGCTTATCTTCGGGGCAACGCGCTCGACGACGCGCTGATGCCGAAGCAGGAAGAGCCGGCATGAGCGGCGGGATCGAGCGCGCCGCGATCGCGCTCTACGATCGCTTCACCCATGAAGGCATGGACCGCCGGACCTTCATGGCCGAGCTGACCCGGATTGCCGGCGGCAGCGCGGCGGCGAGCCTGCTCCTTTCCGGCGTCGCCTGCCACGCCGCCGCCGAGCCGCAGGTCGCGCCCGACGATCCCCGCATCCGCACCCGGGAGATCGAGCGCGAGCTCCGCCCGGGCAGAGTCTACAAAGGCTATAATACGGCGCCGGCGGAAGGTGGCGGAAGCGTGCCGCTCGTTGTGGTCGTCCACGAGAATCGCGGCCTCAACGACCATATCCGCGACGTCGCGCGCCGCCTCGCGGTGGCGGGCTATTCGGCGGTCGCCCCCGATTTCCTGAGCGTCGCCGGCGGCACGCCCGCCGACGAGGACCGGGCCCGAACGATGATCGGCGAGCTCGACATGGCCGAGACCGTGGCGGACGGGGTGGCGCTGATCGAGTGGCTGGCCTCGCCCGCCAGCGGCTCACGCAAGGTCGGGATCGTCGGCTTCTGCTGGGGCGGCGCCATGGTAAACCGCCTGGCGGTCGCCGCCGGCCCGGCGCTCTCGGCGGGCGTGTCCTTCTACGGCCCGGCCCCCGACCCGGCCGAGGCGCGGCGAGTCCAGGCGGCGATGCTGATCATCCTCGCCGGCCTCGACGATCGGGTGAACGGCACCGCCCGGCCCTGGATCGAGGCGCTTCGCGCCGCCGGCAAGACGGTGGAGACGACCACCTATCCGGGCGTCAATCACGCCTTCCACAACGACACCTCGTCGATGCGCTACGATCGCGAGGCGGCCGAAGCGGCCTGGGCGGCGACCCTGGCCTTCTTCGCCCGGCATTTGCGCTAGGCGCAAAGAAAAAGGGCCCGGCGTTTCCGCCGGGCCCTTCGGTCGAGATCTCGGTGTTCGCTTAGTCCCGATTGCCCATGAAGCGCAGCAGGAACAGGAACATGTTGATGAAGTCGAGATAGAGGTTCAGCGCGCCCATGATCGCGGCCTTGCCGAGGAAATCGCTTCCCCGCAGCTCGAAATAGAGGCTCTTGATCTTCTGCGTGTCGTAGACGGTGAGGCCGGCGAAGATCAGCACGCCGACACCCGCGATGGCGAGGCTGAAAGTGTCGTTCATCCAGAACAGGTTGATGATCGAGGCCACGATCAGGCCGACCACGCCCATGATCAGGAATGTGCCGATGCCGCTGAGGTCCCGCTTCGTCGTATAGCCGTACAGGCTGAGGCTGGCGAAGGAGGCGGCGGTGGCGAAGAAGGTCAGCGCGATCGAGCCCTGCGTGTAGACGAAGAAGATCGACGACAGGGACAGGCCCATCGCGACCGCGAACACCCAGTAAAGGATTTGCGCGGTGCCGGTGGACAGGCGATTGATGCCGAAGCTCATCACCAGCACGAACGCCAAAGGCGCGAACATGATGATGTATTTCAGGATGCCCGGGCCGAACAGGATCGCCGGGGCGCCCGACCATTGCGCGAACAGAAGGGCGACGATGCCGGTGAGCAGCACGCCCGAGGTCATGTAATTGTAGACCGACAGCATGTGGGTCCGAAGGCCGGCGTCGTAAGCGACGTCGCGCCCGGCGGTGGTCGTCGCCTGGGCGGCCATGCCGGTCTGCGGATCGGGCCAATTTGCCATTTGAAAAGTCTCCTCTCGCGGCCGAATGGCCGCACAGACGGAATATCGTGGGAATTCGCGTCCGTTTCAAGGAAAACCGGAAAGAGGGTTAACCGAACGCGGCCGCGAAGCTAACGCCGATCGATGCACCGTCTGTTCGTCGCCATCCGGCCGCCGCGGCCGATCCGCGAGACGCTTCTCGCCGCGATGGGCGGGATCAGCGGCGCCCGCTGGCAGAAGGAGGATCAGCTTCATCTCACCCTGCGCTTCATCGGTGAAGTGAACCGCCATCTGGCCGACGATATCCACGCCGCGCTCGGCGCCGTTCGCCAGCCGCCGTTCGAAATCGCCCTCAACCGCATCGGCCATTTCGAGCGGCGCGGCCAGGCCGACGCGGTCTGGGCCGGGGTAACGCCGCCGGAGCCGCTCCACGCTTTGCACAAGAAGGTCGATTCGGCGCTCTCCCGCGTCGGCGTCGGCCCCGATCAGCGCGCCTTCCTGCCGCACATCACCCTCGCCCGGCTCAAGCGTTCGTCGGGCTCGGTCGGCAACCTGCTCGAACAATCGGGCGGCCTCGTCAGCGCGCCCTTCATCGTCGATCATTTCGCCTTGTTCGAAAGCGACCTCACGCCGGACGGGGCGGTCTATTCGATCGTCGAGCGCTACCCGCTCGCCTGATCGAGCAGCCGCTCGACCATCGGCGCGTAGGCGCCGCCGAACAGGCGCATGTGGACCAGAGCCGGGAAGAGCTGGTAGACCGGCAGCCGCTCCTCCCAGCCCTCGTCCCGAGCGCCATAGCAATCCCAAAATTTCTCCGGCGGCGTGTCGAACAGGCTCAGCATGGCGAGATCGACCTCGGCATGGCCGTAATAGCAGGCGGGGTCGATCAACGCCGCGAGCTGGCCGTCGCGGACCAGAACATTGCCGGTCCAAAGGTCGCCGTGGAGCAGCGACGCGGCCGGGGATGCGGGAAGCAGTCCGGGGAGCCGCGCGGCCAGCCGTTCGACGCGCGCGCGCCATGGCCGGTCGAGCAGGCTCGCCGCCGCCGACAGCCGTTGCTCGCCCCAGAAGCGCGGCCAGTCGCGGCTTTCGCGATTGTCGAGGGTGACCGTGCCGAGCGCATAATCGACCGGCCAGCCATAAGCCTCCCCGGCGGTGGCGTGCAGCCCGGCCAACCGGGTTCCGATATCCGCCCAGGCGTTCGGGCTGAACATCCCGTCATGCTCGATATGGCGGATCAGCAGGACGCCGTCATGCTCGCCTTCGACGGCGGGCGTCGGTATCGCCGCCGCGGCCAGGGCGCGAAGCATCGCCGCCTCGGTCGGAACCGACGGCCCGCTTTTGGCGACGACCGCCTCGCCGTCGCCGCGCGGCGCCAGCAGCACTTCGGAAAGGTCGCCGCCGGCGAGCCGCTCCAGCCGCGCCTCGGCCACGCCGGTCAGCTCGGCGACACGCTGCGAGAAAGCGGTCACTCGGCCGGGAAATATTTGAACCAGGGCTCGGCCTCTTCGAGCACTCGCGCGAAGCTCGGCCGCGTCTTCAGCCGCTCCAGCAGCGCCAGCGCGACCGGATAGGTACCGGCCAGCGGCATCACTTTGTCCGCATAGAACAAGGCCGGCGCCGCCGAGCAGTCGGCTAGGCCGAACGCGTCGCCCAGCACCCATTGCCGGCCGGCGAGGTCGCGCTCGATCATCCCCAGCGCCGTCGCCAGCAGCGCCCGCGCCTCGCCGACGCCGAACGCGTCGCGCTGTCCGTCCGGCCGGATGCGGTCGGCGACGATCTTCTGCATCGGCGCCTGCACGTAGCAATCGAAGATCCGGTCCCACAGCCGCGCCGCGCGCGCCCGTTCCGCATCCTTCGGCACGAACCGGACGGGGCCGGGATGATGGAGATCGAGATAGTCGATGATGACGCTGGTCTCCGGCACCGCCGCGCCGCGTCCCTTGTCCTCCAGCACCGGCATCTTCGCCATCGGCCAAAGCGCGGCGAAGGCGGCGCGGGCGTCGGGATCGCCGAGGTCGATCAGCTTCGGCTCGAATTCCGTGCCGTTCTCGTAGAGCGCGATCAGCACCTTCCAGCAGAAGGAGGCGAGCGGATGATAATGGAGGACCAGGGTCATTGGGCATGCTCCTTCAGCTTGCGCGCGAGCCCTCGAGCGCCTTCCGTCACGTCGCGCCAGGTGATGTCGAAATGGCTGCCGCCGCCATGATAGGGATCGGCGACCGCCTGCCCTTCCCGCCCCGGCGCATGATCGAGCAGCAACGACAGCTTTGCCCGGGCGCCCTCCGGCCGCAGGCGCTTCAGGTCGGCCAGATTCTCCTCGTCGAGCGCGACGATCTGGTCGAAGCGGTCGAAATCGCCGGGAGTCACCTGCCGCGCCCGCAAGTCCGAGATATCGACGCCGTTGCGCCGCGCCGCCGCGATCGCCCGCCGGTCCGGCGGCTGGCCGCGATGCCAGTCGCCGGTCCCCGCGGAATCCGCCTCCGCGTCCAGCCCGGCCCGCTCCGCCTCGGCGCGGAACGCCGCCTCGGCCAGCGGCGAGCGGCAGATATTGCCGAGACAGACGAACAGCACGCGGATCGTCATTGTTCCCGCTCCAAGCCGTGTTGCCAAAGCGCGTCGCTCTGCTAGCCAGATGCAAAGAGAAGCACAATCGAGAGGGGATCCGATGGCGGCCACCGAGACCGGCGAAGCCCAGGCGGCCGCCGCCCCCGAGCACCCGCCGATCCGGGTCAGCGCCTATGGCTGGTACGCCCTGTTCGTCCTTGTCCTCGTCTACGTCATCAACTTCATCGACCGGCAGATCATCTCGATCCTCGCCCAGGACATCAAGCACGACCTCGATCTCGGCGACGCCCAGATCGGCTTCCTCTACGGCACCGCCTTCGCCGTCTTCTACGCCCTTTTCGGCATCCCGCTCGGCCGCCTCGCCGACAGCTGGTATCGTGGCCGGCTGATCGCGATCGGCCTCACCTTATGGTCTTCGATGACCGCTTTCTCCGGCTTCGCCACCTCGTTCGGGATGCTCGCCACCGCTCGGATCGGAGTCGGCATCGGCGAGGCCAGCGCCTCGCCCGCCGCTTATTCGATGATCTCGGATTATTTCCCGAAGGAGAAGCGCGCGACCGCCCTCTCCATCTATTCGGCCGGCCTCTATATCGGCGGCGGCCTCAGCCTGCCGATCGGCGGCCTGGTCAGCAGCCGCTGGAACGCGGCCTTCCCGATCCCCGCCGACGCGCCGCTCGGCCTGGTCGGCTGGCAGGCCGCTTTCCTCTCGGTCGGCGTTCCGGGCCTGCTGCTCGCTTTATGGGTTCTCTCCCTGCGCGAGCCGCAGCGCGGCGCCTCCGACCGGCTGCCGCAGCCGGTGGTCCGCCCCAATGCCTGGCGGAATTTCGGCGGCGAATTGCTCGCCATCCTGCCGCCGCTCACCCTGATCAGCGTCTCGCGCATCCCCGGCGCGCTCCTGGTCAATCTGGCTGCTCTGCTCTGCACGATCCTCGTCGCAGCGGGGCTGATCGCCCTCACCGGCGATTGGCCGCAATGGCTCGCTTACGGCCTCGGCGTCTACGCCGTCTTCTCCTGGGTGCAGTCGCTCCGGCACCGCGATCCCGCGGTCTATCGCCTGATCTGGGGCAATCGCACGGTGGTGATGCTGGCGATCGCCTTCGGCAGCATCTCGTTCATGACCTATGCGATCAGCTTCTGGGCGCCGCCTTACGCGATCCGCACCTTCTACGGCGCGCCGACCGCGCCGTCGGAGTTCATTCGGGGGATTACCGCCGCCGAGGAAGTGGCGACCATCCTCGGCTGGGGCGCCGCCATCGCCGCCGCCACCGGAGTCATCATGGGCGGCGTCATTTCCGATCTCTGGCGCCGCCGCGACCCGCGCGGCCGGATCTTCGTCAACATGCTCGCCGTGATCCTGCCCGCGCCGGCCGTCTGGATCATGTTCACCACCCACGATCTCGGCACATTCTTCCTCGCCAGCCCGGTCGCGCAGCTCTTCGGTTCGGCCTGGGTGGGCGCCGCCGTCGCCAGCCTGCAGGACGTCGTGCTGCCGCGAATGCGCGCCACCGCCGGCGCCACCTATGTGCTCGGCACGACCATGGTCGGCCTTGCTCTGGGGCCCTATTTCGCCGGCAAGATGGCGGACGTGACCCAGAGCCTCAGCGCCGGGATCTTCTGGCTCTACGTGGTGCCGCCCTTCACCTTGCTCGCGCTCTGGATCGGATCGCGGCGGATCGCCGATCTCGAAGCCACCAAGGTCGAGCGCGCCCGCGCCGCGGGCGAGGCGATCTAGCGCGGCGGCGCCAGCACGCCGCAGGCGATTCGGGCGCCGCTATTGCCGCTCGGATCGGTCCGATAATCGTCGGGAGCGGCATGAATCACCACCGCCGTCCCGTCCGCGTCGGCCAGCGCCGAAATCGGCGTGTCGGCCAGCGCGGCCTCGAGGCGGCCTCCCCCGTCCGCCTCGACGACGAGATTGGGCAGGTCGCCGAGATGGTGGCCTTGCGGATTGAGGCTGCCATGCTGGCGCCCGGCCGGATTCCAGTGCGGCCCGGCGCTTTCGAAGTCCGGCCCGTCGCAACGGCCGACGGCATGGAAGTGGACGCCATAGGTGCCGGCCGCGAGCCCCTGGGCCTGAACCCGCACCTGCAGCGCTCCCAGGTCGTAAAAGGCCATCGCCCGCGCCGCCAGCCGGCCGTCGGCCCGGACGACGTCGGTGATCGAAGTGCTGACCTGGGCTTCGGCGGCGGCGCAGGCGATGCCGGCGAGCAGGATCGCGCAAATGAGCGGCTTCATTCCCTACATCTCCTTCCCGCGATCACCCGAGCGGGCGCGCGGCATTTGCCGCCGGTCAATCCCTGGTCCGTGCCGGCCTGCCGATGCCGTGCCCGACGAATCCGGCGCTCTCGACTTCGTCTGGCGGATAGATGTTGCGGAGATCGACCAGCACATCGCCCCGCATCGTATGCGCCAGCCGCTTGAGGTCAAGGGCCCGCAACGCGTCCCATTCGGTCACCAGCACCACCGCGTCGGCGCCTTCGGCGGCCTCGTACGGACTTTTGCAAAGCTCGACATTGGGCATCAGCGGCCGGGCCTGCTCCATCCCTTCCGGATCGTAAGCCCGAACCGTCACGCCGGCGTCTTCGAGCGCCTGGACGATGCTGATCGAGGGCGCGTCGCGCATGTCGTCGGTATTGGGCTTGAAGGTGAGGCCGAGCAAGGCGACGGTCTTGCCGCGCGCGTCGTCGTCGAGCGCCTTGATCACCTTGCGACCCATGGCGCGCTTGCGCGCCTCGTTGACCTTGGCGACCGCCTCGACGATGCGCAGCGGCGCCTGGCTGTCCTCGGCGGTCTTCAGCAGCGCCAGCGTGTCCTTGGGAAAGCAGGAGCCGCCATAGCCCGGCCCGGCATGAAGGAACTTGCCGCCGATCCGGCCGTCGAGTCCGATGCCTCGCGCCACGTCCTGGACGTCGGCGTCGACGGCTTCGCACAGATCGGCGATCTCGTTGATGAAGGTGATCTTGGTCGCCAGGAAGGCGTTGGCCGCATATTTGATCAGCTCGGCCGTCCGCCGCGACGTCACCAGCAACGGGGCCCGATTGAGATAGAGCGGCCGGTAGATTTCGCGCATGATCTCGACGGCGCGCTCGTCCTCGGCGCCGATCACGATCCGGTCGGGATGCTTGAAATCCTCGATCGCCGCGCCCTCGCGCAGGAATTCGGGATTGGACACGACCCGGGCCTCGGCGCCTGGCGCCTCCTCGCGCAGGATCCGCTCGACCTCGTCGCCGGTGCCGACCGGCACGGTCGATTTGGTGACGACGACGGCCGGCCCCTTGAGCTCGCTCGCGATCTCGCGCGCGGCGGCGAAGACGTAGCTGAGATCGGCATGGCCGTCCCCGCGGCGCGAAGGCGTTCCGACCGCGATGAAGATCGCCTCGGCGCCGTCGATGGCGCGGCTGAGGTCGGTCGCGAAGGTCAGCCGGCCGCCGGCGACGTTGCGCGCGACCAGCTGGTCGAGCCCGGGCTCGAAGATCGGCATGATCCCGCGCTCGAGCGCCTCGATCTTGGCCGCGTCCTTGTCGACGCAGACCACGTCATGGCCGAAATCCGAAAAACAGGCGCCGGAAACCAGGCCGACATAGCCGGTGCCGATGATCGCGATCCGCATTCTCTGTCCTTGAAGCCCGCAATTGCGGCGGCGTTACCAAAGCGTTCGCCCCGAGAACAGGGGCTTTGGCCCGTCCCGGCTTGGTCGATCCCGCGGAACGGACAAAAGAAAGGGGCCGGCCCGAAGGCCGGCCCCAGATCTTGTGGCGTCCCGCCGCCGAAGCGGCGGAGACCCTTCTTACCAGCCGGAGCCGGGGCCGAAGGTGATTTCCACGCGCCGGTTCTGCGGCTCGCGCACGCCGTCGGCGGTGTCGACCAGCGGACGGCTCTCGCCGAACGCTTCCGTCGTCATCGAACCGTCGGGAACGCCGCGGCCGGCCAGGTAGGACCGGACGTTGTTGGCGCGACGCTGCGACAGGCCGACATTGTAGGCGTCGGAGCCCGACCGGTCGGCGTGACCGGCGAGGACGACCGAAGCCTGACCCGTCGACTGATAGGCCGAAGCCGCATTGTCGAGGATCGCGGCCGCCTGCGGAGTGATCTCGTCCTTGTCCCAATCGAAGAAGACGATGAACGGACCGACCGGACGCGGCGGGCAGGTCTGGTCCGCCGGGATGGACGAGCCGTCCCAGCAGGTCTGCATCTGCGGAACCACCGGCGGCTCGACCACCGGGCGCGGCGGGCAGGTCTCGGTGACCGGGATCACCGAACCGTCCCAGCAGGTCTGGGTGGCGATCGGCTCGCGGCCGCCGAAGTTGAAGGTGATGCCGCCGAGCAAGCTGTGCGACCGGAACCGCGACTCAGACTCGAACCCGCGGAAGTCCACGGTGCGGACATTGTCCACGTTGAAGAAGCGATAGCGGACGGTCACGTCGATATTGTCGGTGATCGCCTGACGAACGCCGGCAACGATCTGCCACGCGAAGCGCGTGTCGGAATCGTCGATCGCGGCGCCCTGATTCTCGAACGCGCGAATGTTGTTGTAATCGACGCGCGCCATGCCGACGCCGCCGCCGACGAAGCCGCTGACCCCGTCATCGTCGCCGAAATCGAGCATGCCGTTGATCATGAAGCTGAGGGCGCTCGTACGGCCGCCGCCAGCCGGTGCGATGATCGACGGTGCTTGGACCGTCCCCGTCCGGAACCCGTTGCCCGGAAGGAAAATCGTCGTTTCGATATCATCGACGCGCGCGCGCTTGTAGGCGACCTCCGCCTCGATGCGGAACGCGCCGAGATCATAGCCGACGAACAGTGCGCCGTCATAACCGTAATCGTGGTTGATCACGATCTGCGAATCGGACGTGCTTGGAACGGTCGGCGTCAGGCCGAAATCGAATCCGATGTCCTCGACGATCATCCCACCGAAATCGCCCCCGACGTACCAGGCGCCATCGCGCGCAAGTGCCGGAGTTGCGAGCACGGTTGACGACAGCGCCACAACAATGGCGAGCTTCCGCATAATCTTCCCCTTTCTTCTGCGTCCCATACGGGAACGACGTGAACTCCTTACGGTAAGCGGAGTTTCCGTGCAAGCGCGGTTCGCCCCCTACCTGTTGCCGAAATGCCGCAGCGCATCGGGAAGATGAACGGCGGATGACCAGCCGCTCTCAAACGACGCCGCGAACCATCGGTTGCAGCAAAATGCGGCGACCCCTTATTCAATCAGGCCGTGTGACTTTAATGTCGCAATCAGACCGTCGATGGCGAGCCTTGCTTCTGCGTCGATTATCGTTCCGCCTGAAGGACTTGGCACGTCCGGAAGGCGGGGCCCGACGACCTGCTGGCCGGCGATCTCGAGGGCGCTGGCGACGAGCTCGCCGTCGCTCCAGCCGCCGCCCGACCAGTGCAGCCAGTAACCTGGATCAATGTTCCATATCAGCATGCCGGGAATCGGCGAAACGAACCGCCAGCCTCCCGCCGTCCACGCCGCCAGCTTATCATCCTGACCGGCCCAGGCGCCGCTCGCCCCGGCGCCGACGATCCAGCATTGCCCGATCGCCGGAGCGCCGGGCGGGTCGGTCCGCGGCGCTTCCTCGACGGCCGGATGAAGCGCCGCGTCGACGCGGGCGAGGGCCTCATTATGGTAGAGTTCCTTCTGCGCCTGGCCGGGCAGGATGAACGGCAGGGCGAAGCGCGCGCTGGTCTCGGTCATTGCAAATCCTCATTCGATGGTGAGCAAGGCGGGCCGCGAGGCGGCGAAGGTGCCGGTCTGCGCGACCGCGATCTGGAAGGGCGGGGCCGCGCCGTCCGCCGCCTGCAGCGCCGACGCATAGACGAAGGCGGCCTCGGCGGTTTCGGCGATTCGCTCGAATCCGGCGCCGGAAATCGTCAGCCGGTAGCGCTCGCTCTCCTCGCCGAGCGGCGTGTCGCTGCCGCTGGTCCAGGTCCAGCCCTGCCGGCTCCGCCGCACCCACGAGACGAGGATGTCGCCGGCGCCGGTCCGGACCGCCCGCAGGTGGACCGGGCTCGGCGGGCGCAGCGATTCTCCGTCGATGTCGGCGGTTGCCGCGATCCCTTCCGGACCGTCGCCGATTCCCGTCGCCAGCACTCGCGCCTCGCCGCCGAGGGAGCCGGCCGGGGCCTCGACCGCGACCAAAGCGTCGGCATCGACCAGGGCGAAATCCTCGCCCGGCGCGTGGAGGCCGGCCGCCCATTCCGTTCCGCGCCGGCCGCGTAGCAGCCGCGACAGGCGGAAGCGCCGTTCGCCGAGCGGCTCGGCCGAGCCGAACTGGATCAGCTCGTCGCCGAGCACGGCCAGATTCGCGCCGGCGACCAGCGCGTCGTCGTCCCGGCTTTCCAGCCACATGGCCTCGCCGGCCAGCTCGACGTCCAGGGTCCCGGTCGAATCGATCAGCGCCGACCCGCCGGGCCCGAGCGCGTCCAGCGCGGCGCCGAGCACCGCCGGCCCCGCCGTCGGCCCGGCCGGCTGCCAGCTCGCGCCCCGATCGAAGCTCGTCGTCAGCGCCGCCTGCCGCCAGCCGGCCTCGGCGCCCGCGGCCAGCACCAGCAGCAAGGGCCGGGCGCCGCCGCCGTCGCCGAGCGGCAGATCGTACAGCCTCAGGAGGGTGGTGCCGTGAACGAGGTCGGGCGATCCGACCGGCCGTCCCGGGCTTGCCGGGAGCTCCGGCGGCGCTGCCCTTCCCACCCTGACGAGCTCGAGCTTCGCCGCCATCGGCCCGAGCGTCCAGCGCGCCACCCGCCAGATCCCCGGCTCGCCGGCAAGCGCCACCCGCTCGCCGGGCCGAAGCGCTGCGCGCCGCCAGCCGAGCTCCAGCGTGGCGGTGACCCGCCCCGCCCACAGCGAAGCCAGCCGGTGTTCGGCCAGCCCTTTCGCCGCCGCGGCCGACAGCGCCGCCGGCAGGGTCAGCCGGTCCGCGATCCGAGCGCCGTCGCCGCGGACCGCCCGCTGCAGCCCGGCCTGAAAGTCGCGTTCGGGCTCGTAATAAGCGATGCTGACTTCGCCGGGCATCTGTCCGGCTCCCCGGCGAACCACCTCGCGCCGTCCAATCTCCTCGCCGGCGCCGATCGGAACGGGGACGCCCCCTTCCCCGGTCAGCACCAGCCGGGTGCCGTCGTCGGCGAGCGACAGCGGCACCACGTCCGCCAGCGCCTCGATCGCGCCGCGAACGCTGTCGCCGCTCGCCGCATAGCCGGCGAGCGCCGGAGTCGCCCCGGCGGCGACCGCGCCCTCGCCCAGCGCCTCGGCGATCGCGCCGATCGCCACCGCGCCCGAATCGGCCTCGACCTCGAAGCTCAGCGACGGGATCCGGTTCCCGAAATCCTCGAGCTGCATATGTTCGAACACCGCATAAGCGAGGCCGCGATAGGCGGGCGCCAGCGCCGCCCCTTCCGCCGACACGATCAACGGGTCCGCCGGCTGGTCCTCGCCGCCCGGATGAAGCCGGAACCCGGTCGCGCTCTTGAAGTCGCCGCCGGCGCCGCGCAGCAGCTTGCCGTCGGCCCAGATCCGGCCGACGCCTCGGATCGGCCGCGCCGAGATCGCCACCGCGAAGCTCGCCGAATAGGAATAGTTGACGTTCTTCGGCCGTCCCTTGCCGCCGCCGCTGGTCGAGCGCCGCTCGACCAGGTCGGTCGCCCAGATCACGATTCCCGCGACCCGCATCGTCCCGAACAGTTTCGGGATGGCGCTGCCGTAGGACGAGGTCTGAACGCCGAGCTCGCCGAGCCTCGGTCCGTGGCGCGGTTTGGGCGCGAACAGGAAATTCCGGTCGATATACTGGCCGGCGACCGATCCGATCGCGCCGCCGACCGGCCCGCCGACGATCTGGCCGACCGTGCCCAGGATCAATGTCGCCATTTCATTCTCCAGATGCTCAGCACCGGCCAGGGCGGCTCGCCCGGTCGCTCGACGACTCGCCGCAGCCCGGCATCGGCGTGGATCAGCCCGTCGCCGGTGAAGATGCCGAGGTGGAGCTGCCCCGCCCCCGCCGCCATCACCAGCAGGTCGCCGGGCCGGCCGCTCTTCACGGGACGCAGCCCGGCCGCGGCCAGCCCTTCGGCCAGCCGCGCCGCCGATCCGCCGCGCAAGGCGTAATCGCGCGGCACGTCGGTCGCTCGGAGCGCCGCCGCGGCCAGCCCGATACAGTCGAGCCCGGTCTCGGCGGATCGCCCCTGCGGCCGGAACCGCACCCCGATCAGCCGCCGGGCTCGGGCGAGGATGCGCAGGTCGCCCTGTCCCCCGGACAGGGCTGAGCCGTGCGGGGCACGGCTCGCCTGCGCATGCTCAGTCCGCCGGCTCATTGTCGTTGGCCGCTTCCGGAACGGGCGCCATCTCGTTTGTCTCGGCCGGCGGCTTCTTCTTGATCTCCACCGTGCTGCCGTCGACGTCGAGCAGCAGATGACCGGGAATATGGGCACAGCCGCCCACGCCAAGCGCAATCAGTCCAAGGCAAGCTCGCAGCCGCATCGTCTTTCTCCTTCGTGGATTGCCCCTCCCGCTCGCGGGAGGAGTCAGTGGTGGGGCGTCACGCCCCGGGAAAACGGGTCAGCAGGTCGAAGCCGGGCAGATGCGGCTCGCCCCTGAAATTCACGGCATTGCCGAACCGGCCTGAGCAGGTCGCCAGCATCTTGTCGCAGCCCTCGCGAAGCTCGACGAGATCGCCGGCCGCGGGCGGGAAGGCCGGCGGCTCGCGCAGCGTCAGCCGGACGCCGTCCGATCGCAGCACCGGGCTGTCGAGCCCGCTATTGGCGCCGCCGATCCAGCGCAGCAGGCCGTAGCCGTAGGCGTTTCCGGGCGCGGCCGCCTCGACGTCGACGACCTCCTCTTCGACCACCGCCGCGATCCGGGTCGTCGCCACCCGCGCCGCCATGTCGACCCGGCATCTCTTGTCGCCAAGCTGCGCCCGGCATTCCGGCGAGGTCTGCTCGACCACCGCCGCGTCGAGCAGGGCGGTCGGGCCGCGCAGCTCGGCCTCGAACGCGCCGCCGCGGATCGAGACCTCGCCGAGCTCGCCGCGCGCGACCGCGAGCCGCTCCCCCGCCGGCGCCTCCCAATCGACCATGAACACGAACAGCGACGCCCCGTCCCAGCGCCCCGCCCTCAGGTCCGTCGCGGTGATCGCGTCGCTGCTGAGCGCGCCCGCGATGTCGAGCGTGTCCGGATCGAACCCGTCCGACAGGCCGATTGCCGACGGCAGCATCCCCGGCGCCGCGCGATAGGCAAGGCCGCCGATGACCAGATCGCGGTCGTGCGTGGTGAACCCGAGCGCCGCCCCGTCCCGCCGCTCCAGCCGCCAGCAGAGCGCGATCGTGGTGAGGTCGGGCTGAAGAAATGCGGTCATTTCGAATCATCCTTCCCGAGAAGCGGGCAATTTTTCCTTCTCCGCGCCTCTACCTCTTCTTCTCCGCGCCTCCGCGTGAGCCATCTCTATTTTTCTCGCGGAGGACGCGGAGAAGGGAAATGAGGCGCGAAAGACTATTCCCGCACCTCGATCATCGGCACCGAAGGCACCTCCCCCGCCAGGAAGGTCGCCCTGCTCAGGCCGAGCCGGTCCTCGGCGAAGCGCACCGGCACGTCGAAGCGGAAGCCCGCCGCCACTTGCGCGCCCTCCGCCGGCGCGTCGTCGAACTCGACAATCCCCTTGTCCTGAAGCGTCCAGCCGCCGGCCGGCTCCACCCCGGCCACCGACAGCCGCACCGTCTCGGCCACCGGCCGGGTGATTCGGCGGACCTGGCCGTCATAGGTCTTGATCAGGGGGAACTCGGTCCTCACCCCGTCGCCCATGCCTAAAACCTGGTCCGCCGACCCCGGCTCGCCCGTCATCCCGTTCGAGCTGTTGTCGAACGGGTCCTCGAGCCGGAATCCCTGCGCCGCCCCGCGCCGGGCGCGGAAGAAGGCGATCAGCGCGCGCAGATCCTCCTCGCCGCGAAGCCCCGGCCCGGCGTCGAAGCTCAGCCGGGCGTCCGCCCAGTCGGAATTGCGCTGCTCGGCCCCGCTCGCCATCGTCGCGATCGCGGTCGAGAAGGCCGGCTCCACGCCGACCTCCCGCCCGAGCGCGACCGGAAAGCGCACGTCCGCGAATGCGTCCACCTGATCCTCTCCCTCGAAATGCACGAAGCCGTCGCGAAGCGCCTGCGGCAGCGCCCAGACGAACGTCTCCGCCGTCCCGCGCCGCGCCGAAGCCTCGGCCGCCGCCTCGATCCGCGCCCACAAATGCCGGTCCCCGGCGTCGAGCACGAATCCGGCGAAATAATGCTGCTCGGCGACCGGATAGCCGAGCCGCTCCGCCATCTCGGCCACGGCCCGCGCCGTCGCCCCGGTCCGGCCGGCGGTCGCCCAGTCATAATCCTCGAGCTGCAGCCGGTCGAACGCCGGCGTGGTCCAGCCGAGCGGGACGTTCGCGCGCCTGACTTCGGCGCCGTCCAGCACGGTCGGCAGGTAGACGAGCAGCAGGCATTCCGCGTCCGCCGCCACCTCCCGCACCGCCGCGCGGAGCGAAGCGGTCGAGGCGGCCAGCACCGCGCCCGCAGCGTCGAGCGTCGCCCGCTGCGCCGCGTCCAGAGCGCCGCGCACGTCCGCGATCGAAACCGGATCGAACGCCGCCACCGCCGCGTCGTCGTAAAGGCAGATCCGCCCGTCGGGCATCAGCCACCACCAGGGCTCGCCGACCTGGAACCGCGCCTTCTGTCCGGCCGCCACCGCCAGCGCGACGAACGCCCCGGCGATCCCCTGCAGATAAGCCATCGCCGCCTCGTTGGCCGGCGACAGCAAAGCCGAAGGCGGCTGCCATGCCGTGAGCGCCGGCTCGCCATTCTCGGCGCGCTGCTTCCACGCCTCCGGGCAGTGCTGGTCGAGCAATTCGTAGCTCAGCGAAAGAATGACGCCGAACCCCAGCGCCTCCGCCCGCGCCAGGAAATCCGAATGCCAGGCCGCGCACGGCGCGTTCAGCGCGCCGGTGACCTCCAGCCCGCCGTCGAGCCGGAAATAATGGCTCATCCCCACATAATGATTGATCAGCTCGCGATAGCCGAGCCGCACCAGGTTGCGAAGCACCCGCGCCGGCGTCAGATGGTAGAGGTCGTCATAGCCGGTCGCGATTCTGAGGCCGTGCTCGGGCAGCTGCCCGTCGCCGATCGCCAGCACCGATCCCGATCCGTCGCAGGCGATCCCGCTGAGCTCGACCCAGGCTTCCGCCGCCTCGCCGAGCATCGCGTCGGTACCGTCATAACCGGGCGCGACCAGAGACACGAACATCCTCTCGACGTCGCCGGCGAATACCGGATCCTCCGCCTCCCAGCCGCCCGCCAGGCTTCCGAAATCGAGGCTGACCAGCGCATCCTCGCCCGTCCCGTCCGCATAATTCCAAAGCCGAACGAACCAGTTCCGCGCCGCCCCTTCCGAATCGCGCCCCTCGATGGTCAGGGTCGGCCCATGCACCGCGTCGAGCGCCTTCACCCCGCCCGACCGCCACCGGAAGCCGAGCCGGCAGGCGCGGAAATCCCGGCTCGTCTCGTAGCGCAGCAGCGGGTGATCCCACCGGTCCGCCGCCTCCCAGATCAGCCCGGCAAGATCGTCCGCCCGGTAGAAGACCGCCTCGACCCGAAGCGCATTCGGCCCGGTCGTCACCACGCTCGCCATCATCGGCCGAGGAAAATCGACGCTCCAGTAGCGCGCGTCGAAGCGCTTGACCGTCGACAGCGTCTTCGCGCCGTCCGGCGGCGCCAGCCAATGTGCCATTGTCGTCTCTTCCTTCGCACGGCTATATTCCACCGATGTGGAGCGCCGCCCTGACCGGTCTCTCGCTGCTCGCCTCGCAGCCGGCCCCGGAGCCCTATGTGCAGGTCGAGTGCCCCTTCGCGCCCGTCTTCTTCGAGAATGGGACGACCGAAGTCGACGAGAGCGGACGGCAGGCCGTCTCCCATCCGCTGCAGGCCTTTCATCTCCGGATAGCCGACGCCGCGCCGGGAATCGTGCTGCGAACCGGCACCAGCGAGCCCTCGTCGGCCGATATCGGCACGCTGTCTTCGGCCAGGGCGGAGGCCGTTCGAAGCCTCCTTCTGGCCCAGGGCATCCCGTCGGATCGCATCCTGATCGCCCATGAGTACAGGGAGGGGACTCCATTCGCCGTGGGGAATTGGGTCGGCGGGTGGGTCCGGCTCGAATTTTTCATCACTCCGACCCAGCGTCGCCGCCTGTTCCCGCCCGGGCTCGTCTGCTGACCTAATCCTCGACCCTGAGCAAAGCCGCCTTCACCGCCCGCGCCACCTGCCGGCTCGAAGCGGCCAGCGCCCGCGCCTCCCCGCCCGCCGGCGCGTTGACCTGGATGCTGAGCCTGATCTCCCGGGCCGCGCCCGGCCGCCCGGCCTCGATCCGCCCGCTCGCCGTCGGCACGAACAATTCCGGCCCGCGCTCGCCGACCAGATAGGCGCGGCCGGCCGAGACCGGGCCCCCGATCGCCTTGCCCGGCGCTCCGGCGAAGGCGGCGAACAGGCTGGCCAGGGAGCTGGCCAAACCGCTGCCGCCCCCGCCCTTGCCGCCGCCGAAGATCGAGTCGAGCCCGGTGCGGATCGAGGCCGAGGCGATCTCGGCCAAGGCCGACAGCGCCACCCGCTTCAGATCCTCGAAGCCGAGCCGCCCGGTCCTGAGCGCCCGAACCAGCGCATTCTCCAGCGCCAGCCCGGCCCGCTCCGCCCCGGCCGCGAACGGCCCGTCGAGCTCGGCCCGCATCGCCGCGACGTCGCGCGCGAAGCCGGCCGTATCGGCGCGGACGCTGATCAGCAGCCGTTCGATTTCCTCATCCATGACCTTCGTCTCTCGTCTTCGTCATCCCGGGCTTGATCCGGTCGTCATCCCGGGCTTGATCCGGTCGTCCTCCCGGGGTTGATCCGGGATCCACCTTCTTTCCGACTCCGCCAGGGTAGGCGGATTCCGGCTTTCGCCGGAATGTCGGGTCAAGTGTCGGGAAACATCTCCATCAGCCGGGCGAGGTCGACATGGCCCGCTCCCGCACCATCGCCGGCAAGCGCCGCCACGATCGCGGCAAGCTCCGCCGGCGTCGCCTTCCAGAACTCCTCCGGCCGCCACCCGAGCAGCGCTCCCGCCATGCCGGCCAGGCGCGCGGCCGCGTCCCTAAACACGGCCCTGCAAAATCTGCGTGAGCAAAACCTTCAGCACCGGCGTCGCCCGCGCCAGCCCCATCTCGGCCAGCGCCTCCCCGATCCCCTCGCGCGAAACGCGCCCGTCCGAGCAATGCCAGAACAGCCCCGCCATCTCGCCAATCCGAAGCTCCCCCGCCGCCGCCCGCTCCACCAGCGCGAACAGCGACCCCAATTCCTCCTCAGCCGCGACCAGCGCCGAAAAGCTCGGCCGAAGCACCAGCGCCTCCCCGCCCGCCAATATCGCCGCCTCCCCCCGAGCGGCATTCGCCGGCTTGTCCATTTTCTTTCTCCAACTCAGATTATTTCACGCGGAGGGCGCGGAGGAAGAAGAGGAGGCGCGGAGAGCCTGTTCGGGCCGAAGGCCCAATCTAGTCCTTCTCCGCGCCTCCCGCACCGCCGCATGAGCGAAGCCGGCTTCGCCGGAATATCATGATCGCCGAGCCATCCGGCGTTGGTCCTCCGCGCCCTCCGCGTGAAAATCAGACCGCCACCACCGCGCCCGAGCTTTCCAGGCTCACCGCATAGGTCCGCTCGCCATTATAATCGCCGGCATAATCGAGCCGGGTCAGCAGGAAGCGCCCGCGCATCCGCTCGCCGCTCTCGAAGCTCAACTCGTAATCGTCGATCAGGCCGGCGAGCGCGTTGGCCTTCAGCCGCGCCTCCGCCGCCGAGCCGGTGAAGATGCCGCTTCCCGCCACCGAGACGGAGCGGATCCCCGCGCCCGACAGCAATTCGCGCCAGCCGCCCGAATCCTTGCTGGTCACGTTCACCGCCTCGCCGTTCACCGACAATTGCGTGGTCCGCATTCCGGCGACGGTGGCGAAGACCGGCGGCGCGCCGCCGTCGCCCACTTTCAGCAAAAAGGCGCTTCCTTTTTCGGCGCTCATGGCGCAATCTCCTTTTCTCTCAGGCAATTGGATGGATGGGGGTTCGTCATGCTTGAAACCGTCACTTTGCTGGCCGCGGCGATGGCCATGCAGGGCACGTCCGACCCGACCCGGGCCTCGCGCGAGGCCTACACCCGCTGCCTTCGCACCTATGTCGAGCGAAGCCTCAACCAGCGGATGACTCCGGCGGATTTCGCCACCGCCTATCCGCAGCAGTGCATGACCGAGCAGACCGCCTATCGCGACGCCGTCATCCGCCGCGAGATCGCCGCCCGCTCGAGCCGCGCCGACGCCGAGGAATCGGCGACGATGGAGATCGACGACGCCCGGCTGAACTTCTCCGAGCGCTTCGACATGGCCCAGCCGGAGACTCCGGCCGCCGCGACTCCGCCGCCGGCCGCTCCGGCCACGCCCGCGGCGGCGGCCACGCAGCCGGCCACTCCGCCGACGCCGGCCGCAACGGCGTCGAACCCGCAACATTAGTCCCCTCTCCCCAGGGAGAGGGGCTATAGTTTCAGCATCCGCGCCCGGAACTCGCTGACCGCCGCCCATTCGCCCCGCGCCTCCGCGACCAGCCGGCCGCGCGCGAAGCGAAGGTTCACCAGCCGCCAGCCGCCGATCTCGCCGGCCAGCCCCTCGATCGCCGCCTCGGCCTCGGCGGCGAGCGCGCGCAAGGGCGCCGGGCGCTCGCCTTTGCCGCGCACGATCACCGCCAGCCGAAGCTCGCGCCCCACTCCGCTCTTGTGGCTCCAGTCGAGCTCCGGGCCGGCCTCGATCAGGGCGTAGGGCGCCGCCGCCTGCACCGGCCGCCCCTCATGGACGCCGGTCAGCCCGGCCACGGCGCGCAATGCCGCCGTCGCCGCTTCGCTCAGCGCCTCGCTCGCGCTCATGCTCATCGCCGCAATCCCATGGTCAGCCAGCGCAAAGCCGGTTCGAGCGCGATCCTCCGGCCGAGCCCGCGCCCGGTGAGCCGCACCCCGTCCTCGTCCGCCGCGACGGCCACGCCGCTCGGCGCCTCGCTTTCGATCCGCGCCGCCAGCTCGGCGCTGGCTTCTTGCGCCCGCCGCCGCGCCGCGCGCTCGGCGCGCGCCATCAGCCCCTCGAACATCAACCGAGCCTCAGCCGCCGCCACGGCCGCCACAAGGCGGTCACCGCCGCCGGCGGGCCCGAAGCGCCTGCCCCGGACCCCGATCCGGGGTCGACCCGGTCGCGGTGCGTGTAGAGATGCGCCGCCAACCGGACGATGCCGTGGCGAAGCGCCTCCGGAAGCCGGCCGGCGTCCCGCGCCATCCCGGCCGAATAGGAGACGCGCACCCGCGTGGCCTCGCCCGGCATGGTCACCCGAACCCAGCCGTCGCCGGCCGAATCGATGTCGATCGCATAGGCCTCTGCCGCCAGCGCCTCGGCCTCGCCGTAGCGGTCCAGCGCCGCCACCCCCTCGATCGCCAGCACCGGCGCCGCGCCCAGCCGGGTCCAGGCGGAGGTCGCCGGCAGGATCTCCTCCACGTCCCGAGCCACCAGCGCCCTGCCGGTGAACGCCTCGCAGGTCTCGGCCGCGCCGCGGATCAGCCCGGCGAGCAGCGCATCCTCCTCGCTCGTCCCGATCCTCAGGAACGCCTTCACCTCGGCGAGCGGCACCGGCAGCGCCGGCGGCGCCTTCAGCTCCACCGCCATCACCGTTCCTCCACGCGCAGGGTGATCGAGCGCTCGTCGACGCTTCCGTCGGCCAGCGTGATCCGGTTGCTGATCCGGTAGCACCGCCCGACCGCGCCGCCGTCGAGCCGGGCCGCCGTCCGCGCCCCGGCGAAGCTCGCTTCCGCGACCTCGATTCCGCCGGCCTCGGCCGGCGCGACCGTCCACTCGCTCGCCAGGATCGCCTGACCGTCCAGATAGGGCGCCCAGTCGATCGCATAATCGACCCGGGCGCCGGGGTCCTTGAGGTAATAGCTCATCTCTTTCGTCCTCGTCTCAGGGCCGCGTCGCCGCCGCCTCGCCGTCCCGCCGGACCGGCGCATCGCCGTCGCGCCCGGCCGCGCTGGCGCGCGCCTCGCCGCCCGCGGTCAGGATCCCGGCCAGCCGGGTCCGGCCGAAATCGACGGTCAGCATCGCCTGCCCGGCCGCGCCGATGGCGCCG
>Ga0190274_10000233_pt1 | contig 37240 bp, 37 predicted proteins | sample Popmic531T_FD_133002 | JGI IMG/M metagenome (GOLD analysis project Ga0190274, IMG submission 133002) | Populus adjacent soil microbial communities from riparian zone of Yellowstone River, Montana, USA - 531 T | ecosystem: Environmental > Terrestrial > Soil > Riparian zone | place: USA: Montana... | reverse complement strand
TCGGCGGCGCCCGCCGCGACGAGGAAAAGTCGCGCGCCAAGGAGCGCGTATTCTCGATCCGCTCGGCGCAGCATCGCTGGGATCCGAAGCGGCAGCGGCCGGAACTCTGGCAGCTGTACAACGCGCGCAAGAACAAGGGCGAGAGCATTCGGGTGTTCCCGCTGTCGAACTGGACCGAGCTGGATATCTGGCAGTACATCCACCAGGAAGAGATCCCCATTGTGCCGCTGTACTTCGCCAAACAGCGGCCCGTAGTGGAACGCGACGGCGCGCTGATCATGGTGGACGATGAGCGCATGCCACTGGCGCCTGGCGAGAAACCGCAGCTGCGCAAGGTGCGTTTTCGGACGCTGGGCTGCTATCCGCTGACCGGTGCCATCGACAGCGAAGCCGAGACGCTGCCTGGCATCATCGAGGAAATGCTGGTTGCGACCACTTCGGAGCGACAGGGTCGCGTCATCGACAAGGATTCCGGCGCTTCGATGGAGAAAAAGAAACAGGAAGGGTATTTCTGATGCGCGCCGGTCAAGGTGGCGGCCATGATGATGTGATGGCTTACCTTGCGGCACAGGGCCGCAAGGATCTGCTGCGCTTCATTACCTGCGGCAGCGTCGATGATGGCAAGAGCACGCTGATCGGGCGACTGCTGTATGAGTCGCGCATGCTGTTCGAGGACCAGTTGGCGGCGCTCGAGAGCGATTCGAAGAAGATGGGCACGCAGGGCGATGAACTGGACTTCGCCCTGCTGGTCGATGGCCTGGCCGCAGAGCGTGAACAGGGCATCACCATTGACGTGGCCTACCGCTTCTTCGCCACCGAGAAGCGCAAGTACATCGTCGCCGACACGCCGGGTCATGAACAGTACACGCGCAACATGGTCACTGGTGCCTCGACCGCCGACCTGGCTGTAATCCTGATTGATGCGCGCAAGGGCGTGCTGACGCAGACGCGTCGCCACAGCTATCTGGTATCGCTGCTGGGCATCAAGCGCGTGGTCGTGGCCATCAACAAGATGGATCTGACCGACTACTCGCAGCAGGCATTCCGTGACATCGAAGTCGCCTACCGCGCCTTCGCGGCGCAACTGGGACTGATCGACATTGTCTGCATTCCGGTTTCAGCGCTGCGCGGCGACAACATCGTTGAAGCCGGCAGCGACATGCCCTGGTACAGCGGCCCGACGCTGATGCAGCACCTCGAGACGGTTCCAGTGGCCGAGACGCTGGCCGATGCGCCGTTCCGACTGCCGGTGCAATGGGTCAACCGACCCAACCAGGAGTTTCGCGGCTTCTCGGGTCGCGTCGCGGCCGGCAGGGTGCGCGCAGGCGACGCTGTCGTGGCGCTGCCGTCGGGCAAGAGCAGCCGTGTGGCACGCATTGTCACGGCAGGCGGTGACCTGCCGGACGCCGTCGCCGGACAGTCGATCACACTGACGCTGGAGGATGAAATCGATATCAGCCGCGGTGATCTGATCACCCGCGCCGATACACCAGCCGGCGTGGCCGACCAGTTTGATAGCACGCTGATATGGATGGCCGAGGAGCCCATGCTGCAGGGACGGCCCTACCTGCTGAAGTGCGGCACGCGCACGGTCACGGCATCGGTGGCAGCGATCAAGCACAAGGTCGATGTCAACACGCTGCAACAGCTACCCGCCAGGCAGCTGGAATTGAATGAAATCGCGTTGTGCCAGATCAGCCTGGAGCAGCCGCTGGCCTTCGATCCCTATGCCGACAACCGCGACACCGGCGGCTACATACTGATCGATCGCATCAGCAACAACACCGTGGCTGCCGGGCTGTTGCAACTGCCGCTTCGCCGCAGCAGCAATGTGCAGTGGCAGTCGCTGGACATCAACAAGGACAGCCGCGCGGCGCAGAAGGGCCAGAAGGCCTGTGTGGTGTGGTTCACCGGACTCTCGGGCGCCGGCAAGTCCACCATCGCCAACCTGGTCGAACGCAAGCTCTTCGGCATGGGCCGCCACACTTATCTACTGGACGGCGACAATGTGCGCCATGGCCTGAACCGCGATCTGGATTTCAGCGACGCTGATCGCGTCGAGAACATCCGGCGCGTCGCCGAGGTGGCCAAGCTGATGACCGATGCCGGCCTGATCGTGCTGGTGTCCTTCATCTCGCCATTCCGCGCCGAGCGGCGTATGGCCCGCGGCCTGCTGCCCGAGGGCGAGTTCATCGAGATCTTCGTCGATGCGCCACTGGCGCTGGCCGAACAACGTGATCCCAAAGGCCTGTATCGCAAGGCGCGCGCCGGCGAGATCCGCAATTTCACCGGTATCGATTCGCCCTACGAGCCGCCGGAGAAGCCCGAGCTGCGCATCGACACTACGTCGGTCAGCGCTGAGGCCGCGGCCGAACAGGTGATCGCGCAGCTGCGCAGTCAGGGCATCATCGATCGGGACTGGGTGTTCCTGCCGTAAGGCCGGTTCAAAAGCCAAAGCGCTGCCCGGCGCCCGCCAGCGTCAACAGACCGAGAACGCCGAACAGGGCCGCGGCAATGCTGCGCATCCAGCGCAATGAGACATGTCTGGCCAACCGGTCGCCGGCCAGCACCGCCGGCACATTGGCCAGCAGCATGCCCAGCGTGGTGCCGAGAATCACCGCGATGGAAGCCTGGTACCGGGCTGCCAGCGCCACGGTGGCGATCTGCGTCTTGTCGCCGATCTCGGCCAGAAAAAAGGCGATCAGGGTCGTGACGAAGGCGCCGCGCCGCGACCCGGCCGACAGCGGCTCATCGAGCTGGTCGGGTCGCAGAATCCACGCTGCCATGGCAATGAACGACAGGCCCAGCAGCCAGCGCAGCAAGGTGGGGCCCAGCATCGAACTGACCCAGCTGCCCAGCGCCGCCGCGACGGCATGGTTGGCCAGTGTGGCCACGGTGATGCCGGCAATGATGGGCAGGGGCTTGCGAAAGCGCGCCGCCAGCAACAGTGCCAGCAACTGCGTCTTGTCGCCGAACTCGGCCAGCGCCACCACTCCCGTCGATACTAGAATGGCGTTCAGCACGACGTGTTCCGCTCCATCGCAGGCAGTGTAGTTGAGTTACCGAAAGCCATGATGCTGTCCATCCTTGCCATCTGTCTCGGTGCTTCGCTGGGTGCGCTGCTGCGCTGGTTGCTGTCGCTGGGTCTGAATCATCTGCTGCCCACGCTGCCACCTGGCACACTGGCTGCCAACCTGGTCGGTGGTTATCTGGTGGGTGTGGCGATGGCACTCTTCTCGACCGCGTTGACGCTGGCGCCCGAGTGGCGTCTGCTGGTCATCACCGGATTTCTCGGTGGACTCACTACTTTTTCGGCGTTCTCGGCCGAAGTTACCGCTCTGCTGCAGCAGGGACGTTTTGGCTGGGCAGGCACCACGGTCGCAGCACATGTCGTCGGCTCGGTGACGATGACACTGCTGGGCTTTGCCTCCGTGGCGCTGCTGCGCAGAGGCAGCTGATCAACCACCATGTGGCTGGCCGATGCGCGCCAGCACATGCCGGGTCATGCCGCGTGCCAGTTCGTGCTCGCCGAAGAACACGGCGCCGACATTTTCCTGCTGCAGCAACGCCGCTTCCTGCTCGTTGTGGGTGCGTACCACGATATCGATGCCAGGATTCATCTGCCGGGCAATTTCAGCCATGCGTCGCACGTTGAAGGTGTCGGGAGTGGCGATCACCAGCATGGCCGCATTGTGCAGCTGGGTTTGCGCCAGCACCGCTGATGCCGAGGCATCACCCGCCACAGCCGCAATGCCGGCGCCGCGCAGCTGGCGTACGCTTTCGCGGTCTTGTTCGACTACCACCAGCCGGATGCCGGTCTGCTGCACGGTGTCGGCAATGCGTCGGCCGACCCGGCCATAGCCGATCAACACCACATGGCCGCGCAGCTGCGCGGGCAGCGCTGCGCTGGGCAGCTGTGCCAGCGGGTCGCTGTTGCGTTCCAGCGCTCTGGCCAGCCGGGAACGCTGTCGGATCCAGTTCTGCGCCGGTTCGATGCAGGCGAACAACAGCGAATTGCAGGCAATGGAAATCAGCGCGCCGGCCAGGATCAGGCTCTGTGCCTCTGGAGGCAGCAGCTGCAGACTCAGGCCCAGAGACGCGAGGATGAATGAGAACTCGCCGATCTGCGCCAGGCTGGCGCCCACGGTCAGCGCCGTGTTGAGCGGATAACGGAACAGCAACACCAGCCCAATGGCGGCCAGCGTCTTGCCCAGCATGATGACGGCCACCACCGTGAGCACCTGGACCGGATGATCGATCAATACCCGTGGGTCGAACAGCATGCCCACCGAGACAAAGAACAGCACCGAGAAGGCGTCGCGAAGCGGCAGCGATTCATCGGCGGCGCGATGGCTGAATTCCGATTCGCGCATCATCATGCCGGCGAAGAATGCTCCCAGCGCGAAGGACACATCAAAGAGCCGTGCCGAGCCAAAGGCCACGCCCAGCGCCGTAGCCACCACACACAACGTGAACAGCTCACGCGAACCGGTGCGCGCCACCCAGTACAACAGGCGCGGAAAGACCCGGCGCCCGACCACCAGCATCAGCGCGATGAAAGCGGCAACCTTGCCCAGTGTCAGCAGCAACGGGATCCACAGACCGCCGGATGCGGCGACGCCCGTCCCAGGGCTGCCACCGAGCAATCCGGCGGTGGCCGGCAGCAACACCAGCACCAGCACCATGGCCAGGTCTTCGACTACCAGCCAGCCTACGGCGATGCGGCCATTGACGGACTCGAGCTGGCCGCGATCCTCCAGCGCACGCAGCAGCACCACGGTGCTGGCGCAGGACAGCGCCAATCCGAATACCAACGCGGCACCCAGCCCCCAGCCCCACATCGTGGCGATCAGCATGCCCAGCGCGGTGGCCACCACGATCTGCACCACCGCGCCTGGCAACGCGATGCTGCGCACCGACAGCAGATCAGCCAGTGACAGATGCAGGCCCACGCCGAACATCAGCAGGATCACGCCGATCTCGGCCAGCTGACCGGCCATTGCCACATCGGCAACGAAGCCCGGTGTAGCCGGTCCGATCACGATGCCGGCCAGCAGATACCCCACCAGCGGAGGCAGGCGCAGGCGCGCAGCGGCCAGGCCGAACACCAGGGCCAGCCCCAGCGCCGCAGAAATTGTTGTGATCAGAGTGATGCTGTGAGGCAAGAGAAGCTCCGGCCGATGGTCGGACACCTGGTGTGCCTGTTTCAGCAGGCGCAGCTCCGCAGAGCTTCCCTGGGAAGTGGTGGAGGCGGGGGGAATCGAACCCCCGTCCGCAAGCCCTAGACTTCAGGATCTACGCGCGTAGCTGTCTCTTTGGTTCTCATCCGTCGCTACCCGAGCAGCAGGGAAGACGCCGGACCAGCGACGGTGTCTCTTAACGGTGCCACCCCGTCGCACGGTGGACCGCGATCCTGTAAGCGCGACCCCGGATATGGTGTTACAGGCACCAGCCAGTCCGAGGTTAAGCCGGGATTAGGCGGCTAGAGCGTAGTTGTCGTCGTTGGCAACTAAAGTTTGCAGCAGTTATTAACGAGGGCCACTGCGCCTCGGCACGCCCCTGAAGGTTCGCAACCCACGTCGAAACCGGTCGCCCCCTTCCAAAGGTCGCGGGCATCATACCTGAATTGGCCAGCGCAGCGCTGTCGGAACCGGCCGACGTCAACCCCGTCGCAGTAGCCGGGCCTTGCTGCGTTCCCAGTCGCGGTTCTTCTCGGTGGCACGCTTGTCGTGTTGCTGCTTGCCCTTGGCCAGGCCGATCTGCAGCTTGGCGCGGCCCTGCTTCCAATACAGCTCCAACGGCACGATGGTGTAGCCGCGGCGCTCCACCGCACCCACCAGGCGATCCAGTTCACTGCGATTCAGCAGCAGCTTGCGCGTGCGTACCGGGTCCGCAGTCTTGTGCGTCGACGCCGTGTTCAGCGGCGACACATGCGCGCCGATCAGGAAAGCCTCGGCATTGCGGATGTACACATAGGCCTCGGCCAGTTGCGCGCGGCCGGCGCGCAGGGACTTGACCTCCCAGCCTTCGAGCGCCAGACCGGCCTCGATACGTTCTTCGATGAAGTAGTCGTACCGCGCGCGACGATTTTCGGCGATCAGCCGCGCGTCTTCTTCCGCTTTAGCCATGAGGCATTGTACCCGCTGCGCTTGAGCGCCTGCCGGGCATCGGCGAGACTTTGCGCATGCGTGAATTGACAAGAACAGCGTTGGTCAACAAGCCACCGGCGGTGGTGTTCGATCTGATCAACGACATAGCCAGCTACCCGCAGTTCGTGCCCGGCTGCAGCGCGGCGCAGGTGCTGGAGGTCGGCGCGCAGCAGATTGTTGCCCGGCTCGATGTCAGGCGCGGTCCCTTGCGCACGCATTTCACCACCCGCAACCGGTTGCAGCCGCCCTATGAGATCCATATGGATCTGATCGACGGGCCCTTCCGCAGCCTGCAGGGGCATTGGCAACTGACGCCGCTGGGCAGTGGTTGCCGCATCGAACTGCGCCTGCAGTTTGATTTCTCCAATCCGCTCAAGGCGGCATTGCTGGAGCCGCTGCTGGTGGATACCGCCAACCAGCTGGTACAGGCCTTCGTTCACAGAGCGGCGCAGCTGGATGCACCCGTCCGTTGATCGCTACCTCGTGATCTGCGATCTGGCGGACGGGCCAGTGCTCGACGAAATTGAATTGCCGGCCGGTGCGCAATTGCAGCATGCCGTGCAGCTCCTGAAAGGCCGTTTCGGCGCGGCCATCGACTGGGATCAGGCCCAGTCCGGTATCTGGGGGCAGCGGCGTCCACTGCATACCGTGCTGGCTGCGGGTGATCGCATCGAAGTGTATCGGCCGCTGCTGCAGGATCCGCGCGCGGCAAGGCGCGCGAATGCAAAGCGTTCGCGTCGGCTCAGGAGCGGGGCGGGGGCGCGGCGGACTGAGTAGCGGACGTGCCGGCATCGGCCTTCAGCAGTTCGCTTTCCACGCGATCAACCAGCTCGTCACGGAAATACACCGTGGCATGCGAGGTCCGCGGCGTCTGCAGACGCCGTAATTTCAGGTAGTACTGGTAGTCCCAGCGATCGTCGTCGAAACCGCCCGGCACCATTGGCGTTCCGAGCAGGTAGCGCACCTGCGTGCGTGTCATCCCCGGCTTCACCTGCGCCAGCGTGTCGGCCGACAGATAGTTGCCCTGCTGGATCGGCAACCGATAGACGCAGCCACCCAGCAAGGTGCTGCCGAGAACAATGGCTGCCAGCGCAGCCCGCCACGCATTGCGATGCCGCAGCTGGAGTGGTGGGGTGCAGGCCAAGATGGTAGCTTTCATGCCGTTGATCATAACGCATGGACAGCGGATCCAGCGCCAGTAAATCCGGAGCCCAAGATGGAAAGCCAGGACCTACGCAACGCCGGTCTGAAGGTCACACTGCCCCGGCTGAAGATTCTCGAAATCCTCGAGCACACGCAGCCGCGCCATATGTCGGCGGAAGAAATCTACAAGCGTCTGATCGATCTGCACGAAGACATCGGCCTGGCTACGGTGTACCGCGTGCTGACGCAATTCGAAGGGGCCGGCCTGGTTACCCGTCATCATTTCGAAAATGGCATGGCGGTGTTCGAGCTGAACCAGGGCAGCCACCACGATCACATCGTGTGCCTGGACTGCGGACATGTGGCCGAGTTCGTTGATCCGGGCATCGAGGCGCGCCAGGAACAGATCGCGAAGAAGCTGGGCTTTGCGCTGGAGGAGCACTCGCTGGTGCTGTATGGCCATTGCCAGCAGACCGACTGCGGCCGCAGACGCAAGAACGCCTGATTCTTTCAGCCCGCCGGCTGGCGGCGACGCCCCGTGCCGGCAGGCGCTGCCTGGACCACCATTTCTGCGGCGTGCGCGCGCGCCTTGGCGGTCACTTCGGCGCCGCCCAGCATGCGTGCAATCTCCTCGATGCGGCTGTCGTCCTGCAACCGCGTCACGGCCGTGCGCGTGCTGCGACCATCACTGAGCTTGGTGACTCGCAGATGCTGATGGGCCTGTGCAGCCACCTGTGGCAGGTGCGTAACGCACAGCACCTGGCCCGCGCCGCCCAGAGTGCGCAGTTCCCGACCGACGATGGCAGCCACAGCGCCGCCAATGCCGGCGTCGACTTCATCAAACACCATGCAGGATGCCGCATTGCGCGCGCAGCACACCTGCACAGCCAGCGACAGTCGCGCCAGTTCGCCGCCTGATGCCACCTTGGCAATGGCGCGCGGCGCCTGTCCGGGATTGGTGCTGACACGGAATTCGATGCGATCGATGCCGTGGGGCGCCGGCTCGGCGTCTTCCAGCGGCGCCATGTCGACGACGAAGCGCCCGCCCGCCATGCCCAGCTCCTGCATGCGCGCTGACACTTCCCTGGCCAGTGCCTGCGCCGCTGCGGCCCGTCTTCCTGACAGCTGTCCTGCCAGCACCCGGTAGGCGTTCAGGGCATCGCCCAGCTGCTGGCGGAGCGAGGCCAGATCGACGGTGGAGTCATCCAGTGCGGTCAGCTCAGCACTCATTTCAGCGTGCCGCACCGGCAACTCATCGACGGTGATCCGGTGTTTGCGCGCCAGTTCTTCCAGTGCCGCCAGACGTCTTTCGATCTGATCACCGCGTTGCGGATCGATTTCCAGCGAATCGCCGTAATGGTTCAGTGTCTGGGCGGCATCCTTGATGCGCACTGCGGCTTCGTCGAGTTGCGGCAGCAGCGCATCGAGCCGGCTGTCGACACCGCTGATGCCGCGCAATGCCGACATGGAGCGGGCCACCAGGGTGTGCGCGCTGCCTTGTTCGGATTCATACAGCGCGTCGAGCGCGAGACGGGCTGCATCCAGAAGCTTCTGGTGATTGGCGATGCGCGATCGTTCCTCACTGAGCGCCGCGGGTTCGCCGGGCCGCAATTGCAGGGCATCGAGCTCCTGCACCTGGTAACGCAGCAGGTCGAGTCGGGCATGCCGGTCGCTGGTGGCTGCCTCGATCTGCAGGCAGCGGTTCAGCAGCATCAGCCATACGCTGTGCGCGGCGTGCACCTGTGTGGCCAACGCATCCAGCTGCCCGTAACCATCCACCAGTTCGCGCTGCGTGGTGTTGCGCGTCAGTGACTGGAACTCATGCTGGCCATGGATGTCGATCAGCAGCTCGGCCAGCTGCCGCAGCAGCTGCAGCGGCACATTCTGGCCATTGACCCAGGCGCGGCTGCGGCCATCACTGCCCACCACGCGTCGCAGCAGCAACTCGCCGTCGGAAGCGATCGATTGCTCATCCATAAGGCGGCGCAATTCGCCGCCAATCGATGCAATGTCGAAGGTGGCGCTGATATCGGCGCGCTCTGCGCCGGCCCGGACCACAACGGCGTCGGCACGACCACCAGCCACCAGTTCCAGCGCATCGACCATGATCGATTTGCCGGCGCCGGTCTCGCCGGTGAGCACGGTCAGGCCGGGGCCGCACTCAATCTCGATGGCATCGATGATGGCGAAATCGCGGATCTGCAGATGACGCAACATTTCAGCGTTCGTGCTGTTCTTCGCCGCGACCCCAGTGCAGCTTGGAGCGCAACAGCCGGAAGTAGTCGTAGCCGGGTGGATGCAGCAGCGTGACCGAGCGACCACTGTTGCTGATCTCCAGACGATCGCCGGGCTGCATGCTGCCGAGCTGGGTGGCATCGCAGGTAATGTCGGCACGACCTTCACCGCGACCGGTCAGCGAGATCGCGATGGTGGAATCGCCGGGGATGACGATGGGGCGATCGGACAGGGTGTGCGGACATACCGGCGCCATCACCAGCACATCAAGCCGCGGATCAACGATGGGTCCGCCGCAGGAGAGCGCATAGGCGGTCGAACCGGTGGCGGTGGCGATCACCATGCCATCGCCGCTGTGCGAATTGACGAAGCGGCCATCGACACGGGTTTCGAAATCAAGCATGCGGCCGGTTTCACGCCGCAACAGGACAACGTCATTCAGCGCCAGTTCGGACCGCATCGACCCATCTGGGGCCACCAGCCTGGCCTCCAGCAGACGGCGGCGATCGGCCGAGTAATAGCCGCCCAGAATCGCGTCGATGCTGGCCACCATGTCCTGTGGCAGTACATCGGTGAGGAAACCCAGCCGGCCACGATTGATGCCCAGCACCGGCACATCGTGTTGCGCCACCAGGCGAGCGGCTTGCAGCAGCGTGCCATCGCCGCCCACTGAAATGACCAGCTGGCAGCGCTCCGGCAAGGCGGCGCGCGCCACCGCCTGCACGCCGGCAGGCAGCGCGGCCGGCGCATCTTCAATGGCGACCAGCACCTTCAGCCCCTGACGCTGCAGATGCGCGACCAGACCGGCGGCGCATTCCGCGACGCGTGGCTCGAGCAAGTTGCCGACAAGGGCGCAGCAGACGGGCCTGGTTTCCATGCCGCTGCTTTGTAGCATGCCGGCAGCGCTCGGCCAACGCGGCAATTCACGGTGCTGTGGCGAATTTCTGGCGGGGACCTCAGCTTGATCTGTGTAGGGTGCCTCGGTAGCCTGACCGTGTGGTCAGCCAGGAGCAACCAGGCGAGGAAGCCCTCTCAGAGCGGGCGCAGCATCTACTGCGGGTCCTGGTGCAGAGCTATATCCGCGAAGGCCAGCCGGTCGGCTCACGTACGTTGTCCCGCGATGCCGGCCTGCCGCTGAGCTCTGCCACCATCCGTAATGTGATGGCCGATCTGGAAGAACAGGGCTTTGTCACATCGCCACACACCTCGGCGGGCAGGGTGCCCACCGACCGCGCGTACCGCTTCTTCGTCAACGCGCTGCTGCGCTCGCAGCCGCCGGCCGGCGCCAGCGCCGAGCTGGAGCAATTGCGCCGCCAGATGGATCTGGCCGCCGACGGCAGCAAATCGCTGGTGGCCGTCGCTTCGCAGCTGCTTTCCAATGTCACGCATCTGGCTGGTCTGGTGACACTGCCGCGCACACAGGCCGCGGCGCTGACGCAGATTGAATTCCTCGGGCTGTCGGAAAATCGTGTGCTGGTGGTGCTGGTATTCGATGACCGCGAGGTGCAGAACCGCATCATCCAGCCTGAGCGGCGTTACAACTCCGACGAACTGCGCCGCGCGGCGAATTTCCTCAACGAAATGTGTCGCGGCCACTCGCTGGCGCAGGCGCGCCAGGAAGTACTGCAGCAATTGCGGGAGACGCAACAACACCTGAACCAGGCGATGCTGGACGCCATTTCGATGGCGCAATCCGCATTCAGTGCCGGCGCCGATGACGAGTCCGCCATCGACTATGTGCTGGCTGGCGAAACCAATCTGATGGGCGCGTCGGAGATGACCAGCGTCGACAAGCTGAAACGGCTGCTGGAGGCGTTCGGTGAACGCCGCGACATCCTGCATCTGCTCGATCACAGCCTGCGGGCCGATGGCGTGCAGATATTCATCGGTCAGGAATCCGGTTATCAGATCCTGGACGACTACAGCCTGGTCGCGGCCCCCTACAGCACCAGTGAGGGGGTGGCGGGTGTACTGGGTGTCATCGGTCCCACCCGCATGGCCTACGAGCGCGTGATTCCGATCGTCGACCTGACGGCGAAATTGCTGGGCTCGGCCTTGAATTCACGCCGCTGATCCCAATATCGCGTCAGTCAGCCATGGCAACAGCCGTGGTTTAACGTGAGATTGATTCCTTAACTAATTGAATTTCAAACAATGTCTGAAGAAAATTCACCGACACCCGAGCTCGCACCCAGTGAATCCGCTGCCGACGCCGCGCTCAAGGCGGCTCGTGACCAGCACCTGCGCGCGCTGGCCGAACTGGACAATGTGCGCAAGCGCGCGCAACGCGAGATAGAAAGCGCGCAGCGTTTTGCGCTGGAACGCTTTGCCGGCGATCTGCTGCCGATACGCGACAGCCTGGAGCTCGGCGTCAGCAGTGCCGCAGGCAGTGACGCCGCGACGCTGGCCGCGGGACAGGCGGCTACGCTGCAGCTGCTGCGCAAGGTGTTCGAGAAATTCTCGATCCAGCAGATAGACCCGCATGGCGCGCCCTTCGACCCCATGCTGCATGAAGCCGTGCTCAGCCAGGAATCGGCCAGCGCTGAACCGGATTCGGTGCTGGAAGTCCTGCAGGCGGGGTACCAGCTGAATGGCCGACTGCTGCGTCCCGCGCGCGTGATCGTAGCGCGGGCGCCGGATACGGCAGGGCCTTGAAACAACGGCTTTCAACCCCAGTCAGGGGCTTAACGAATCCAGCTATTTCGGAGCTTTTCCCATGAGCAAAGTAATCGGCATCGACCTGGGCACCACCAACTCCTGTGTGGCGGTGATGGAGGGCGGCAAGCCGCGCGTGCTCGAGAACAGCGAGGGCGACCGCACCACGCCCTCAATCGTGGCGTATTCAAAGGATGGCGAGGAACTGGTGGGGCAATCGGCCAAGCGCCAATCGGTGACCAATCCGCAGAACACGCTGTTCGCGGTCAAACGCCTCATCGGCCGCAAGTTCCAGGACGAGGTCGTGCAGCGCGACATCAGCATGGTGCCCTACAAGATCGTCAGCGCCGACAACGGCGATGCATGGGTGGAAGCGCAGGGCAAGAAGAAGGCCCCGCCGGAAATCTCGGCAGTCGTCCTGAAGAAAATGAAAAAGACCGCCGAGGATTATCTTGGCGAAGAGGTGACCGAAGCGGTCATTACGGTGCCCGCCTATTTCAACGACTCGCAGCGCCAGGCCACCAAGGATGCCGGCCGCATCGCGGGCCTGAACGTCAAGCGCATCATCAATGAGCCTACTGCCGCGGCACTGGCCTATGGCCTCGACAAGGCGGGCGGTGACCGCAAGATTGCGGTGTACGACCTGGGCGGGGGCACCTTCGATATTTCCATCATCGAGATAGCCGAAGTGGATGGCGAGCGCCAGTTCGAAGTGCTCTCCACCAATGGCGATACCTTCCTCGGCGGCGAGGATTTCGATCTCAAGATCATTCATTTCCTGGCGGACCAGTTCCAGAAGGAGTCGGGCGTTGATGTGCGTCGCGATCCGCTGGCCATGCAGCGCCTGAAGGAAGCGGCCGAGAAGGCCAAGATCGAGCTGTCCTCCAGCCAGCAGACCGACGTCAATCTGCCCTACATCACGGCCGACGCTTCGGGTCCCAAACACCTGAACGTCAAGCTGACGCGCGCCAAGCTGGAATCTCTGGTCGAGGATCTGGTGCAGAAGACCATCGGCCCCTGCCGCACGGCGCTCAAGGATGCCGGCCTGGAGGGCAAGGGTATCGCCGAAGTCATTCTGGTCGGCGGCCAGACCCGCATGCCGCTGGTGCAGAAGTACGTCAAGGATTTCTTCGGCCAGGAGCCGCGCAAGGACGTCAATCCCGATGAAGCGGTGGCAGTGGGCGCCGCCGTGCAGGCCGGCGTGCTGGCCGGTGAGGTCAAGGACGTGCTGCTGCTGGATGTGACACCGCTGTCGTTGGGCATTGAAACGCTGGGCGGCGTGATGACCAAGCTGATCGAGAAAAACACCACGATTCCGACCAAGGCATCGAATGTGTTCTCGACCGCCGACGATAACCAGACCGCAGTGACCATCCATGTGCTGCAGGGCGAGCGCGATCGCGCCGGCGACAACAAGTCGCTGGGCAAGTTCGATCTCAGCGACATTCCGCCGGCGCCGCGCGGCATGCCGCAGGTCGAGGTGACCTTCGATCTCGATGCCAACGGCATCATGCATGTGTCCGCGAAGGACAAGGCCACCGGCAAGGAACAGAAAATCATCATCAAGGCCAGCAGTGGCCTTTCGGAAGACGAGATCAAGCGCATGGTTGCGGATGCCGAAGCACATGCCGAGGAAGACCGCAGGTTCCGCGAGCTGGTCGAGGTGCGCAACAAGGCCGATGCCATGGTGCATTCGGTAGAAAAGTCGCTGCAGGACCTGGGCGACAAGGTCAGCGGGGAGGATCGCGCCAAAGCCGAATCCGCGCTGTCGGATCTGCGCAGCGTGCTCAAGGGTGACGACAAGGACGCCATCGAGAAGAAAGTCGAGGTGCTGACCACCGCGGCGGCGGCCATTGCGCAGCAGGCCTACGCCGCGCAAGGCGGTGCGGAGGCCGGGGCTGCGGGTGCTGGCGCCGGCGACAACGCTGCGGGCGGCGACCCGGACAATGTGGTCGACGCCGAATTCGAAGAGGTCAAGGATCAGGACAAGGATCGCCGCGCCTCCTGAGGCAGCGGCAAGGCTGAATGTCAAAACGCGATTACTACAAGGTACTGGATGTTCCTCGCACTGCGGGCGAGGACGAGATCAAGAAGTCCTATCGCCGCCTGGCGATGAAGTACCACCCGGACCGCAATCCGGATGACAAGGATGCGGAGGAGAGATTCAAGGAGGCCAAGGAGGCCTACGAGATGCTCTCCGACGCGCAGAAGCGCGCGCTGTATGACCAGCATGGACACGCCGGCATCGATGCGGCGCGGCAGGGCGGCGGGGGTTCCGGCGGTTTCGGTGGCGCCGAGGCCTTCAGTGACATCTTCGGTGATGTATTCGGCGATATCTTCGGTGGTGCCCGCCGCGGCGGGCGTTCACAGGTGTTTCGCGGCGCCGACCTGCGCTACGAAATCCAGATTGATCTGGCCGAAGCCGTGTTCGGCAAGACGCTGGAACTGGACCTGGCCAAGCTGGCCGAGTGCGAGGTCTGCCATGGCAGCGGTGCCGCCAAGGGCAGCACGCCGGTGCAATGCGAGACCTGCAGCGGCAGTGGTCAGGTAAACATCCGTCAGGGTCCGTTCAATTTTCAGCAACCCTGCCCGAACTGTCGCGGCAGCGGCAAGGTGATCCGCAATCCCTGTGATGCCTGTCTGGGGCAGGGACGCGTTCGCCGCAGCAAGAAACTGTCGGTACGGATCCCGCCCGGCGTGGACAATGGCGACCGCGTGCGCCTGACCGGGGAGGGCGAAGCAGGCCGCAATGGCGGCCCGCCGGGCGATCTGTATGTCGAAGTGCATGTGCGCGAGCACTCGATCTTCGAGCGTGATGGATCGCATCTGAGCTGCGAGGTGCCGATCAGCTTTGTCACCGCCGCCGCGGGCGGCAGCGTCGAAGTGCCAACACTGGACGGCCAGGTCATGTTGAAGATTCCGGCCGAAACGCAGTCGGGCCGTGTGTTCCGCCTGAAAGAGAAGGGCGTGCGTCCTGCGCGCGGCGGCGAGCAGGGCGATCTCTTCTGCCGCGTTGTGGTAGAAACGCCGGTGAATCTGAGCGGTGAACAGCGTGAGCTGCTGCAGAAATTCGATGAATCGCTGCGCAAGGGCGGTAACAGACATTCGCCGCGTCAGAAGAGCTTCTTCGACGGCGTCAAACGTTTCTTTTCGGGGAAGGTCTGAGGGGGTCCCTGGTGATATCCACCATCATTGTCGGCGCCAGCGGCCGCATGGGCCTGTCGATGATCCGGCTACTGCCGGAGTTTCCCGCACTGCGGCTCGGCGCAGCCCTGGTTTCGACTTCCAGCAGCCACCTGGGGCAGGACGCCGGCCTCGCGGCGGATTGTCAGTCGCTTGGAGTGCCATTCACCGCAGAGCTGCAGTCCGCACTGCGCACGGCTGACGTGGTCATCGATTTCTCCGCTGCTGCGGCGGTGCCAACGACTTTGGGGCTGGCGAGAGCCGCGAAGGTGCCGCTGTTGATCGGCACGACCGGGCTGTCGGCAGATCTTGGCGCACAGCTGGATCGTGCGGCGGTCGACATACCGGTGCTGACGGCTGCCAATACCAGCATCGGTGTCAATCTGCTGCTGCATCTGGTCGAGCAGGCCGCGCGCGCGCTACCGATCGAATTCAACATTGAAATCGTCGAGGCTCATCACCGCCACAAGCGGGACGCGCCATCGGGCACGGCGCTGGCGCTGGGTGCCGCTGCCGCGCGTGGCCGCGACCTGACCGGCGAATACGCGGCGCAATGGCCGCGTGGAGCGGCCGGCGTGCGCCAGGACGCCGAGATCGGGTACGCCATCGTGCGGGGCGGTGACGTCGTCGGCGAGCACGATGTTCTGTTTCTTGGAAATGGCGAGCGGCTGCGCCTTGCCCACTCTGCCACCGACCGTTCCGTCTTCGCCCGCGGCGCCTTGCAGGCAGCACAATGGCTGGCCGCGCAACCCGCGGGACGCTACAAGATGTCCGACATTATTTCTGTTAATAAACAATAAGTTACGAGATTTACGCGGAGGGCGGTCGCGTAGGACTGCCGGAAAATCCGGGCGAAAAATGAGGCCTTCCCGGGCCAATTTCGCATGGACAGTATCGACCTCGAACCGTAAACTTTGTCCCGTAATCCGTTTAGCGGGTTAGTCCGCACAAGGCGGGAGGGCGTTCCACAAGAACACCTCCCGCTTTGTGCATCTGCGCGTTGAAAATCAACGGGACGGCCTCCACAGGGGGCGGCGTGGCAGCGAAGTAGGGGTGCAATTTGAGTGTACCGGCGGTGCTGGCTCTGGCGGACGGTACGATTTTCCGCGGCCAGTCGATTGGCGCAAGTGGCAATACAACCGGCGAAGTGGTGTTCAATACCGCCATTACCGGTTATCAGGAAATTCTCACCGACCCCTCCTATTCCCGGCAGATCGTCACACTGACGTATCCGCACATCGGCAACACCGGTGTCACCGGCGAGGACATGGAATCCTCGCAACTTCATGCCTCGGGTCTGGTGGTTCGCGATCTGGTGCGGCTGGCCAGCAGCTGGCGCTCCGAGGGCGATCTGGGCGAGTTCCTCAAGCGTGGCCGCATTGTTGCCATCGCGGGCATCGACACGCGCCGCCTGACCCGCGCTTTGCGTGAACGCGGCGCGCAGGCCGGCTGCATCATGACCGGTGAGCGCATCGATGCGAATGCCGCAGTCAAGGCCGCCTCGCTGTTCCCCGGCCTCAAGGGCATGGATCTGGCAAAAACGGTCACCACGCGCGAGCCCTATCAATGGAATGATGGCAGCGTCTGGCCGCCCATCGAGCGCATGCCGATCCGTGCCCAGCAGCGCCTGCATGTGGTGGCCTACGACTACGGCATCAAGCGCAATATCCTGCGCCTGCTGGCTGATCAGGGCTGTCGCGTCAGCGTGGTGCCGGCCACCACCAGCGCCGAAGACGTCATGGCACTGCATCCGGATGGCGTGTTCCTGTCCAACGGACCCGGTGATCCGGAACCCTGCGATTATGCGATCCGGGCCATCGGCACACTTCTGGCCACCGACGTGCCGATCTTCGGCATCTGCCTGGGGCATCAACTGCTGGCACTCGCCAGCGGCGCACGCACCGTAAAGATGAAGTTCGGGCATCACGGCGCCAATCATCCGGTGCTGGACCTCAACACTGGCCGCGTGATGATCACCAGCCAGAACCACGGGTTCGCGGTGGACGAAGCCAGCCTGCCGGCGAACCTGATCGCCACGCATCGTTCGCTGTTTGATGGCACCTTGCAGGGCGTTGCCCGCACCGACCGTCCGGCCTTCAGCTTCCAGGGACACCCCGAGGCCAGCCCGGGTCCCCATGACATGTCCGCGCTGTTCGAAGGCTTCACCCAGACCATGATCCGCCGTCTGCAGAACCAGCTGCGCGCCATGCGCGCCTCGGCGCGCTGAACATGCCCAAGCGCACCGATATCCAGAGCATCCTGATCATCGGCGCCGGTCCGATCATCATCGGCCAGGCCTGTGAGTTCGATTATTCCGGCGCGCAGGCCTGCAAGGCGTTGCGCGAGGAGGGCTACCGGGTCATCCTGGTGAACTCCAATCCAGCCACCATCATGACCGACCCCGAGATGGCCGACGCCATCTACATCGAGCCGGTCAACTGGCGCGCGGTGGCGAGCATCATCGAGAAGGAACGTCCCGATGCGCTTCTGCCCACCATGGGCGGTCAGACGGCGCTGAATACCGCGCTCGACCTGGTGCGCGAAGGCGTGCTGCAGAAATTCAATGTGGAGCTGATCGCTGCCTCGCGCGATGCCATCGACATGGCCGAGGACCGCGAGCTGTTCCGCAATGCCATGCGCGAGATCGGCCTGGAGTGCCCCCGCTCGCAGATCGCGCGCAGCATGGATGAGGCGCTGTCGGTGCAGAGCAGTATCGGCTATCCGATAGTGATCCGCCCCTCGTTCACGATGGGCGGCAGCGGCGGCGGCATTGCGTACAACCGCGAGGAATTCGAAACCATCGTGGCTCGCGGCCTCGATGCCTCGCCGACCCACGAGCTGCTCCTCGAGGAATCGGTGATCGGCTGGAAGGAATTCGAGATGGAGGTGGTGCGCGACCGCAACGACAACTGCATCATCGTCTGCTCGATCGAGAACTTCGATGCCATGGGCGTGCACACCGGCGATTCCATCACCGTAGCGCCGGCGCAGACGCTGACCGACAGGGAATACCAGCGCATGCGCAATGCCTCCATTGCGGTATTGCGCAAGATCGGCGTCGAGTGCGGGGGATCCAACGTGCAGTTCGCGGTCAGCCCGGTGGACGGCCGCCTGCTGGTCATTGAAATGAATCCGCGCGTGTCGCGTTCCTCGGCGCTGGCTTCCAAGGCCACCGGTTTCCCGATCGCCAGGGTGGCGGCCAAGCTGGCGGTGGGCTATACGCTGGATGAGCTGAAGAACGACATCACCGGCGGCGCCACGCCGGCATCCTTCGAGCCCACCATCGACTATGTGGTCACCAAGGTGCCGCGCTTCACCTTCGAGAAATTCCCGACCGCCAACAATCGCCTGACCACGCAGATGAAGTCGGTGGGTGAGGTCATGGCCATGGGCCGCACATTCCAGGAGTCGCTGCAGAAGGCCTTGCGCGGACTTGAGACCGGCCTCGATGGGCTGGACCCGCTGCTGACATTGCCACTGACCGAGGAGACCTCGGCGCAGCTGGCCTATGAATTGCGCATGCCCGGTGCCGATCGCCTGCTGTACGTGGCCGATGCATTGCGCGCTGGCTGGAGCGTGCCACGCATCGCCGAGCTTTCCGGCATCGATCCGTGGTTCCTGGCGCAGCTGGCCGATCTGATCGATGAGGAAAATCGCGTCAAGCGCGACGGCGAAGCCGCGTTGGGCGTCGACCGCCTGCGTGAACTGAAGCGCAAAGGCTTCTCCGACCGTCGTCTGGCCACCCTGACGCGCAGCACCGAGCAGGTGATCCGCAATCGGCGCCGCGAGTTCGGTGTGCTGCCGGTGTACAAGCGCGTCGATACCTGCGCCGCCGAGTTCTCCACCTCCACGGCCTACCTGTATTCCACCTACGAGGAGGAGTGCGAGGCCGAGCCGGACAAGCGCCGCAAGATCATGATCCTGGGCGGTGGGCCGAACCGCATCGGTCAGGGCATCGAATTCGATTACTGCTGCGTACATGCAGCGTTGGCGCTGCGCGAGGATGGTTTTGAAACCATCATGGTCAACTGCAACCCGGAGACCGTGTCCACCGACTACGACACTTCAGACCGCCTGTATTTCGAGCCGCTGACCCTGGAGGACGTTCTCGAGATCGTGCACAAGGAAAAGCCGGAGGGCGTCATCGTGCAGTTTGGCGGCCAGACACCGCTGAAGCTTTGTCGCGCGCTCCAGGCGGCCGGCGCGCCCATCATCGGCACCACACCGGATTCCATCGACATCGCCGAGGACCGCGAACGTTTCCAGCAGCTGGTCAAGCGCCTGGGGCTGAAGCAGCCAGCCAATGCAACGGCGCGCACCGAGGAACAGGCCGTGCTGCTGGCGCGCGAAGTGGGCTACCCACTGGTGGTGCGTCCCTCCTATGTGCTGGGCGGCCGCGCCATGGAAATCGTCTTCAATGAAGAGGATCTGCGCGCCTACATGGGTCACGCCGTGCAGGTGTCCAACGACAGTCCGGTGCTGCTGGACCGCTTTCTGGATGTCGCAACGGAAGTCGACGTGGATGCGGTGTGCGACGGCGAAGATGTGCTGATCGGCGGCATCATGGAGCACGTCGAGCAGGCCGGTGTGCATTCGGGCGACTCCAGCTGCTCGCTGCCGCCCAACAGCCTGTCGCCGCAAGTGCAGGATGAGCTGCGTGAACAGACCCGCAAGCTGGCGCGGGGGCTGAACGTGATCGGCCTGATGAACATCCAGTTCGCGATCCAGAACGGTGTGGTCTATGTCCTGGAGGTGAATCCGCGCGCTTCACGCACCGTGCCCTTTGTCGGCAAGGCCACCGGCGTGCAGATTGCCAAGCTGGCGGCGCGCGTGATGACCGGGCGCAAGCTGCGCGATCTGGGCGCCTTGCAGGAGCGGGTACCGCCCTACTTTTCAGTCAAGGAAGCCGTGTTCCCGTTCAACAAGTTCCCGGAAGCCGACCCCATCCTGGGGCCGGAGATGAAATCCACCGGTGAGGTGATGGGCACCGGCCGCACATTTGGCGAAGCCTATGCCAAGAGTCAGAGCGCTTCCGGTGTGGTGTTGCCACGCCAGGGGGTATGCCTGATCAGCGTGCGCGATCGCGACAAGGCGGGCGCCGTACAGCTGGCCAGGCGCCTGATCGGGCACGGTTTCGAACTGGTGGCCACGGCCGGCACCGCTGACGTGTTGAAGGCGGCCGGCCTGGACTGCCGCCGCGTCAACAAGGTGCGCGAAGGCCGACCGCACATCGTCGACATGATCAAGAACGACGAGATACAGCTGATCGTCAACAGCACCGAAGGCAAGCAGGCCACGCTGGAGTCCAATTCCATCAGGCGCGAGGCCGTGCATCGGCGCGTCACCTACTACACCACGCTGGCCGCCGCGCTGGCCACCTGTGAGGCGCTGGATCACATCGACGAGGTCGAGGTGAATCGCCTGCAGGATCTGCATCGCGAGGTGGCGGGATGAGCCAGCGTTCACCCATGACGTTACGCGGTGCTGAGTTGTTGCGTGCGGAACTGAAACGTCTCAAATCCGCAGATCGCCCCAATGTCATCAAGGCCATTGCCGAGGCCCGCAGTCACGGCGATCTGTCCGAGAATGCCGAGTACCACGCCGCGCGCGAACAGCAGGGCTTCATTGAAGGACGCATTGCCGAGATCGAATCGCGACTGGCCAATGCCGAGATCATCGATATCACCAGTCTCGCGGCCAGCGGCAGGGTGGTGTTCGGCGCCACCGTCGAACTCGCCGACGAGGACAGTGGCGCCAGGGTGGTCTATCAGATCGTCGGCGAGGACGAGGCGGACATCCGCCAGGGCCGCATTTCAATCGGCTCGCCGATTGCGCGCGCGCTGATCGGCAAGAGCGCCGGTGATGCGGTCGAGGTCGTGGCGCCGGGCAGGACGCTCAACTACGAGGTTATCGCGGTCCGCTACGCCTGAGGCGCGCGTGCTGCCGGCAGCACCAGCCTGGGCAGCGGCTTGCGTGGCCGGTACAGCACCGCCACATGCCCGATGCGGGTAACCAGTGCGCTGCCCGTGCGGGCGGCCAGCTGGGCGATCAACTGATCGCGCTGCTCGCGGTCGGCACCGCGCACGCGCACCTTGATCAGTTCATGATCGGCCAGCACGCGATCGGTTTCCGCACCGACGGCATCGGTCAGTCCAGCCTGGCCAATCAGGATCAGCGGATGCAGTGCATGGGCTTTGCCGCGCAGGAAGCGCAACTGGTTTTCGCTCAGTTCCATGCCACTATTATGAGGATTCTCGCAGCATGGCGCGACGGTCAAAAAGCAGCAGTCGTTGGCTCCAGGAGCATTTTTCCGATCGCTTCGTGAAACGTGCGCACGCGGAAGGCTGGCGCTCGCGGGCCGTGTTCAAGCTGGAAGAGGCCGACCGGCGCGAGCGATTGCTGCGGCCAGGCATGCTGGTCCTTGATCTCGGCGCGGCCCCCGGAGCCTGGAGCCAGTATGCGCGCCGCCGGGTAGGGGCGGCCGGACGGGTGGTCGCCAGCGACATCCTGCCGATTACGGCCCTGAACGGCGTGGAATTCGTGCAGGGCGACTTCCGCGAGGAGAGTGTGATTGCCGAGCTGCTGGCAAAGCTGGGCGGTCTGCAGGCCGACGTGTTGCTGTCCGACATGGCGCCCAACCTCAGCGGCATGGACGCCATCGATCAGCCGCGCGCCATGTATCTGTCGGAACTGGCGCTGGAACTGAGCGACCAGGTCTTGAAACCCGGCGGCAGCGCCCTGATCAAAGTGTTCCAGGGTGTCGGCTTTCAGGAGCTGGTCAGTGCTGCGCGTGCGCGTTTTGCGCGGGTCCGCTTCCTGAAACCCGAGGCTTCCCGCGCGCGCAGCGCGGAGATCTACTTGCTGGCCAGCGAACGGCGGATGGTGTAGCGTGATATCCATGAATGACCTGACCAAGAACATTCTGCTTTGGGTAGTAATAGTGCTGGTGATGCTGGCGGTTTTCAGCCGTTACATGCCCACCACCGGCCAGCCCGAGGAAGTGCGCTATTCCACTTTCCTCAATGAAGTCAGGAGCAATCGTGTCGACAGCGTGGTGCTGCAGGGCGAGATGATCTATGGCACGCGCAAGGACAAGACCAAGTTCCAGGCCTACAACCCGGAAACCAATTACACCGCGCTGATCGGCGACCTGACCAAGTCCGGCGTGGCCATCGAAGGCCGGGCACCCAAGCAGCCCAATTTCCTGGCGCAGCTGCTGTTGCAGCTGGCACCGGCGCTGTTACTGATACTGATCTTCGTCTACATGCTGCGGCAGATGCAGGGGGCCGGTGGCGGACGTGGCGCGATGAGCTTCGGCAAGAGCCGCGCGCGGCTGCTGGGCGAGGACCAGGTCAATGTCACCTTCGCCGATGTGGCGGGCGTGGATGAGGCCAAGCAGGAAGTGGGCGAAATCGTCGACTTCCTCAAGGACCCGGGCAAGTTCCAGAAACTGGGCGGCAAGATTCCGAAGGGCGTGCTGATGGTCGGTTCGCCCGGCACCGGCAAGACGCTGCTGGCGCGCGCCATTGCCGGCGAAGCCAAGGTGCCGTTCTTCACGATTTCCGGTTCCGACTTCGTCGAAATGTTCGTCGGCGTGGGTGCCTCGCGCGTGCGTGACATGTTCGAGCAGGCCAAGAAGCATGCGCCCTGCATCATTTTCATTGATGAAATCGACGCGGTGGGCCGCCATCGCGGCGCCGGCCTCGGTGGCGGTCATGACGAGCGCGAACAGACCCTGAACCAGCTGCTGGTCGAGATGGATGGCTTTGAAGGCAATGAGGGCATCATTGTCATTGCCGCTACCAACCGTCCCGATGTGCTGGATCCGGCGCTGCTGCGTCCGGGCCGCTTCGACCGCCAGGTGGTGGTGCCGCTGCCCGACGTGCGTGGCCGTGAACAGATCCTGCGCGTGCACATGCGGCGGGTGCCGCTGGGCGACGACGTGCGTCCGGCGTTGATAGCCCGCGGCACACCGGGCTTCTCCGGCGCGGACCTCGCCAACCTGGTCAATGAGGCGGCGCTGTTTGCGGCGCGCGCCAACCAGAAGAATGTGGCCATGGATCAGTTCGAGCGCGCCAAGGACAAGATCATGATGGGCGCCGAACGGCGCTCGATGGTGATGACAGAGGCTGAAAAGCGCATGACGGCCTATCACGAGGCGGGTCACGCCATCGTCGGCATCACGGTGCCGGAGCATGACCCGGTCTACAAGGTCACCATCATCCCGCGCGGCCGCGCGCTGGGCGTCACGCAGTTCCTGCCCGAGCAGGACCGTTATTCGATGAGCAAGCGCCGGCTGGAAAGCACCATTGCCACGCTGTTTGGCGGACGAATTGCCGAAGAGCTGATCTTCGGCGTCGATGCGGTCACCACTGGTGCGTCGAATGACATCGAACGCGCCACCGATCTGGCGCGCAACATGGTGACGCGTTGGGGTCTGTCCGATCGCCTCGGCCCGCTGACCTACTCCGAGGAATCAGGTGAAGTATTCCTGGGTCGCTCGGTGACGCAGCACAAGCAGGTCTCCGATGTGACTGCGCATGCCATCGACGAGGAAGTCCGTCGGGTCGTCGAGATCAATTACAAGAATGCCCGCCAGATTCTCGAAACCAACCTCGACAAACTGCATTCGATGGCCGAAGCGTTGATCCGCTACGAAACCATTGATGAGAGCCAGATCAAGGACATCATGGCCGGCCGTGCACCGCGTCCGCCGGATGGCTGGGATGACGCCGGCGGCAATGGCGGCAAGCCGGTGCCGGAATCGCCGGATCGCGGCACACCCACGCTCGGTACCCCAGCCGGTCAACACTGATCGACCGGACCGGGTCTCCGCCTGCCGGAAAGCCGCCGATGCTGCTGTATCACGCCCGCGGCATGCTGGATCTGTCGCCACCGGTGGTGATGGGCGTGCTGAATGTCACTCCTGATTCATTCTCTGACGGTGGTCGTTACCTCGAGCCGGCTCGGGCACTGGAGCGGGCGCAGCAGATGCTGGCTGAGGGCGCCGCCATCATCGACGTGGGTGGCGAATCGACGCGTCCCGGCGCAACGCCCACAGGTCTGGAAGAGGAACTGGCGCGCGTGCTGCCGGTGGTGCGGCATATCGCGCGCCACACCGGCGCCCTGATTTCCGTCGACACCAGTCAGCCCGAAGTCATGCGCGCGGCCATCGATGCCGGCGCGGCCATGATCAATGATGTGCGTGCTCTGGGTCGTCCCGGTGCGCTGCAGGCGGCTGCCGCAACATCCGCCGGCCTGTGCCTGATGCACATGCGCGGCGAGCCGCAGACCATGCAACAACAACCGCACTACGATGACGTGGTCGGGGAGGTCACCGGCATGCTGGCCGAGCGCGTGCAGCAATGCATCGCGGCCGGCATTGATCCGGGGCGGATCTGCGTCGATCCCGGTTTCGGCTTCGGCAAGTCGACGGTTCACAACCTGGAGCTGCTGCGTCGCCTGCGTGAGCTGCGGATCTCAGACCGCCCGCTCCTGGTGGGCCTGTCTCGCAAATCCATGCTGCGACAGCTGACCGGCCGCGACGCCGATGCCAGACTGGCCGGCAGTGTGGCGCTGGCCACCATTGCGATATTGAACGGCGCGAGTATTGTGCGCGCCCATGATGTGGCAGCCACGGTCGATGCCGTGCAGGTCGCGACCGCAATGAGAGCAGCTTCCGTGGGGCATTAATGGGCAGAAAATTCTTTGGTACCGATGGTGTTCGCGGCCGGGTCGGCGAGGCGCCCATGACCGTGGATTTCGCGTTGCGCCTGGCCAGCGCCGCAGCGCGGGTTCTGGCGCCACGCCGCGGCCGGGTGCTGATCGGCAAGGACACGCGCCTGTCCGGTTACATGTTCGAGGCCGCGCTGGAAGCGGGCTTCGTCGCCGCCGGCGTCGATGTGCTGCTGATCGGCCCGTTGCCCACGCCTGGCGTGGCCTACCTGACGCGTCATTTCGGCTGTGATTTCGGCGTGGTCATCAGCGCCTCGCACAACCTGTACGAGGACAATGGTATCAAGTTCTTCGACGGTTCCGGCGGCAAGCTGTCCGACGCACTGGAGCTGCAGATCGAAGCCGAACTGGCGGCGACGCCGGTGACACGCCCGTCAGGCGAGCTGGGCCGCGCCAAGCGCGTCGACGATTCCAGAGCGCAGTACCAGGATTTCTGTCGCGGCACGCTGCCCGCGGGCATGACTCTCGACGGGTTGAAGATCGTGATTGACTGCGCCAATGGCGCCGCCTACAAGGTGGCGCCGCGCACGCTGGCGGACCTCGGCGCCGAAATCGTGCCGATAGGCTGCTCACCCAACGGGCGCAACATCAATGATGGCTGCGGCTCGACCAATCTGCAGCTGCTGCAACTGACGGTGCCGGGTGTGCACGCTCACCTCGGCGTGGCGCTGGATGGCGATGGCGATCGACTGATGATGGTTGATCACCTGGGGCGTCAGGTGGATGGCGACCAGCTGCTCTACGTGCTGGCCTGCGCCCGCAAGGCCGCCGGCGAACTGCACGGTCCGGTGGTGGGCACACAGATGAGCAACCTGGGGCTGGAGCTGGCGCTGCGCAGGCAGGGCATTGGTTTCGAGCGTGCCGCAGTCGGCGACCGCTATGTGTTGGCCCGACTGAAGGAAACCGGTGGCACGCTGGGTGGAGAAACCTCCGGCCATATCCTGTGTCTGGATCGCACCACCACGGGTGATGGACTGATCGGAGCGTTGCAGGTCATCGCCGCGTTGCGCAGCAGCGGCAAGTCGTTGGCCGAGCTGGCCGCCGGCATGCAGAAATTTCCCCAGGTGCTGCTGAATGTGGCGGTGCAGGAGCGCTTTGACCCGATGAAAGTGGCCAGCGTGCAACGGGCGGTGGAACAGGTCCGCGGCCGGCTGGGAGAGGCCGGACGTGTGCTGCTGCGTGCCTCGGGCACCGAGCCGGTGGTGCGCGTCATGGTCGAGGGGAGCGACGACAGGCAGACCCGGGAATGCGCCGAAATCCTCGCCGAGGCCGTGCGCGCGGCGCGCCCCTGAAGCCTTGCATTGCACCAGTTCGGGCCGATGGCTATCATCGCGCGCCGTTCGAGGGTGCCAATGCGACGCAAGGCTGTTATCGGTAACTGGAAAATGCATGGATCGCGCGCCGACAACGCCGCGCTGATCGAAGCCATTGTGGCCGGCAGTGCCGGCGGCAACGCCGATTGCGCAGTCTGCCCGCCCTTTGTCTACCTGCAGGAAGTTGCGCGGCTGCTGCGCGACAGCGACATCGGCCTCGGCGCACAAAGCGTTTGCGCGGATGCGCAGGGCGCCTACACCGGTGAAGTGTCGGCGGCCATGCTCAAAGATGTGGGCTGCCAGTACGTGCTGGTGGGCCACTCCGAACGGCGTGCGCTCTATGGCGAGGACAACAGGTTGGTGGCGCGCAAGTTCGCGGCGGCGCAGGGCCGCGACCTGGTACCGGTGCTGTGTGTGGGTGAGCAGCTGGCCGAGCGCGAGGCCGGGCTGACCCATCAGATCATTGCCGAACAACTGGATGCGGTGGTGACGCTGTGCGGCGCGCCGTCGCTGCAACACGCCATCATCGCCTATGAACCGGTCTGGGCCATTGGCACTGGACGCACGGCCACACCCGATCAGGCCCAGGACGTCCATGCCTTCATACGGCAGCGGCTGGCCGGTCAGGATGCTAAGATCGCCGCCGGATTGCGCATCCTGTACGGCGGCAGCGTCAAGACCGGTAACGCGCGCGAGCTGTTTGCGATGAGCGATGTAGACGGCGGCCTGATCGGTGGCGCATCTCTGAAGGCCGACGAATTTCTGGCGATTCTCGCCGCTGCGCAGCCCTGAAACCACAACGGATCATCCGACATGTTGAATACGCTGTTGACCATCATCGATTTCTTCGCGGCCGCCGGCATCATCGCCCTGGTGCTGGTGCAGCGGGGCAAGGGTGCCGACGCGGGCGCCGGGTTTGGTTCCGGTGCCTCGGGCACGGTGTTTGGTGCACGCGGCGCGCGAACTGCGCTGTCGCGCGCCACCGCGGTGCTCGCGGCCATTTTCATGGCCACCAGTCTGGCGCTGGCGTACATGGGCCAGCGAACTGTTGCCGAACCGACCAGTGTGCTCGACACGCTGAAGAATACGTCGGCGCCAGCGCCGGCTGCGCCGGCACCGGCACCTGCGGCGCCGCTCGATACGCCACCGCAGGTACCGCCTGGCGGCTGAATTGTTTGCAACGCTGCCGACGTGGTGGAACTGGTAGACACACTAGCTTGAGGGGCTAGCGCCGCAAGGTGTGGGAGTTCGAATCTCCCCGTCGGCACCAGATGTTTCTGTAGAATGGCAAGCGGGGCGGAGCAGATTGCTGACCGCCCTTTTTGATACCCCCGGTGGTTTGAATGCTCGCAAATTACCTGCCAATCCTGATTTTCCTGACGCTGGCGACATTGCTGGCGGGACTGCTGCTCGGTCTGGGCACGTTGTTCGGGCGCCTCAGCACGCGTCGCCGCAACGATGCCGAAAAGCTCTCCCCCTATGAGTGCGGCTTCGAGGCCTTCGAAGATTCGCGGGCACGCTTTGATGTGCGGTACTACCTGGTAGCCATTCTGTTCATCGTTTTCGATCTGGAAATTGCCTTCCTGTTTCCCTGGGCGGTCACACTCAACCACACCGCCGGCTACGGCCTGGTGGTGATGGCGATCTTCCTCAGCATCCTGGTCATCGGTTTCATCTACGAGTGGAAGAAGGGAGCGCTGGAATGGGATTGAATGCCCCAGCCGGTGATTCCGCCGGCGGCCCCGAGGGCTTTGCCCAGCGCGGCTTCCTGACCACGCAGCTGGACAGTCTGGTCGGCTGGGCGCGCACCGGTTCGCTGTGGCCGATGACCTTCGGCCTGGCCTGCTGTGCCGTGGAGATGATGCATGCCGGCGCTTCCCGCTACGACCTGGACCGTTTCGGCGTGGTATTCCGCCCGAGTCCGCGTCAGTCCGACGTGATGATCGTGGCCGGCACGCTGGTCAACAAAATGGCGCCGGCGCTGCGCAAGGTGTACGACCAGATGCCCGAGCCGCGCTGGGTCATTTCGATGGGCTCCTGCGCCAATGGCGGCGGCTACTACCACTATTCCTATGCCGTGGTGCGCGGCTGCGATCGCATCGTACCGGTGGATGTATACGTACCGGGCTGTCCGCCCACCGCCGAGGCATTGCTCTACGGCATCATCCAGCTGCAACGCAAGATCCAGCGGCAGGGCGCCGCGGTGGCGGCCTGAACGCATGTCGAATGTCCTCGAAACGCTGGCAGCGCAACTGCAGGCCGCGGTGGGCGAAAGGCTGCGCCGCTATGGTCATTCCACCGATGCGCTGGCCATGGATGTGGCGTCTGCCGATCTGATCGAGGTCTCGCGCATCCTGCGCGATGATCCGGCGCTGAAGTTCGAGATACTGATCGATGCCTCTGGCGTCGACTATCTGGGCTATGGCCTTGACGAGTGGCAGACGACCAGCGCGACGGTCACCGGCTTCAGCCGCGGCGCCAATCGCGCCCAGTCGCTGACCTCAGCGCCCGCGCAGCGCTTCGCCGTGGTCTACCAACTGCTGTCGTTGACGCACAATCGCCGCCTGCGATTGCGGGCCTTCTGCGAAGGAGATGAGGATCCGGCTGTTGATTCGCTGTGCGCGGTGTGGGCCGGCGCCAACTGGTTTGAACGCGAGGCATACGATCTGTTCGGCATCTACTTCCGCGGTCATCCGGACCTGCGGCGGCTGCTGACCGACTACGGCTTCATCGGTCATCCCTTCCGCAAGGATTTCCCGCTGATCGGCAATGTCGAAGTGCGTTACGACGCCGCGCAGCAGCGGGTGGTGTACGAACCGGTGACCATCGAGCCACGCACACTGGTGCCGCGTGTGATCCGCAATGACAATCGCTATCAGGCCGAGCTGCACGACCGGCCGGACGGCTCTAGGTCATGAGCGAGATCCGCAATCTCACCATGAACTTCGGTCCGCAGCATCCGGCGGCACACGGCGTGCTGCGGCTGGTGCTGGAGATGGACGGCGAGGTCATCCAGAAGGTCGATCCGCATATCGGCCTGCTGCATCGGGGCACCGAAAAACTGGCCGAGTCCAAGCCCTTCAACCAGTCGATTGGTTACATGGACCGTCTCGACTATGTGTCGATGATGTGCAACGAGCACGCCTATGTGCTGGCCATCGAGCAGCTGCTGGGCATCGTGCCGCCGCTGCGCGCGCAGTACATCCGCACCATGTTCGACGAGATCACCCGCATCCTGAACCACCTGATGTGGCTGGGCGCGCATGGCCTCGACATCGGCGCGATGACCATGTTCCTGTTCTGCTTCCGCGAGCGCGAAGACCTGATGGATTGCTATGAAGCAGTGTCGGGCACGCGCATGCATGCCACTTACTATCGTCCCGGAGGCGTGCACCGCGACCTGCCGGACGCCATGCCACGCTACCAGGCTTCGCGCTGGCGCAGCCAGGCCAACGCCGACCGCCTCAATGCCGCGCGCGCCGGTTCACTGCTGGATTTCATCGAGGACTTCACGCGCCGATTCCCGGCCTGCGTGGATGAATACGAAACGCTGCTCACCGACAACCGCATCTGGAAGCAGCGCACCGTCAACATCGGCGTGGTGAGCCCGGAGCGCGCCATGCAGCTGGGCTTCACCGGCCCGATGCTGCGCGGCTCGGGCATTGCCTGGGACCTGCGCAAGAAACAGCCCTACGAAGTCTATGACCGCATGGACTTCGACATCCCGGTGGGCGTGCATGGCGATTGCTACGACCGCTACCTGGTGCGCGTCGAGGAGATGCGTCAGTCCAACCGCATCGTCAAGCAGTGCCTGGACTGGCTGCGCAAGAACCCCGGCCCGGTGATGATCGATGACGCCAAGGTGCGCGCGCCGCGCCGCGAGCAGATGAAGGGCGACATGGAATCGCTGATCCATCATTTCAAGTTCATGACCGAGGGCTACTGCGTGCCGGAAGGCGAGACCTACGCCGCGGTCGAAGCGCCCAAGGGCGAGTTCGGCATCTATCTGGTGTCCGACGGCGCCAACAAGCCCTTCCGCGTCAAGTGCCGCGCGCCCGGCTTTCCGCACCTGGCCTCGCTGGCGGAGATGGTAGAGGGCCACATGCTGGCCGACGTGGTGGCCGTGATCGGCACGCAGGACATTGTTTTCGGGGAGATCGACCGCTGATGAATGCACCGGCTGGCGATGGCGCCGTGCTCTCCGAGCACACGCGCCAGGAAATCGATCACTGGGTGGCCAAGTTCCCGCCCGGGCGGCAACGCTCGGCGGTGATTTCCGCGCTGCGCATCGCGCAGGAGCAGAACAACGGCTTCCTGACCACGCCGCTGATGGACGCCATCGCCGGATACCTGCAGCTGCCGCCCATCCAGGTGTATGAAGTCGCCAGCTTCTATTCGATGTTCGAGACGCATCCCTGCGGCCGGCACCACGTCAGCATCTGCACCAACATCGCCTGCATGCTGCGCGGCGCGGAAGACCTGGTGGCGCATGTGGAGCAACGGCTCGGCATCAAGTTGGGCGAGAGCACGGTCGATGGCCGCATCTTCTTCAAGCAGGAAGAAGAGTGTCTGGCCGCCTGCACCGGCGCGCCGATGATGATGGTGGACCACCAATTCCATGAGCATCTGACCACCGACAAGGTGGACCAGATCCTCGACGGGCTGAAGTGATGGGCAACTGGGACGACAAGCTGAACCTGGTCTGCCTCGAGCCGCTCAAGTACGAGCGACCGTGGGAACTCGCCACCTATGCGCGCATCGGCGGCTACGAGGCGTGGAAGAAAATCCTCTCCGAGAAGATCCCGCGCGAGCAGGTCATCGAGACCGTGAAGGCCTCAGGCCTGCGCGGCCGTGGCGGCGCAGGCTTTCCCACCGGTGTGAAGTGGAGTTTCATGCCGCGCAACGCGCCGATGCAGAAGTACGCGGTGTGCAACTCGGACGAAAGCGAACCCGGCACCTGCCACGACCGCGACATCCTGCGCTACAACCCGCACTCGCTGATCGAGGGCATGGCCATCGGCTGTTACGCCATGGGCGCCACCGTGGGCTACAACTACATCCGCGGTGAGTTCCTTGGCGAGCCGGTGCCGCGCTTCGAAGCGGCGCTGCAGGAAGCCTACGCGGCCGGATTGCTCGGTACGAACATCATGGGCTCGGGCATTGACGTCGATCTGCACACCTACGTCGGCGCCGGCGCCTACATCTGCGGCGAGGAAACCGCGCTGCTGGATTCGCTCGAGGGCAAGCAGGGCAAGCCGCGTTTCAAGCCGCCGTTCCCGGCCGCCTTCGGCCTGTACGGCATGCCGACCACGATCAACAATTGCCAGAGCTTTGCCTCCGTCCCCACCATCCTGCGCAAGGGTGCGGCGTGGTTTGCGGCACTGGGTCCGCAGAACTCCGGCGGCACCAACATCTTTTCGGTGTCAGGTCATGTCAACAAGCCCGGCAACTTCGAACTGCCGATGGGCATTCCGTTCAGGGATCTGCTGGAACTGGCCGGCGGCATCTGGAAGGGCCGGCAGCTCAAGGCCGTGATTCCCGGTGGCTCGTCGGTGCCCGTGGTGCCGGCCGAGACCATCATGAAGGCCAACATGGATTACGACTCGCTGAAGGCGGCCGGATCCAGCGTGGGATCGGCCGCGGTCATCGTCATGGACGATTCCACCTGCATGGTGCGCGTGCTGGAGCGGCTGTCGCGCTTCTACATGTCCGAGTCCTGTGGCCAGTGCACGCCGTGCCGCGAGGGCACCGGCTGGCTGAACCGCACGCTGAAACGCGTGCTGGCCGGCAAGGCGCGCCGCGAAGACCTGGGCCTGCTGCTGGACGTGGCCAATCGCATCGAAGGCCACACCATCTGCGCACTGGGCGACGCCGCGGCCTGGCCGGTGCAGAGCTTCCTCAAGCATTTCCGGCATGAGTTCGAATACATGGTCGATCACGGTGGCCGCAGCATCGTCGGCACGGAGCGCCAGGCGGCATGAGCGAACCCATCCCCAGCGACTTCGTCAACATCGAGGTCAACGGCACGCCGATGAAGGCCCGCAAGGGCGAGATGATCATCCGCGTCACCGACGCCGCCGACGTCTACATTCCGCGCTTCTGTTACCACGACAAGCTGCCCATCGCCGCCAATTGCCGCATGTGCCTGGTCGAGGTGGAGAAGGCACCCAAGCCGCTGCCGGCCTGCGCCACGCCGGTGATGGAGGGCATGAAGATCTTCACGCGCTCGCCCAAGGCCATCGGCGCGCAGCGCGCCACGATGGAATTCCTGCTGATCAACCATCCGCTGGACTGCCCGATCTGCGATCAGGGCGGTGAGTGCGAGCTGCAGGATCTGGCCGTGGGCTACGGTCGCGACATCTCGCGCTACAACGAAGGCAAGCGCGTGGTGAAGGACAAGAACCTCGGTCCGCTGGTCTCCACCGACATGACCCGCTGCATCCACTGCACCCGCTGCGTGCGCTTCGGCCAGGATGTGGCCGGCATCCAGGAGCTGGGCACCACCGGCCGCGGCGAGAACACCGAGATCGGCACCTTCATCGAGAAGAGCATCGATCACGAGCTGTCGGGCAACATCATCGACCTCTGCCCGGTGGGCGCGTTGAACAGCAAGCCGTTCCGCTTCCGCGCCCGCGCCTGGGAAATGACTCAGGCACCCCTGATCTCGCCGCACGACGGCGTGGGCTCCAACCTCTTCGGTCACGTGCTGCGCGGCAAGCTGATGCGTGTGGTGCCGCGCCCCTGCGAGGAGATCAACGAGACCTGGATTTCAGACCGCGACCGCTTCAGCTACGAGGGCGTGTACAGCGAAGACCGGCTGACCGCGCCCATGCTGCGAGCCGCCGACGGCAGCTGGCACGAAGCGGACTGGGAGACGGCGCTGGCCGCTGCCGCACAGGGCCTGAGGGAAGTGGCGCAGCACGGCGCCCACCAGCTCGGTGTGCTGGGCCACGCTTCAAGCACGGTGGAAGAGCTGTACCTGCTGAAGCGCATTGCCGCGGGTCTGGGCACTGCGAACATCGATCATCGCCTGCGTCAACGCGATTTCCGCGACCAGGGCAGCGACGCGCGGGCGCCTTCACTGGGACTGCCACTGGCCGAGGTCGATCGCCTGCAATCCCTGCTGGTGGTGGGTTCGGATCTGCGCCACGAGCTGCCCATCCTGGCGCACCGTGTGCGCAAGGCCGCGCTTGCCGGCGCCCGCGTCAGCTTCATCAATCCCTCGCGCTTCGACTATCTGTTCCCGGTGACCGGTTATCGCGACAGCCCGGACATGGTGGCCGAACTGGCGGCCGTGCTGGTCGCAGCGCTGGATGGCCGGCAGGCGCCCGCGACACTGGCTGCATTGCTCAAGGGCCACACGCCTGTCGACGCACAGCGCGCACTGGCCGCGTCGCTCAGGTCCGGGGAGCGCCGCGCCCTCTGGCTGGGCGCATTGGCCATCAATCACGCCCGCTACGCCGAGCTGCGCTCACTGGCACGGGCACTGGCCGCGGCCACCGACGCCTGCTTCGGTGAGCTGGCCGAGGGCAGCAATGCCGCCGGCGCCAGTCTTGCCGGCGCGGTTCCCCATCGCGAGATCGGCGGTCGGCCGCGCAGCACAACCGGCCTGGATGCACGCCGCATGCTGGAGCAGCCGCTGGCCGGCTACCTGCTGTTTGGCGTCGAGCCATGGGCCGATGCGCCGCAGACACCGGCCGCGAAGACACTGTCCGCCGCAGGCTGCGTCGTGGCCATCACGCCCTATGTCAGCGAGACGCTGAAGCAGGTGGCGCACGTGCTGCTGCCGGCCGGCACTTTTGCAGAAACCTCGGGTACTTACGTGAACCTGGAGGGCCGCTGGCAGAGTTTTGCCGGCGCGGCCAAGCCGCTGGGCGGCGCGCGCCCGGGCTGGAAGGTGCTGCGTGTGCTGGGCAACCTGCTCGATCTGCAGGGCTTCGACTATCAGTCGTCAGAGCAGGTGCGCGATGAACTGCTCGCCGCCTGCGAGGCTGCGCCGAAGCAGGGCTACGAGAGCAGCTATGCGCCGGCCTCGGCCGCTGCCGAAACCGTGCTGGCCACACCCATGTACCAGACCGACCCGCTGGTGCGCCGGGCGGCCTCGTTGCAACGCACGCGCCTTGCGACGGGCGGGGGCGGCTGAGCATGCAGTGGCTGCAGACCCAGTGGCTGGCGCTGCCAGAGTACGCGCGCTCCACGGCGCTGGTCACCGGCGTCATCGTTGGCCTGACCATCGTGCTGATCCTGTCGGTGGCCTATCTGACGCTGTGGGAGCGCAAATTCATCGGCTGGATCCAGGTCCGCCGCGGCCCGAATCGCGTGCGCATCTTCGGCCTGCCAGGCACCGGTGGCCTCGGCCAGCCCTTCGCCGACGTGATCAAGCTGCTGATCAAGGAAATCATCATCCCGGCCAGGTCGAACAAAGTGCTGTTCCGGCTGGCGCCGGCCATCGCGCTGATTCCGGCGTTCGCCACCTGGGCCGTGGTGCCGCTGGCGCCGGGCTATGCGCTGGCCGATGTCGACGCCGGCTTGCTGTACGTGTTGTCGCTGACCTCGGTGGGTGTGTACGGCGTGATCCTGGCCGGCTGGGCCTCGAATTCGAAGTACGCCTTTCTGGGCGCCATGCGTTCGGCGGCACAGATCGTGGCCTATGAAATCGCCATGGGCTTTGCGCTGGTGGGCGTGCTGATGGTCGCGGGGAGCCTGAACCTCGGCGAAATCATTGAACAGCAGCGTGGCGCGGCCCTGTCGTGGAACTGGTTCTGGCTGTTCCCGCTGTTCGTGGTGTACGCCATCTCGGGCGTGGCCGAAACCAATCGCGCGCCGTTCGATGTCGCCGAGGGCGAATCGGAAATCGTCGCCGGCTTCCACGTCGAGTATTCGGGCATGGCCTTCGCGCTGTTCTTTCTGGCCGAATACGCCAACATGATCCTGATCGCGGCGCTGACCGCGGTGTTCTTCTTCGGCGGCTGGCTGAGCCCGCTGGATGGCTACCTCGCTGCCGACAGCGCCATCCGCGATGTGCCGGTGCTGGGTGCGTTGCTGGGCGATGGCACGCACTGGCTGGTGCTGAAGATCTTCCTGTGGCTGTGCGTCTTCCTGTGGCTGCGCGCCACGTTTCCGCGCTACCGCTATGACCAGATCATGCGCCTGGGCTGGAAGGTGCTGATCCCGGTGACCATTGTCTGGATCGCGGTCGAAGGCCTGATGGTGTGGCTGAAGATCGGACCCTGGAGCCCCTGATGGCATTCGCCAATCCAATCAAGACCTTCCTGCTGACCGAACTGCTGGCCGGCATGTGGCTGACCCTTCGCTCGCTGTTCCGGCCCAAGGTCACCATCAACTATCCCGAAGAGAAGACGCCGCAATCGGTACGTTTCCGCGGCCTGCATGCGCTGCGTCGCTACCCCAACGGTGAAGAGCGCTGCATCGCCTGCAAGCTGTGCGAAGCCGTGTGTCCGGCGCTGGCCATCACCATCGAATCGGATGTGGCGGCCGACGGCACCCGCCGCACCAGCCGCTACGACATCGACCTGTTCAAGTGCATCTACTGCGGTTTCTGCGAGGAGGCCTGCCCGGTGGATGCCATCGTCGAGACCCGCATCCACGAGTACCACATGGAGCATCGCGGCGAAAACATCATGAGCAAGGACAAGCTGCTGGCGGTGGGCGAGCGCTATGAAGCCATGATCGCCGCCGACAAGGCCGCTGACGCGCGCTACCGTTAGTCCAGGAGAGATTGGGAGTGCTGGTACAGATACTTTTCTACGCCTTCGCCGCCGTGCTGGTGGCCGCGGGGCTGGGCGTCATCCTGTCGCGCAATCCGGTGCATTCGGCGCTGTCGCTGGTGCTGTGTTTCTTCACCAGCGCCGTGCTGTGGCTGCTGATCGAGGCCGAGTTCCTCGCCATCGTGCTGGTGCTGGTGTACGTGGGCGCGGTGATGGTGCTGTTCCTGTTCGTGGTGATGATGCTGGACATCAACCTCGAGGAACTGCGCAGCGGCTTCACTCGCCACCTGTGGCTCGGCGTCCTCGTCACGCTGACAGTGATTGCGGAAATCGTCGGCGTCATCGTCGCCAAGAGGCTGGGTGTGGACACGACGCAGGGCGCCGCGCCGCTCCCTGCCGGTTACAGCAACACCCAGGAGCTCGGTGTGGCGTTGTTCACGCGCTTCGCCTATCCGATCGAGATCGCCGCCATGCTGCTGCTGGTGGCCATCATTGCCGCCATTGCGCTGACCATGCGCAAACGCCCGGGACTGAAGGTCCAGGACATCAACGCCCAGGTCGCGGTGCGCGCTGCCGACCGCGTGCGCATCATCAAGATGGATGCGGAGAAGCGGCCATGATCACGCTGGGCCACATGCTGGGACTGTCCGCGGTGCTGTTCGCACTGTCGGTGGCCGGCATCTTCATCAATCGCAAGAACGTGCTGCTGCTGCTGATGTGCGTCGAGCTGCTGCTGCTGGCGGCCAATTTCAATTTTGTGGCCTTCTCGCGCTACCTCGGGCAGATCGACGGACAGGTGTTCGTCTTCTTCATCCTGACCGTGGCGGCGGCCGAGTCGGCCATCGGCCTGGCCATCCTGGTGGTGCTGTTCCGCGAGCGGCGCAGCATCAACGTCGAAGAACTGAACAAGCTGAGTGGCTGACGTGAACCCGACGCTGCTGTTGTGGATACCGCTGCTGCCGCTGATCGCGGCGGTGCTGGCCGGCCTGTTCGGCAAGCTGATCGGCCGCACCGGTGCTGCCGCCGTCACCATCGCCGGAGTGGCGGCCTCCTGCGTGCTGGCCTGCGTGGTGATGAAGCAGCTGCTGATCGACGGCGT
>Ga0190274_10000232_pt1 | contig 37375 bp, 28 predicted proteins | sample Popmic531T_FD_133002 | JGI IMG/M metagenome (GOLD analysis project Ga0190274, IMG submission 133002) | Populus adjacent soil microbial communities from riparian zone of Yellowstone River, Montana, USA - 531 T | ecosystem: Environmental > Terrestrial > Soil > Riparian zone | place: USA: Montana... | reverse complement strand
ATGTCTTTGTATTCATCCGACATAATCGTTGCGACATCACCGCACGATGAAGTAGCTCCGCAACAGGAAGTAGCATTGGATGTTTTATCGTTCAAGGCGATTTCAGAATATTTCTCTCTCACCATTTGTTTTATTTCTTCTGCAGTTTGCATAATTTTTTGATTAATAATTTAACAACATTTTACATTTGACTTATAGGATCCGAATAAGTTTTCAAGAATATTTTTGTAACGGTTCCAGGTGGTTTCATCAATGCAATAACAAATCGCGTTTCCTTCAATAGTGCCTTTGATGATACCTGCATTTTTTAATTCCTTCAAATGCTGTGAAACCGTGGGTTGGGCTAAAGGCAATTCGTTTACAATGTCACCACATACACACGACTGCACCTTTAGTAAATGCTGAAGTATTGCAATTCGTGCCGGATGGCCGAGAGCTTTCGTGAATGAAGCCAGGTCATTCTGCTCGTTGGTAAAGAAATCTGTCTTGGTAGCGCCCATGTTCTTATTTTAATATTGCAATATTACGATAAAGATTATCATTTGCGTTAATTAGACTCATTTATTTTTATAAGTTATTGTTAATCAATATGTAAATTTTATTATCGGGTTGGTGCTGGGACTATTCACACGGAGGCACTAAGGCACGGAGGTGCACGGAGAGACTCGTTTGAACCGGGAATTAATACTTCGTATGAGAAGTCTTTTCTTACTATGATCCCTCCGTGGTCCTTTTTTTTCCGCGTCGACCAATTCGTCTACCAAAAAAAAGCGCAAGGATCACTTGCGCTTTGAATATTTAACTGAGTTTGTTTAAGCTACTCTACTCGGTTTTCTTCTGAAATTATTATTTCTTCCCTGTGCTCTTGCGTGAGGAGGAGTTGCGGTTACTGGAACCGGTTTTATTTCAGTGAAATGATGATTTTCAACTTTCACTTCTTTTGGAAGCAATTTTTTGATGTCTTTGAAGTAACTCAATTCATCAAGTGACACAAGTGAAATAGCATAACCACCTTCACCTGCACGACCTGTACGGCCGATACGGTGTATATACGTTTCAGGTACTTCAGGAATTTCAAAATTGATTACGTGTGTGAGTTTGTCAACATCAATTCCGCGTGAAGCGATATCAGTTGCCACAAGAATTCTTAACGTACGGTTTTTGAAATTCTCCAAAGCACGCTGACGCGCATTTTGAGATTTGTCGCCGTGAATTGCTTCAGCATTGATACCTTTTTTACTAAGGTCTTTTGCCACTCTGTCGGCACCACGCTTTGTACGTGTAAAAATCAACGCATGTTCAATGCCATCTGACTTAATGATGTGAGTAAGCAAATCGCGTTTGTTTGTTTTGTCGACGTAGTACACACTCTGCTGCACTTTTTCAGCAGGAGATGATACCACAGCCACATTCACAGAAACAGGATTGTTCAGGATTGCTCCTGCAAGTTTGCTGATCTCTAACGGAACAGTTGCTGAGAAGAATACAGTCTGACGTTTTGCAGGAATAATTTTAAGAATACGTTTGATGTCGTGAATGAAACCCATGTCGAGCATGCGATCAGCTTCATCGAGCACCAGGAATTCAAGGCTGTTAAACTTGATAAATCCCTGCTGATACAAATCCATTAAACGTCCCGGAGTAGCAACGAGAATATCCACACCACTTTGAAGGTGTTTTGTTTGTGCATGTTGTGAAACGCCACCATAAATTACAGTGTGTTTCAGGTTCAGACCTTTTCCATAATCACGGAAACTGTCGTTGATTTGAATTGCAAGCTCACGTGTTGGAGCAAGGATCAACGCTTTTATACGAATATCTTTTCTGTTTAGATGTTGTTCATTTAACATCTGAAGAATTGGTAATGCGAAAGCTGCTGTTTTACCGGTACCGGTCTGCGCACATCCGAAGATGTCTTTTCCGGCAAGCATGTGCGGTATTGATTGTTCCTGGATAGGTGTAGGCTTTTCATAGCCCTGAGTTAATAAGGCATCACAGATAGCCTCATTGGAAATTAATTCTTTGAAAGTCATTTATGTTTGTTAATAATAATATTCCGCCTGTGTCCCTGATCTTGGGCGGTTGTAAATAATGAATGTAACAGGGATTTTTGAATATCTTGTTAAAAAGGCCGTACGCTAAAAAGGGTGCGGACAACTTCTTGAGTACAAAGATACGCTAAATAAGGGTATTCGGTTCCGTTATATGAAAATAAACACTCAGTTATGTAGTTAAATGCCTCAAAATGAGGGTTTCCAGAAATGGGCAGGGGATTACAGATTCGCGGACGCCGCACAGGGATAAGATTACAGATGATTAAGCATAATAACTTGTACATATCCTTTGCACCAATACCAAAAACCTATAATCCTGCCAGTCTTATCTGTAATCGTATCCCTTGCACAGTGACAACAAATCTGTAATCCCCTGCCCACCTGTTCAAACTGCAACATAAAAACATTATTATATTTGCATTCTCATGTCAGGAATTTTGAAAAAGTCATACGGAGCATTGCTGCTCTTTTTGTTTCTGTTTCCACAGATACAAAAAGGCTTGCATGATTTTGAGCACCGGCACGACTCCCATTGCGACGCTACTACTGAGCAACATCTGCACCAGCTTGAACATTTGTGTCAGCTTTGTGATTTTAGTCTTGTTGTTAGCACTGAAAATTCTTTTGTAAGTGATGATATAATTCTTAGTTCCACTCTTTTTCAATTTTCAGATGAGTGCGATAAATCAATTCCGGTTAATTTTTGGCAACCGCTTCCTCCACGTGCTCCCCCGGTTTTTGTAGGCTAACATCTGGTACCTTTCTTATTAATGGTTGTTTCCGGCAATTTTCCGCGAACTCTATTATAGTTACTACTTGTTTCTGTGCAACCTATGCTGTTGAATATGTCAACATCGAAGCGATGAATTCACAAGTCACAAAATTTTTCCAACCAAACTATCAATGAAGTATAAATTCATAATACCGATTTTAATTTTTATTTATTTGGGATGCAATCCTGTTTCGCTGTGGGCCAAAACCAATTTTCTTTCTCAGGGCTCCCTTACGGGGAAGGTGACTGATTTTAAAACCGGTCAGCCGATTCCGGGTGCAGCAATTTATATTCCCGATTTAAAAACAGGAACTGTTTCTGATATCAATGGAAATTATTCAATCACCGGACTTCCAGAATCAAAACTCCTTGTCCAGGTAATATATCTTGGATACAAAACAATTGTGCAATCCATTTCTGTTTCCGGAAATACTGTACAGAATTTTGTATTGGAAGAAGCAGTATCAGAATTGAGTGAAATTGTTGTTACTGGCTTGTCGCAATCAAGCGAGAAAAAACGGACTCCTACACCCATCACCACAATTCCTTCAATACAATTACAGGAATCAAGTTCCACAAATATTGTAGATGCACTCACAAGACAACCGGGTATTAGTCAGATTACCACCGGTGCATCCATTTCAAAACCTGTAATACGAGGATTGGGCTTTAATAGAGTAGTGGTAGTGAACGATGGCATTCGGCAGGAAGGCCAACAATGGGGTGATGAACACGGAATTGAAATTGATGAATTCGCAGTCGACCATGTTGAAATTCTCAAAGGTCCCGCAAGTTTGATGTATGGTTCCGATGCAATTGCCGGAGTTATCAATTTTCTTTCAGCTCCGACTTTGCCCGCTGGAACCATAGAAGGAGAACTGCTTGCAAACTACCAAACGAACAATGGATTGTTTGGTACATCATTGAATATTGCAGGAAATAATCACGATGTGATCTGGAGTTTGCGTGGCAGCCGGAAACTTGCTCATGCATATCAGAATAATTATGATGGTTATGTGTTGAATTCAGGGTTTGACGAAAAATCATTTTCAGGAATCACAGGTTTGAATAAAGCCTGGGGATATTCGCATTTGCATTTCAGTATTTATGAAATGATTCCTGGGATAGTGGAAGGTGACCGTGATTCCCTTACGGGGAAATTTACTGAACCCGTTGCATTGAATGATACCACTTCAGGAACAGCAATTGCGACTGATGATAATCTCAAAGCATACGATTCAGGTGTCCCTTATCAGAAAATCAATCATTATAAAATTGTACTCAACAATAATTTTGTGATGGGTGATGGAAGTCTGAAAGCCATTGTAGGGTGGCAACAAAATCAAAGAATGGAATTCAGTGATGTGTTTGATAAGGAAAAATACGATTTGTATTTTCTCATGAATACCATCAATTATGATTTTCGTTACGTGTTCCCTGAAAAGAAAGGATGGAATATTTCTACTGGAATAAATGGAATGTTCCAGCATTCACAGAATAAAGGAACAGAATATCTTGTTCCGGAATATGAATTATTCGATGCAGGTGTTTTTGGAGTGATCCGAAAATCATTTAAAAAACTGGATATAAGCGGCGGACTTCGTTTCGATATTCGTGACGAAACAGGTGAACAGTTGTTTCTGGATGCAGAAGGAAAAAAAGCAGAGTCCTTACAACCCGGAGGCACTCAAAAATTCGCTGCTTTTAAAACCACATTCAATGGAGTTTCCGGATCAATCGGTGCCACCTATCAGTTATCTGAAGTGCTGTTTACAAAATTCAATATTGCAAGAGGATTTCGTGCACCTAACATTGCTGAACTTGGTTCCAATGGAGAACACGAAGGGAGTGGAAGGTATGAAATTGGTGATCCGGATCTGAAAGCGGAACACAGTCTGCAATTTGATTATGCGTTTGGCATAAATACAGAACACGTTACCGGAGAAATTAATTTATTCACCAATACTATTTCCAATTTTATTTTTGTGAGCAGGTTGCAGGGAACTCAAGGTGCTGATTCAACTATTGACGGATTGTCAGTATATTATTACACCAGCGGCAAAGCAAATTTATCAGGTGGTGAAATCAGTATTGATATACATCCGCATCCTCTCGACTGGCTCCATTTTGAAAATTCGTTTTCATATGTGCAGGGAGTACAGCTCGATCAGCCCGATTCTGCAAAATACCTTCCTTATATTCCTGCACCAAAATTCACCACTGAAATAAAAGCAGATACCAAAAAATTGTATCGCGGTCTTCAGAATTCATTTGTTAAGTTGGGATTTGATTACAATTTCGAACAAAATAATGTTTATTCAGTCAACAATACTGAAACTCCAACTTCCGCTTACGGACTCTTAAACTTTGGTGCAGGGACTGACCTTGTCCGAAAAAACCGGACGCTATTCACATTTTATATTAGTGTAAATAATTTACTGGATACAAGTTACCAAAATCATTTAAGCCGTCTGAAATACGCTCCTGAAAATTATTCAACCGGAAGGACCGGTGTTTATGAAATGGGAAGGAATTTTAGCTTTAAGGTGATTGTGCCGTTTGGAATCAAAAATGGATTGAAATGATATTTAAAATTTAATTGTTTGGTTACGAATGCTTCTTGGAATCGAATCCCAATTGTCCACTTCTTCCTGTTCAAATGTTTTTATAGGGTATGAATTTATACATGTTTGAAGGTTTCGGCAAATTTGTTTTCCTATATCCATTGCCCAGTTTATTTGCCTTGATCCGATAGTTCCTGTGAAATAATAAGCTGTTTTTACTTCAATATAAATTTCAGAAAAATTAACTCCGGATTTATAGTACACTCCGGTCACTCCACCCAGACCAAGATCATTCGGCATTCTCGTTCCTACAATAGCATTTTCATTTTTATCCTGAATTTTAATCTTAAACCGGAACGCCTTTAATGCATTGGTAATGGCATAAATTAAAGTGGAATCGCTTGTTGCTTCTGTTTGAATATAATATTCGAACCGGCGTATCTTTGAAAGACTACTGAATTCATCATTTTCAACATATTCAGATCTGGCTAACGAATCGAAGTCATATACTTTTGAGGTTAATGACACATCATAAACCTGCGTTGTAGTGCCACAACCCTGGAGGTGAAATAACAAAATGCTGAAAATTAAAATTGTAGCAGCAGTCTTTATTTTATTGAATTTATTCAAAAACATATTTACTCAATTTCGATTTCATCTACAAATATCCAGGTATCACCTCCGGCGCCGGGGTGCCATTCCGGACATTTACCCATGTTTTTTGCAGTGACTTTTACATACCGGCTTGAGGTTGCCGGAAGCGTAGCGCTGAATGATTTTACGAAGGAGTTAGGTACATTTGATGCTACAGAATTTTTTTCGGTGTAAACCTGCTTGAAATTTATTCCGTCGTCGGATACACTGTAAATAACTTCACCGGGAAGCCATATCCACGAGGCAATTTGTTGTAGGAATGTAGTTCTGATATGTGTGAAATTCCTTGATTGACCGAGATCAATTACCGCTTCAAAATCTGTTCCTTCAAATCCCTGCCATCCTCCAAATACTTCAGGATCCCCGTGTAAACCGTCAATCAATCCGTTCATACCACCGGCAGTGTATAAATGACTGAATGGTTTTGTGTAGGAGATGGTACGTTTATATGGCAATTTCAGAAACGAAGCAACCTGGACAAAACTGTTTTCCATTCCTGACTTGAAGGCAGCAATTTTAAAGTTTGCAGAATTGTAAATGTAAAATGGGGTTGTGTATTTTTTAGAATTCTGATTCGGATCAGTGCCATCAGTGGTGTAAAATATTTCAGCACCATCCGTGTATGTTTTCATTTCAATTTTGCATGAATCGAGAAATGCTTTTTCACCGGAAATTAAAAATGGAGTAATTACCAGTTGCTTTTTGAAGGCAGGAGTAGGGGTGAAACTAATTCCTGTAGGTGTTGAAGTAAGTTTAAATTTCAGTGTGCCTCCTGATGCAATTTGAGAATGCTGTAGCGGACCAGTTTGTGGTTTGCCGTTCCAGAGTGCTTCAGCGATATAAATATTTTTGTCGGAAATACTATCAGTTTCAACAGTAAAAACGGTTGCAGTACCTGTTCCAATGGTTACTTTACTGAATAGTGGTGAACCGAAAGCGTAATTGTTATCACCCGGACAAACAGGATAAAATCCCATTGCTGAAAATACATACCATGCCGACATTTGTCCACAATCTTCATTTCCAATTAATCCATCACGGTTGTTGGTGTAAAATTCTTTCATGATTTTATGAACCAGGTCTGCTGTACGGTATGGTGCGTCGGTCCAGCTGTACAAATAGGCCATGTGGTGGCTGGGTTCATTCCCATGCGCATATTGTCCGATCAAACCACTGATGTCAGGTTGTGAACGTCCTTTCAGATCCGGACTGGTAGAGAAAAGAGTATTGAGCCTGTCTTCAAATTTTTTCTTACCTCCCATAATCGAAATCATTCCTTCAATGTCCTGTGGCACAAACCACGTATATTGCCAGGCGTTAGCTTCGGTGTAAATGCCACTGACTTCAGAAGGTTCAAAAGGTGTTACCCAGTTTCCATTCTTTTTGCCTCGCATAAATCCGGAAGACACATCGTACACATTTTTATAATTCTGTGCGCGAATATTATATTTATCACTTGTGGATGTATTGCCCATGTCGGATGCCATTTTTGCAATGCACCAGTCGTCATAGGCATATTCAAGAGTTCTGGAAACCGATTCGTTTTCTTTATCGGCAGGAACAAAACCTTCCACTTTATAATCTTTCATACCTAACCTGTCCTGCATGCCACTTTTTGTGATTGCTTCGAGTGCAAGTTTGGCATCAAAATCCCTGAGTCCTTTGCTGTAAGCATCCACAATTACCGGAACAGAATGATACGCGATCATACAATCAGTTTCATTGGATGCGAGTTCCCAGACCGGCAGCAATCCTGATTCTTTGTATTTAATAAGCAATGCCCTCACAAAATCCTGGGCTCGTGCAGGATCAATGATTGTGAACAACGGATGCAATGCACGAAACGTATCCCACAATGAATACACTGTGTACATATTACCGCGTTCCATTTTGTGCACGGTTCCATCCATACCTTTGTATCTGCCATCCACATCCGACATGATATTCGGTGCAAGCATGGTGTGATAAAGACTGGTATAGAAATTTATTTTGTCGATTCTGGTTCCACCTTCAACAACCACTCGTTGCAATTCAGTATCCCATTCATTTTTTGCATCCGTCATTGTTTTGGTGAAATCCCAATCCTTAATTTCTTTTTCGAGATTGAGTTTCGCATTTTCCACACTCACTGTGGAAATTCCCACTCTCACCATCACAGCCTCATAATTTTTCATCTGAAATTTCATCCAGGCTTTTACACCGGTTTCTGATTTCATTTTCTTTTCACTTAACAATTTACCCGTCGCATCGGCAAGGCCTGATTCTGTAAATGGTTTGGAATATTCCGCATAGAAATATACGGTGTGATCCCTGGCCCATCCTTTCGAACGACGGTAACCTGATACAATGTGATCGCCTGTAATTTCTATTTCACTGTCGATGGTACGATCGCTGATTCCATGTACGAGATCGACTATTATCACTGCTTCATTTGTTGCAGGGAATGTATATTTATGAAATCCGCAACGCGTAGTGGAAGTCATTTCTGCCTGAATTCCATAATCGGCAAGCATCACACGGTAATAACCGGGAGCAGCTTTTTCGGAATCATGATTGTACGCCGACCTGTATCCGCCAAGAGGCGCAGTTTCCTCACCAGCCATTGTTTGAACTCCCTTTGTAGCCATGAATAATATATCGCCGTAATCAGAAGCACCGGTTCCTGACAAGTGTGTATGACTGAATCCGATAATAGTTGGATTTAGGGAATGATAGCCCGAGCAATTTTCCCATCCTGAAGTGCGTGTATCCGGACTCAGCTGTACCATCCCGAAAGGCCTCGAAGCACCCGGAAACGTATGCCCGAAACCGTCAGTCCCAATAAACGGATTCACATACGAAGAAAGTTTCTTCGGCTGCGCATCTACAGAATAACAATAAAAACTACATATTGCAAATATTAAAACAATTTTTTTCATCATAAAAAAATTTTCATCTTAATAAAATATTATTATTTATCATTTATCATCTATCATTTATCACTTCATTCCGTGTTCCGAATCAATCAAATTATTTCCATTTTCATTATAAACAGCATAATTAAATCCGGGGTGAATCGCAAAAGCACCTGTTTCCCCATTTTTATTTATCGCAAGAAAACCTACCTGCAGATCACTGAGTTTTTTCTCATGTTTCATAATTCGCTCCACGGCAATTTGACAAGCTTCAGTAGGAGTTCTTCCCATACGCATCAGTTCTACCACCAGGAAGCTTCCGCACTGACGGATCACAGCTTCACCAAGCCCGGTTGCACACGCGGCACCTACTTCATTATCGACGTAAAGTCCTGCACCAATAATCGGTGAATCACCCACACGGCCATGCATTTTGAAAGCGAGTCCACTGGTAGTACACGAACCGCTCAGATTTCCATGTTCATCAATTGCTACCATACCAATTGTATCGTGGTTTTCAATATTGATGACAGGTTTATATTTGCTATCCTTCATCCATTCCTTCCACGCTTTTTCTGAATCTTCAGTTAATAATTTTTCTTTTTTAAATCCCTGTTCGATGGCGAAAGTCTGAGCACCATCGCCCACAAGCATTACATGCGGAGTTTTTTCCATCACCATCCGGGCAACCGAAATAGGATTTGCAATATTTTCAATGCATGCGACTGAACCGCAATCACCAAATTCATTCATGATACAGGCATCGAGTGTCACCCTGCCATCGCGGTCGGGACGGCCACCTCTGCCTACACTTGTATTTGAAGGATCGCTTTCAATAACTTTTACTCCTTGTTCTACTGCATCCAGGCAACGGCCTCCGTTAGAAAGTATTTTCCATGCAGCTTCATTCGCATCCAATCCGTGTTCCCACGTGGAAACTACAATTGGAAATTTCATTTTAACAGGTGGAATTATTTTAGTGCCTTTACCTTTCACTGCAAGTGGCAATAATCCTACGGCAATACTTCCGATTGCTGCGTTTTTCAAAAAAGATCTTCTTGATTTCATTTTGATTTTACCTTTCGATAATTTTTTTAGGTAAGTTGTTTTTCTTCTCTGTCCTTTTTATGTCCGGCGATACCGAAATAGAGGATATATCCGTAACAAAGTATCGTAATCATCAGTGCATTTTGCAATCCTGCTGAATCTGCTACCACTCCCGTAATCAGTGGAACAATTGCACCACCTACAATGGCCATGCAAAGTATTCCCGATCCCTGGCCTGTGTGTTTACCAAGTCCTTCCATCGACATTGTAAAAATATTTGCAAACATGATTGAGTTGAACAAACCGACTGCAATGATGCTGTACATCGCAACCGGACCTGAAGTGTTGGTGCTTATCAGTATTAATACTATTGCCGCTATTGAACATCCGGTCAGGACTGTTTGCGGACGAAGTTGTTGCAATAATGCTGCGCCGATAAATCTTCCCACCATAGCTCCACCCCAATAAAGTGAAACGTATTTACCTGCATCACTCCCGGCGAGTCCTCCAATGTTTGGTTCCATCAGGTAATTTACCATGAAGCTGCCGATGGTAACTTCTCCTCCCACATAAAGAAAAATTGAAACAGCCCCGCGAATTAAATGTTTGTATTCCCACGCACTTTTTTTACCTAAATGTGAGGAGTCATGATATTTTTCAAGTGATTCGTCACTGATGGATGGAAGTTTTGAAATTGCGATTAACACCGCAATAAAACCAAGCAACAACGCAATTCCGAGATAAGGTCCCTGTACGCTTGCAGCTTCTTCTGCAGGCGAACGGTGCATCCCAACACTGTTCAGTAAAACAAGCGAACCGAAATAAGGAGCTATTGTTGTGCCGAGTGAATTGATGGCTTGTGTAAGATTCAATCTGCTAGAAGCAGTTTCAGGCGGACCAAGTAAAGCTACAAAAGGATTTGCTGCAACCTGTAAAATTGTAATTCCTGATGCAAGCACAAAAAGTGCGGTGAGGAAAAATCCGTATGAAATAAATATGGATGCCGGGAAAAAAAGCAAAGCACCAAATCCTGTAACACTGAGACCAAGTACGATTCCTCTTTTATAACCGATGCGTGAAATTATTGCACCTGCAGGAATGGAAGTAATGAAGTACGCACCGAAAAAACAAAATTGAATCAGCATGGTTCTGGTGTAATTCAAATCGAAAAGTCCTTTCAGATGTGGAATAAGAATATCGTTAAGCACCGTTATAAAACCCCACATGAAAAACAGTGTGCTCAAAAGCGCCATTGAATAATTGTAACTCGTTGTTTGTTTTTGCGGCATCGTTATTTTTTTACCGGATCAATGTAGAAATAATATTTCAATACGGGCCTGACGGGAGAAGTAGTTGTAGTTATAATTTTACCCGCTCCTGCAACTATTCAAAGTGAAGAAATGTCTTTGATTAGTACAACATCACGGACTTCAAATTTGAGATGCCGAAAATTGTGAGGATTCTTCAAAAATTGAATTAAAAACGTTTAAAATCAATAACTTGCGAAATATTAATTCAGCAGCAATCACACTTCAGAAACAAAGTAAATTTTACCCAAATAAATCATTAATTCACCAAATAACGCTTTTTCGATTCGAAATAACTATTACTTTCGGCAACAGGATTAAACCTTACAAAAACCAACACTAACAATGAACCTATCAAAAATCAAATCGTTGCTGTTTGCAATCACAGGAATGTTTGTTGCATCAGTCAGCGTAGGTCAGACCTGGGAAATAGGATATCAAACAATGACCTTTGTGGATGCCTCCAGAAACAACCGTCAGATTGAGACGGAATTGTTCTACCCTGCAGATGTAACCGGCTACAATGTGCCACTCGGAACACCATCTATTCAAAGATATCCTGTTATTGTTCTTGGGCATGACGAAGCAGTTGCCTGGAATAATTATGCATACATCTGGAACCGTTTTGCTACACAAGGATTTATTGTAGCTATTCCAAAAACTGAAATGGGAGTGCCAATGGATGTGGTGGAATATGCAAAGGACATGGCATTTGTAGTAAGCCAGTTCAATGTAATGAGATTCACTGTTGGCTCATTCTTCTTTCAGCGATTCAATGGGAAGTCGTGTGTGATGGGACATGGTGTTGGTGGCAGTGCAGCGACCTTTGCTTTGCAATATTATCCGCTTATCACAACCATGGTATCACTTGCCGCTAAAGAAACAGTACCTAGTGCAATCAACGCAGCTTCACTTGTTACACGTCCTTCAGTAGTGATAGGAGGTGGCAAGGATTGTGAGGCTCCGATTGCGACTAATCAATTGCCGATGTTCAATAACATCGACAGCGACTGCAAAACTTTCATCAACATGTTTGAAGCTACACACTGCCAGTTTTCACAGGATTTTGGTTCGTGTGCAAACAACATGATCAATTGCCTTCCCAGTAATAAATCATGGCAATTCACAACCGGTAACACCAACTACCTGCTTATTTCATTTCTTCGGTTTTACATGAAATCAAATGCTCCTGCATTGGATAAATTCGAATGGAAATTGGGATCGAAAACAGTAGACTGGTCATACATATTTACATGCCTGCAGATATCTCCTCGCATAGTTTCTGAGGACAACAGTTCAGAAAATACCACTACCATGAATTTTTATCCGAACCCTGTAAATGCAGGATCTGAACTTAACATGGTTGTTGCTTCTGAGGAATCTGCTTCTGCACAAATTATCATTTGCAACCTTATGGGACAAGTAGTAGTGCAGAAAGAAATTCCACTTGAAGAAAGCGAACAAGCTGTGTCGATAGCAACCGATCAGATTAAATCCGGTTATTATATGGTGACAGTTATCAATAATGAAGGAAGGTTTACCAAACCTTTGATCATACAATAAAGAGTATTTCAAACGAGAAGTTGATCCCGCCCCTGTTTTCAGGAGGCGGGATTTTCTTTTTCAGGAAGTCAGCAGTGATTGCAATACAGCCATTTTTAGGGCATTGTTGATAAATGCTTAAGATGTTGTGTGTCAGTAACAAGGGTGGTTTTTTTGAACAATGGGCGGTTTAAAAATGTATGAAATCCACTGCCATCACGGGCTTCGGATGGCCCTGAATTGTTAACTTTGGGCTTTGATAGTAACCGTTTAAAAGGTAAAATGGCAAAGAAAATTCAGGAAAGCGTTTATAATGAAGAAAGTATCCAGTCGCTCGATTGGAAAGAGCACATCCGTCTCAGGCCGGGTATGTACATCGGAAAACTCGGTGACGGAACCTCCCGGGATGACGGTATTTATGTATTGCTGAAGGAAATTATCGACAACTCCATCGATGAATTTGTGATGGGGAACGGTCGGAAGATTGATATTCACATAGATAACGGTATTGTCGAAGTCCGGGATTACGGTCGCGGGATTCCCCTGGGAAAAGTGGTGGAATGCGTTTCGAAAATTAATACCGGTGGTAAGTATGACAGTCAGGCTTTCCAAAAGTCGGTTGGTTTGAATGGAGTAGGTACCAAGGCGGTGAATGCCCTTTCGGGGAAGTTTACAGTCCAGTCGTTTCGTGAAGGTCAGAGCGTAATTGCAGAATTCAACCGCGGAAATCTTGTTAAGGAAAGCAAAGTGAAAGCTGCAGGCGAGCCAAACGGAACCATGATCACGTTTACTCCGGACGATACTATTTTCACCAGCTACAATTATCGCAACGATTTCGTTGAAATGATGATTAAGAACTACACGTATCTGAACGTAGGACTTACAGTTTATTTCAACGGACAACCATTTACTTCCATAAATGGATTGCTCGATTTGTTGAAAGACAATCTCAGTGATGAAAGTTTATATCCTGTGATTCATCTGAAAGGTGATGATATTGAAATTGCATTTACTCACACAAGTGCGTATGGTGAAGATTATTATTCATTTGTAAACGGACAACATACTACACAAGGAGGAACACACCAGGCCGCTTTCCGCGAAGCGATTGTAAAAACTGCACGTGAATTTTATAAGAAAGATTTTGATCCGAGTGATGTGCGTTCTTCCATTGCAGCTGCAATAAGTATCCGCATCCAGGAGCCGGTGTTTGAATCACAGACAAAAACAAAACTTGGTTCGCAGGTAACAGCTCCTAACGGTCCGTCACTGCGTAACTGGATCAATGATTTTGTAAAAACAGAACTTGACAATTACCTTCATAAAAATCCGGTTATCGCTGATCGGTGGCTGAAAAAGATTCAGCAGTCGGAACGTGAGCGCAAAGAAATTGCAGGAATTAAAAAGCTGGCAAATGAGCGTGCAAAAAAAGCCAATCTTCACAATAAAAAATTGCGCGATTGCCGCGTCCATCTCGACAGCAAACATCCTGATAAATTATATTCCACACTTTTTATTACAGAGGGAGACTCTGCCAGTGGTTCAATTACCATAGCCCGTGACGTGAGTCTGCAGGCTGTATTTTCGCTCAAAGGAAAACCACTGAACTGTTTCGGTCTCACTAAAAAAATTGTGTATGAAAATGAAGAGTTCAACCTGTTACAAAATGCATTGAATATTGAAGACGGCCTTGAAGAACTTCGCTACAACAAAATTGTAATTGCAACAGATGCCGATGTGGATGGAATGCACATTCGTTTGTTGCTGTTGACTTTCTTCCTGCAATTCTTCCCTGACCTGGTTCGTAACGGACATTTGTACATTCTTCAAACGCCGCTGTTCCGTGTCCGCAATAAGAAAGAAACAATTTATTGCTATACTGAACAGGAACGCTTACAGGCAATTGAAAAATTAAAACCGAAACCGGAAATCACACGATTCAAGGGACTCGGAGAAATTTCACCGGATGAGTTCAAAGGATTCATCGGAAGAAAAATCCGTTTGGAACCTGTCGAGCTTAAAGGTGAAACCGCCCTTCATACACTCCTCGATTATTACATGGGAAAAAATACTCCCGACCGCCAGGATTTCATCATCCAAAACCTGAAAATGGAGGAGGAGTTGATAGTAGTTCCTGTTGAAGAAAAAGTTGATGAAGAAGAAGCGGAGCTGGTAGAAAAATAATTGTAGCTCGACCTATTCGTAATAAGTATATTCGTTTAAAATTCGTAATTCGTAATCATTTAGCAGCCGTTTCAAAAATAAAATTATTTAGTGGAAGATTCTAATACAACCCCTAATCCCGAGAAGCACGTTTCAGGTGACACTGCTGCAATAGCAGGTATGTACCGTACGTGGTTTCTTGATTATGCATCGTACGTTATTTTGGAACGTGCGGTACCATATATTGAAGATGGTTTAAAACCTGTACAGCGTCGCATCCTTCATTCCATGTTTGAATTGGAAGATGGTCGCTATAATAAAGTGGCAAATATCATTGGTAACACCATGAAATACCATCCTCATGGTGATGCGTCTATTGGTGATGCCATGGTACAGATCGGACAAAAAAATTTACTGATTGATACCCAGGGAAACTGGGGTAATTTGCATACCGGCGACAGCGCAGCAGCTCCACGTTATATTGAAGCACGTTTGTCGAAGTTTGCTCTTGAAGTTGTTTTCAATCCTAAGACTACTGTCTGGCAACAATCTTATGATGGAAGAAACAGGGAACCTGTTACACTTCCTGTTAAGTTTCCATTGTTGCTTGCTATGGGTGTGGAAGGAATCGCGGTTGGACTTGCAAGTAAAATTCTTCCACACAATTTTGTGGAATTGTTACAGGCTTCCATAGATGTGATCAAAGGAAAACGTCCGAACCTGGTTCCTGATTTTCCAACCGGAGGTATTGCTGATTTTTCAAAATACAATGAAGGCTTGCGCGGAGGAAGAATTCGCGTAAGAGCGGTTATCGAAAAACTGGATAAGAAAACACTTGTGATTCGTCAGATTCCTTACGGAACAACTACCACAACAGTTATTGAATCAATTCTCGCTGCGGTTGAAAAGGGAAAAATAAAAATCAAAAAAGTGGAAGACAATACTTCATCCGCTGTTGAAATTGTAATCAATCTGCATCCCGATGCATCACAGGATCCTGACAAGGCAATTGAAGCTTTGTTTGCGTTCACCAACTGTGAAGTTTCCATTTCACCTAACTCATGTATTATTGAAGAAGGTCGTCCGCGATTTGTTAGTGTGAACGACATGCTTGAAATTTCTACTCGCAATACGGTGGATCTTCTCAAACTTGAACTTGAAATTGCACGTGAAGAGAAAGAAGCGGAATGGCATTACTGTTCACTCGAGAAAATTTTCATTGAGAAGCGCATCTATCGTGGATTGGAAGTCTGCGAAACATGGGAGCAGATTATTGACACTATTGAAGTAGGCTTAAAACCATATCTGAAAGTACTTCGTCGTCCTGTTACTCATGATGACATGGTTGGACTGACGGAATTAAAAATCAAGAGAATTTCACGTTTCGATTCCAATCGTGCGGAAGAGAAAATTGCTGGAATCGAAGCCGAGCTCGCAAAAATTAACGATAATCTCCAGAACCTGAAAACTTTTGCGATCAATTACTTTAAAGACCTTCTTAAGAAATATGGAAAAGGTCGTGATCGTCAGACGCAGATTGCCTCTTTTGAAGCAATTGTTGCATCTAAAGTTATTGCGAACAACCAGAAGTTATATGTGAACCGTGAAGAAGGATTCGCAGGTTATGGAATGAAGCGCGATGAATTTTTGACCGACTGTTCTGATATTGATGATATCATTGCCTTTACAGGAGATGGGAAATTCATGGTATCCAGAATTTCGGAGAAGACCTACATGGGCAAGGATATTCGCCACATAGCGGTTTTCGATAAGAACGAAGAAAATAAAATCTATAACATGATTTACCAGGATGGTAAAGGCGGAGCCATCATGGTAAAGCGTTTTAACATCACAGGTGTAACCCGTGATAAGGTTTATGATCTTACTAAGGGTGCTGATGGTTCACGCGTTTTATATTTTAGTATTTCCGGTCCTGAAAATGGTCCGAAGGTTACTGTTTTCCTGAAGCCTCGCCCGAAATTGAAAAACCTGAACCTCGATATTAATTTTAACGAAGTGCTTATCAAAGGACGTTCGTCAATCGGTAACGTGATTACTAAATTCCAGATAGCAAAAATCAGGTTTAGTAGTAATGAAGGAGGTGCCGCACCTGCTGCAGCAACTTCTTCTGATAAAAATACTCCGAAGGCGCCACAGGCAACTAAGGATACCAATGAATCTTCAGGTAGTCCTGAATCCACCCAGACAAAAACACAAATCAAACTTGAATTTTGATCCAGTTAAAGTTAGTGCCGTCAACCATTCACGTCTAACGATTATTAAATCGTTGCTGGATGGCTATGATGGATCCACTCCTTTTCACCTGTATCTCAAAGCTTGTTTTGTAAAGCATAAAAATTTCGGTTCACGTGATCGCAGAATTTACAGTTCGTGGTGTTATGCGTATTTAAGACTGGGCAAAGCACTTCCGAAACAGGATTTCAATACCCGACTAGCAGTTGCATGGTATCTTGTGCATGGCGATCAGGATGAAATTTTCAAGACGCTTAATAATGGAATGATTGCGGAAACAGCGTTGCCAACAATAGCTGAACGCATTCGTTTTATCGCTGAAATATTTTCCGATTTTAATGTGAATGATATTTTCCCATTTGCGTTACCGTTATCAGGAAATATATCAGGAAGTGATTATGCGGAGTCGATGTTAACGCAACCACGTGTCTGGATCAGGATCAAAGAAGGCAAAGTTGCGACGGTGATTGATGATTTGGAAGCGAATGGAATTCCATTTGAGAAAGACGAAGAAAATTCCGGCATGTTATCTTTTAATTCCGGAGTTAAGCTCGAAGTATTGAATTCAAAACAAAAAGGATTTTTCGAAATACAGGATCGTTCCTCGCAACTTGCAGGAGCTGCTATTCCTGCAAAGAAAGGTGAACACTGGTGGGATTGCTGTTGTGGAGCAGGAGGGAAGTCGCTTGAAGTTTTTGATAAAGTTCCCGGTGTGAAAATAACTGCAACAGATTCCAGGGCCGCAATTCTGAAAAATTACAGGGAGCGCACTCAAACATATCATTCTCAACTGTCGACTACATTGCTTGATCTTGAGCAACCCGTGAGTCCCGGTTTTTTTGGCAGTAAATTCGACGGCATCATAGCCGATGTTCCATGTTCCGGATCCGGTACCTGGAGCAGAACGCCCGAGTATCTTCGTTTTTTTGATGCGGAAACAATTGCGAATTATGTAAAGCGTCAGCAAACAATAATTGCGGCAACGATTCCATTTTTAAAAACAGGCGGAACACTTATATATATCACATGTTCGGTTTTCAAAGCTGAAAATGAAGATATGGCGGAGTGGATAAGTTCGTTATCTGGTATGAAACTGGAATCTCAGAAGCACATTAACGGTACTTCAGTTTTAGCAGATTCCATGTTTTGTGGAATTTTTGTAAAATTGTAAGGGAATAGTATTATTCAGACAGCTATTTTATAAATTTACTTAGCAAGTCTATTTTAATGTTTTTTAATACTCCTCAACATGATAAAGCACTACCTCCTTTTTTTTTCTTTTATTTTCTGTTTTTCACACTTCGGATACACCCAGGGATCCTGGATTGCAATTCCAAATGCACCTACCGGTGGTCGATATGATGATATCAGTTTTGCAAATGACTCGGTGGGTTTTATAAGTCAATTGTGTAGCGTTTACAAAACAACTGATAAAGGAAATACCTGGAATCAGATTGCAGTTCTTGATTCAATCGAACATTATGTCCGAAGTATTGAGTTTTTAAATGACAGTATAGGATTTGCTGGTTTAATTGAATCGACAAGTCCTTTGATAGGTAACATTTTTAAAACAACCAACGGCGGATATTCGTGGACGCTCTTGCAAAATATGCAGATTCAGCCTTCTGATGGAATTTGTGGAATGGCTCATTTTGGTAACCGACTGGTAGCAGTTGGCGCATATTCACAACCAGCCTGGTTTTATAAAACAGATGATTTTGGAGCTTCATGGACAAAAGTTGATTTATCGGCGTTTGCCGTCAGCTTGATCGATTGTTATATGTTCAGTCACGATACAATTCTTGTTTCCGGTAGGGCTGATCAAGCCAATCAGATGGCGGCAACTATACTGAAGTCGACCGATGGGGGTGTCACGTGGCTAAGAGTGTACTTGTCACCACACCCATACACATTAGCATGGAAAATGTTTTTCAATGCAGGGGGATTAGGAGTAGCTTCAATAGAAACGCCTGCTTCTGTAGAAACAGTAGCCCGGACTCTTGATAATGGCGACACCTGGTCCACAGAAAATTTAGATACTCTACCTTTGCCTGCTCATGCTGATCTTGGTGGAATTGGGATGTTAAACGATACACTTGGATGGGTAACATGTCAAAGCGGTCCAGGTACCTGGGAAACACAGGATGCAGGCCTTTCGTGGAATCAGATTACTTCTCCCATTGAATATGGAGATAGAATGGTATTAGTGGATTCTGTAACTATTCTTGCTGCAGGTACTACCATTTATAAATATGTGTTGGGACCGGTAGGTATTCCGGATTCTCCAGTAATCCGAAATGAAAATTCACATTCACTTTTAGTTTATCCAAATCCTGTAAAAGAAGTGATTACGATTGAAGCAGTAGCAATTACAAACACATATGGATTGGTTGATATTATTGATGAAAAAGGGATCAGGGTGATGCGGGTCACAAGGCAACTTTTCCCGAAAGGTAAAAGTGCATTCTCTATTAATTTGAATAAATTGAGCAGCGGGCAATATAAAGTAGTATGGCACAGCAATGAAAAACTAATTACGAAATCCTTTACCATCGCCCGTTAAATTCATTAACAAACCATTATTAATCAGATTTTTAATGCTAAAATTATGGAAAAGGACGGTTTTGTTAAGCACGGTTCAGACCTTTTATTTTTTCAGTATCTTACCATCACCGTAAATCAATCATAACAGATCATAAAAATCATAACAAATCCAAGAATCAATATTGATTCTTGGATTTATCCTATAAGTGGGAGACGGTATATTTGAATGCCACGGTAAAAATTCATACTTTTGTTCTACCCAACTAACTTTAAAAATCCAATTATAACCCTTCAAATGAAAAGAAATTTACTAATGCTTCTGGGCATTCTGGTTACTACCATGGTGTCGGCTCAAAATTACAACATGACCCTTCGGGCTACCTTGCCGTATGGTGTTCCACTTTCGAACATCGGCGGTTTTGTTGACTCCCAGGGAGGTGAATATGCGCTTGTAGGTTACTTCGACGGACTATCGATTGTGAATGTAACCGATCCTGATAATCCGGTGGAAGTGTTTACAGTTCCCGGTACGCAATCAGATTGGAGAGAGGTGAAGACCTGGGGAAATTATGCTTATGTAACTACTGAGGGAGGAAATTCAGGATTGCAGATTATTGATCTGACAAACCTGCCTGCTTCAATCAATACAAAATACTGGACAGGAACCGGTGCAATTGCCGGACAACTTGAAACCATTCACGCTTTGCATGTGGATGCCGGTTTTGTGTACCTGTTCGGAAGCAATCTTTATAACGGATCAGCAGTAATCGCTGATCTTGCCGATCCCTGGAATCCTGTGTATGTAGGTCATACTCCCGGAACGTATATCCACGACGGTTATGTGAGAAACGATGTGTTGTATGCCGGCCATATTTACGATGGGTACTTTGCCGTATTTGATGTTTCAAATAAAGCAAACCCAATTCTACTTGCACAACAAAACACACCTAACAATTTTACGCACAACACCTGGCTGAATGATGCAAGCACAGTGTTGATGACTACAGATGAAACCAACGATTCATATCTTACTTCTTACGATATCACTGACCTTGGTAATATCACTGAACTTGATCGCTACCAGGTAACACCGGGATCAGGATCTATCGTGCACAATACACATGTGCTGAATGATTATGCAATTACCTCCTGGTATAAAGATGGTGTTTCAATTACCGACATCACAAGACCTGGAAATATTGTTTCTGTAGGACGTTTTGATACCTATGCCCAGGGAGCAGGAGGTGGATTTGACGGATGCTGGGGTGTATATCCTTTCCTTCCTTCCGGAACAATTGTTGCTTCCGATATGGAAAACGGTTTGTATGTACTCACGCCTACGTATATACGCGCCTGTTACCTTGAAGGCGTGGTGACGGATTCAGTTACCACATTGCCACTCAGCAATGCAACAATTCAGATTATCGGAATCACAATACCAAATGAATTAACCAACCTCACAGGCAATTATACAACAGGTTCGGTTACACCTGGTACGGTTTCAGTTCAGGTTTCCAGAGTAGGTTACCTGACTAAAATTGTAAATAACGTTGTGCTTGTTAATGGTCAACTCACTGTGGTGGATGTAGAATTGCTTCCACTTCCAACTATAGCTCTTACCGGACAAGTTATCGATGCAGTTACAGGACAGCCAGTTGCCGGAGCAAAAGTTCAACTTTTCAATTCACAATCCGACTATCTGGAAACCGCTGATGCAAATGGAAATTTTGCAGTTCCAACATTTTTACCTGACGATTATAATATCGATGCAGGTAAATGGGGATACATGACTTATTGTTCAAATTTGCAGCCGATCAACTCAGGAACCGGGCCGTTGATCATCCAACTTCAACCTGGTATTTATGATGACTTCACTTTCGATCTCGGCTGGACTGTGAGTGGTGCCTCACCAAATTCTTGGGAACGTGCAGAGCCGGTTGGAACGCTGACTCAAGGCGGTACTCAGGCAAATCCTGAAGTGGATGTGACTACTGATTGTCGTGACAAGGCTTATGTTACCGACAATGGTGGTGGCGGAGTCTGGGATAACGATGTGGATGGTGGAAATACTGTTCTTACATCTCCTGTGTTTGATGCAAGCACATTCCTCAATCCTTATGTAAAATATGCACGCTGGTTTTATAATGGTGGTAACAACGGAGGAGGCAATGCCGACGATACACTGACTGTAAAAATGAGCAACGGTACTACCACTGTTACTCTCGAAACATTGTTTCCGAATTCACCGAACAATTCCTCATGGGTGAATCGTAACTATGAAATTTCATCTTTCCTTACTCCAACTTCCACAATGCAGTTCATCATTGAAACAGCAGACTATGGTCCTGTTTTCAATATTGTAGAAGGTGGACTTGATAAGTTTGAAGTTGTTGAAGGACCGGTAAGCATTGCAGAAAATAACGGCCTTACCCTAAACGCTTATCCGAATCCTTATTCTGAATTCATCCGCATATCATTCGATAATTCGAAATTAAATGGTGAAGCTACTTTGATCATCACTGATCTTTCAGGAAGAATTGTTTCAGTAGAAACTATTGATGCCTCAAAAGGCTACATCGAAACCGGAAAAAATCTGAATGCCGGAGTGTATTTAGCGCAAATCAGAACAGCAAATAAGAATACTACTCCGATACGAATATCGAAGATGCAATAAACAAGTGTAAAGTAAAAAGTGCAAAGTGACAAGTTTTGTCGCTTTGCACTTTTTACTTTTTTATAGATATTGGCACAATTTCAAAATTGTGCAAAATCCACATTACACTATATACTTTTTACTTTACACTTTTTTTTACTGAATCTTACTCAATTTTCAAAAGGTAGTGTAAGGCCACTTTACACTTTGCACTTTACACTTTACACTTTTTTTTATACGTTGAAGCGGAAGTGCATCACATCCCCATCCTCAACCACATATTCTTTTCCTTCCACAGCTAATTTCCCGGCTTCTTTGCAAGCCAGTTCAGATCCGTATTTAACAAAATCCTGGTAGTGGATTACTTCTGCCCGGATGAATCCTTTTTCAAAATCAGTGTGGATAACACCTGCGGCTTGCGGTGCAGTCATGCCTTTGTGGATGGTCCATGCACGCACTTCTTTTACGCCGGCAGTGAAGTATGTATTTAATTCAAGCAGACGATAAGCAGCTTTGATAAGTTTGCTCACACCTGATTCATTCAGTCCAAGATCTTCCAGAAAAACCTGGCGGTCTTCGAAGCTTTCCATTTCTGCGATGTCGGCTTCAATAGCAGCAGCGATCACAAGTACCTCTGCATTTTCTTCCTTCACAGCAGCCTTCACCATATCCACATATTTATTTCCGGTAACGACTGATTTCTCATCTACGTTGCATACGTACATCACTGGTTTATCGGTGAGCAAATAAATATCAGTGATGTATTGACGATCATCTTCCTGGACAGGAGCAGAGCGTGCAGATTTTCCTTGTTCTAAATGTTTTTTATAAATCAAAAGTGCTTCGTATGCTTTCTTTGCTTCTTTATCAGTTCCAACGCGAGCAGCTTTTTCTACTTTCTGAAGTTTTTTATCTACCGCATCAAGATCTTTCAACTGAAGTTCCAGATCGATGGTTTCTTTATCGCGAATCGGATTTACGCTACCATCCACATGCACCACGTTAGGATCATCAAAGCAACGGAGCACGTGCAAAATGGCATCGGTTTCCCGGATGTTGCCCAGGAATTGGTTTCCCAGTCCTTCACCTTTGCTGGCACCTTTCACCAATCCGGCTATATCCACAATTTCCACTACTGTGGGAAGTACGCGCTGAGGTTGCACCAGTTTTTCGAGTGCCTCAAGTCGCTCATCCGGCACAGTAATCACCCCGATATTCGGTTCGATAGTACAAAAAGGAAAATTCGCAGCCTGCGCTTTTGCATTCGATAAACAATTGAAAAGGGTTGATTTACCCACATTTGGCAAACCTACAATACCACACTTTAAGCCCATGATTGAAGTGATAAATGATAAATAATTTGATAATGGAATGGTGTTTATTTTTTCCAAATATCAGCACCTCTACCGAGGCGATTTTGAGGGTGCAAAGGTAATAAAAAAGGCTGAAACTGGAAGGGTCAGGTTACCCCATCGGAGTGTTTTTTTTATGTGTAACCATTTCATTTAGAGGTTTATGGAAAGATATCTGGGCGAATTGATAAATGATGATTTTAACAATGACCACTAGAGGTCCTAATAACGTGCGAAAGACCCAATTTGTGAACTATTATGCACGACTAGTACGAATCCACAGCAAAAAACTACTGATTAAAGGTTAGTTTATAATCTGTGACGGGGACATATCTTTTGAATTCATACCAGTCCGGCTTGCCTGTCTTTTCAAAATGCTTCTTGAAGTCATTGTTCCACTGCACTTGTTGTTCAGTAAAATTTGAATTTCTCTTTATGTAAAATCTATCTTTGCTTTCCTTGCTCCAATTTTCAGCCCATCTGAATATACCCCATCCATTAATTTTCAATTTAAATATTTCATCAGACTCCTTGTTTAAATCCGAAAGGATGAAAGAAAGCTTATCACATACTTCTCCGATTTTATTATATACTTTATGGTGTTCATTAATTCTAATGTTAAACCAGTTAAATGTGGAATCAACTGCATTCGATACTCTATTATTTACTGATTCATTTTTCAAGTAATTTAGAAATTCACTTTCTTCATTACCTTTATATAGTTCTTTTATACGATATTTAAATTCTTCTTCAGAAATTCCAAAGTGGCTGGAATGCTTCACATCTTTATCATTGTCCAATTCATTAACCACAGTTTGTAATTCCCCTTTCAAATTCTCAGTATAGGTATCCATAAATTGAAAATTCAACGAGTTTACTTTAAGGTCATAGAAATAATTATGTAAATCAACTATAAGCTTTTTGAATTGAGAATATTCCCTTAGATTTCTAAAAACATTGCCTTTCACATGATACGAAAATAATTGACTCATTTCCAAATCAGGAATATTTATAATCTTATCTGTACTTATGCTAAAGTTTAACTGCATAAAGTTTTTTGTAAAATACTTTTCCTTAAGCATTCTGTATTGAAGTTCACGCATGTATTGTTGTACGTCTTCAACTTCATCCATGATAATCTGTACCCAAGCAAGTATGGTAAATTTCATTGCTCTGTTTTTATCATATTCTTTCTTATTTTCATTATATGTGCTGAGAATGTACCCACCCAAAAAGACAAGCATAGTAAGCACTATATTGGAGATGATTTCCCATCCTTGTTCACTAAGGTGGTCAAAAATTGATAGTAGCATAGAGTTAAATTCTTAAATTATTTGGTCTTGGTTTCATAGTTTTTACTTCAAAATGATTTGAAGGAGAAGCAGAATATGCAATTTCATGTACACGATTTGTTCCAAATTCAGCTTCAGTACCAAGAAATAAAACACTGTTTACTCTGTTAACATAATTGTTGAATCTAACTTTGCCATCCAAATCAATTTTATCAAAATAAAGCTGCTTAGTATGGTAATTATAATACATAGATGCAATTGTGAATTTGTGAACACCCTTGGAATAATATTTTCCATCTCGGATTAGAAATTCTTCAGAATAATATTTACCAGCATCGTCAGGGTCAAAGTAATTTACTCCTTCAGTAAAGAATAGACTTATAAATGTTGTAAATTCAATTGGAGTAAATTTTGTCAACGTGTCTTCATTATAATATAATTGTGAAATTTCAATATACTGCTTTTCTTTATCCTCAATCATTTTCAAAGCATTTACTTTATAATCGGAAAATTCTTTTTGTAGAACAGCTTTTTCATTATTAACATTTTGAATTACCAAATCATTATTTGACTTTGATGTTTTCAATGCTTCAGCATGAATTATTGTATCCGTAGCAATTTTTTTATCTAATGCACTTTTTTGAGAATGTATACTATCTTTCTGAGAAATCATATCATTAATATCTGCTTATAAATTAGTAATTATATTTTTTGCCTCTTGATAAGTTTCATAGCTTACAACTTCGCCAGAACCAATATATTTTGATACAACTGGTTCAACTCTTCTTTTATAAAAGCCTGTGATCACTCCAGCTAACATTGAAAAAATATAAAACCCAGCAATAGTACACAATGCTGCTACAGCTGGTTGCCAAATTTCATAGTAAAAATTTCCAGGTGGTTTCTCACCATAACTAAAACATGCTTTCAGGAAAATTATCTTTTCTTCAACTGGTGTTTCAGAATCCGCAGTGAACAGGTAGTACACAGGTTTCCAGTGTATGACAATCCAGGCAAGCAAGAAAGCACCGCCAAAGGGACTTTTTAGCCTATCTAAGAGATAATTCCAACTGTCCTTGATGGTTTCTTGCATACAGATCTATTTTGCTGCATAATTAATCATAAAACATGGATTTTGCAAACCAAAACTGACAGACTGTCAAGGAATTGGAATAAGCGGAACTTGTTATCTGACACCCTCTTGGTATCCCGGTGCCGACTGGATAGGCACTTCCAAGATGATGTGTGGAACCAGGTTTATTTTCCACAAATTGCAAGATTTGGGAGTCGAGATGTTAATTTTCTTTGTTTGGTCTCCATAAGCTCAAAAAAGCTCTTAATGGGTTGTCCTTTCAAAAGTGGAAGGTCTATCAGACCTTATGCCGGTGTAACAACCGGAATAGAAAAATTGTACTCGTATCAAAAGTAAAAACTTATGGAATTATTACCAAATATCTTACCCTGTATATTTAAATTCAGTAAAATGATTGGGGGCTATATTCACAAAAAGAAATCTGCTTCCAAGTTGCTTGGCAAGAACCTTGTCATTTATGAGAATTGCACGTTCAATAATTGTACAATTCAATCTAATGAAAAAGCAGAGTAATTGGGAAAAATCCTTTATCTAAATTTACATTTCACTTAAAACAAAAACTTATGAGATATTTTAATGTTGGATATTTAATGATTGGTCATAAAGGTGTAACTATGGTGTGTGGTATAATCGGTTAATACCCACGAAAGCTAGGGTGGTAATTTTCCTTCAAAGTTGGAAGTACAGGATTGTATTACAGAAAAGATGAAAGAAAATGGAGAAGAATTTGAAAGACTCCTTGTAATCAGTTTTTCAGAAATGAAAAATGAAGAGGAAATGGAAATGTTTGTGGATAATTTTGAAATAGCTAAATCATAGACCTGGATAGCAGCGAACCAGCTTACAATTCCCAAAACATTGAATTAGGAGATTTATTTTCAAAGGATTTTACTACTCCATAATCTATTCTTATTTCCCTTTGGACATCCTTAATGGTTTTGGCAGTATTAAATATTACAGCATAAAGTGATTTGACATTTGAATACCAATCAATGATACCATTTCGAATTTTCATATTTGTTTGAATTAGTAAGTCAATATTATGAATTGGATTTATAGAAGCATAATTGTTGACACAATATTCACCTATTGATTTGGCATAGTCATCATGGATGTGGTATGCTGGACGAGTTGGATTAAAAAGTTCTTTTCCATATTCTATAAACATTAGTCTCAAAATATCCAAATGCTTTTTAGGTATAGAATCATCAATTCTCAATTTCATTATTTCATGTGTAAAAATTGCAACATTTGTTCGAATTACTTCACCAACTGAACCAAGTTTTTTATTTTCAATTATCCATTTTTCATACGCTTCACCAGAATCCTTCAGTACTTTCATATTAAACAAAATACTGTTATAGGCTTTATGAAGTTTGTCCTTATCAGATGGTGAAATACAATTTTTTAAATTCACAAATATATGATACGAATCGGATTGAGTCAGATTCAAAATTCTACCGGTGTCATATTCAATATTCTTGAAGGAAATCTTACTTTTAATTTCAGGTTTCAATCTTAATACATCAGATAAATGTTTTACATTGTTGTAATGAATTTTCCTTGCTTCAGTTTTCTTGGTATCAAATTCCTGGAAATATATGTCCACATACTTTTGAAGATTCACATAGTATGTATATTGTTGAAAAACTACTGCCCTACGTGCCAGGTAAAAAGCCAAAAGTGTTGTAACAACTCCTACGATAGCCGCAAAAAATGGAACTCCATAATCTTTTAAAAGATTTGATTCAGGTGTAAATACTTTTTCAGCTAAAACATTTTTGACATGTGTGACTATAATCATGGAGTCTAACCATGAAACAGAATCAGAAAGTATTTGTGTTAGAATCATACTATGCTAGTGTGAATTGATTTTTGTATTTCACCAAATCAATTTTTGGATAATCACTCGCTAAAAGATATTTTGTTGTTTGATTTTCAAACCCACCTTTAAAATGCCTACTAAATAAATAAACATATTCATCTAACAATTTAATTTCATTAACTAAATCTTCAAATATATTAGGTTGTAGTTGTAAATTATTTTTAAAATAACCTTTTCCAGTAGTCTTAAACTTAAAACCTCTAATCTCTGTGGTTGATTCCGATGTCTCTATTTCATACCAAGTGGAATGGAGTAAATGATTTCTAATTTCTATTGCAAAATCAATTTGGGTATTTATCTTTGATAATCGTTTTTTCAATTGATGTAAATATGCAAAAGCAATGAGTTCAAATCCTTCATTTAGTTTTTGTTCGAATTTAGTTTCAGTCCACGATTCAAAATCTTCCTTCAAACCAGGATTTAAATTGTGGTTTATTTCAATGTGTCTATTCAACTGATGACTGTATATAGCAACAAATCGAGATTGCAATGCACGTGCTTCCATGCCAGCTATCATTATTTCGAAATAATAGTTGTTTGCACCCATGGTCATATGTTCAAATGGTAAATACAAACCGGCAAGTATGCTGTTCAACATGGATTCAAATGCCACAACAAATTTCCCTAATTCTGCATAAAGCTTTATTGTTTCTATTTCCTTTTCTTCCATAATAAAGTTGTGAAAATTATAAAACCCCAAGTCCAGGAACAATAGCTTTCATCATTAAATGAAAAGAAGGTAGATAATCAATAATAAATCCTAAAGGATTAAGTATAAAATTGAATCCTCCATTGATGTTTACAATAACTTCTTGCGGTAGCTGCTTGAGTGCAATATAAGTATTGAGCAAAGTCATTGTAACATCATAAATATCCTTCAGAGTTTTATAGGTAGGTTTGTTTGTTAATTTTTTATCAAAATCCTCCCTTAACTTTCTAAATTCTGTTGGTGAAATACCATGTTTAACTATAACATCTTCCACATTTTGAATAATATATTTTGTGATTTCAATTTGTTGCACAGATAAAAGTTCACCCATTTTATGAAACTGTGTATCTTCAAATTCAACCTTTGGTGAATTATAAAATGTCTTTATAAATTTCTCATGGGCTTTGACTTGTTTCTCCATATTTTCAATCCATATGACAATTTCATCTGAAAAATATTGTTCACTTGTTTTTGGATATAATTTTGTGCTTTCAACAAACCAACCAGAAGGTCTTAAATCAGAATTTGGAAATTTATATACATGATACATGCCGTTTTTTTCTGGTTCTATTCTGAATTCAACCTTTTCTGTCCCTTTTTTTACAAATACATCCATTTCAGATTTTAGTCTGATTGTCCAACCTATTCCGCCAGGACATTCTATCGGTTGTGGTGTTTCAAAGTCCGCTCTTGTATGACTATGCCTGGGATTATCAAATACCAAGTCATAGATATCTGATATAAATTCTTTATCTCTGGCTGGGAAGTCAATTTTCGTCGCGTCCATATTGGTTAATTTTTCTTGAAAAGTAGAAAACTTATTCCGAAAAACAATGAATACATTGACATTCCAACGCTTTACCAATCGTCAAAATCAGTATAATCATCAAGATCCCTGCGTTCCTTTTTGGTAGGACGGCCCAATCCCGGCTGGCGCCAGGCGGCTCGGGCGGCGGCGTGGGCTTTCATTTTTTCGATTACTTCGGTTGGGGTAATGTCGATGCAAAATTCCGCAACCCGTTTTGCAGGTAATCGGTTTTGGACTGGTTCAATTACTTTAAAAGAACGTTCAAATGGTCCGAAACGAATTGATATTTCCATACCAGCCTGCACCATTCGGGACGCCTTCACAAGTTGTCCGCCGATTTTTACTTTCTCTAAATCACAAGCCTGCGCAGAAAGACTTCGTGTTTTGAAAACACGAACAGCCCAGAGGAATTTATCTATGCGTACAGACAAGGAAATGATAGATGATAAATGATAAATGATAAATAATAGTTTGGGGGTAATGATTTTGTTTCTGAATTTACAATGACTTTTCCTTTGCTTCGCAATAAAGAGTCATTTGCAATTTCAACTATTTACAATTGCTTCGAAGTGCAAGGCCTGACTTTCCCCTGACCATTCCGCTGCGTCCAAATACCCCCAATGACTAATGACTAATGACCAATTTCCACTCGTCACTCGCTACTCGCCACTCGTCACTTTTTTCACACAGGCACCAGATTTACTAATTCACACACCGCTTTCACATTCCCAAAAATAACATAAGCCTTCTCCGCATCCACCTGTTCTACTATTCCATTCATGCTGCCGTTTTCGAGACGGACCTGGACGCCGGGTTTGATGATGGCTTGAAGTGCTTTTAGTTTTTCGAGTCGTCTTCGTTCGGTGATTTTTGGATCTTCTACGGTTTTCTTTTTTACAAACTGCTTGTAATATTTATCAAAGACTTCCTTCTTATCCTTCGACTTTTTCCACTCCTTCAAAAATCCGCGGAAGCGTTCTTCGGATTCTCGCTGGATTCTGTCTTCGAGTTTTTTTAATTTTTGTTCTTTGGTGGAAAGTGTGTTGGTTGTTTCGCGAGATAAGATCTCATACTTTTTAATCAGCTCGCTAAGCTCTTTATTTTTTCTATCGAGTTCAGCAGTTGTCGATTTTATTTGTGCCTTGTCGTGTTCAACTTCCGTAAGTAATTTTTCAAGTAACAGATTTTTCCTGTTTACTTTTCTCCTGGCATCTTTGATTAATTGCCGGGGTAAGCCACTTCGTTCCGCGACGAGAAACGTATAGGAACTTCCCGGTTTTCCCACTGATAATTTATATAACGGACGCAACCGTTTCAAATCAAATTCCATTGATCCGTTCATGATTCCCGGTGTGCGATCTGCAAGGACTTTGAGGTTGAGGTAATGCGTAGTGATAATTCCAAATGCTTTTCGGTTGTTCAGCTCCTCAAGGACTGCTTCCGCAAGAGCGCCACCTAAATTAGGATCGGTACCGGTACCAAATTCATCAATCAGGAATAAACTTTTTTCATTTACACGCTCCAGGAAAATTCGCATGTGCCTAAGCCGTGAGCTGTAAGTGCTCAGTTCATATTCTATCGACTGACTGTCGCCGATATCTACCAACAGGTTTTCGAAAATTCCGAATACACTGTCGTCATGGGCACTCACGAGCATGCCTGATTGCAACATCATCTGCAGCAACCCTGCTGTTTTCATGCAAACCGTTTTACCTCCCGCATTCGGACCACTGATAACCAAAATCCGGTTTTCGTTATTCAGTAACAGGTCGAAGGGGATGACCGGTTTATTTAAGGGTTTGTTATGAAGCAACAGCAACGGATGCCGTGCAATTTTCAAATCAATAACAGGATGTTCAGAAATCAATGGCATTTTCCCATCGATCTGAGTGGCGAGAACTGCTTTTGCACGATTCAGATCAAAGGTGCCGAGCTGTTCGCTGTAAAGCTGCATCACCGGTACATATTTTCGTAACACGGATGCAAGCTCACGAAGAATTCTGATAATTTCCTGGCGTTCTTCTTGTTCAAGCGATGCAATAATGTTGTTGATTCCTACAGTCTCCTCAGGTTCCACAAACGCGGTTTTACCTGTGGCGGAAGTATCGTGAATTACTCCTTTAATCGAACGTTTCTGCTCCGCGAAAATAGCCACTACGCGCCGACCGTTACGACTGCTTTCCTCAGATTCGGTTAGCCATCCTTGCTTCCGATATTTGTTGATTACTGAAGTATATACTCTATCACTTTCCGCGCGGCTTCGTTGCAAACTCCTTCGAATCCTGGCAAGTTCGGGAGACGCGGATGATCGCACTTGTCCGTATTCATCAAGAATAGCTTCAATCTCTTTTAGGATCTCATTTTCATAAACCGTTTCACTAGTAATCGATTCCAGTTCTGAATAAACTCCTTTTCTATTCTTAAAAAAATCATAAAGTTCCTTCACTGTATGCATCAGTTCGGCGATTGCCATAAACTGATCTTCAGTAAGCGAACTGTTTTCTATTTTTAAAAGTGAAAGTTCCCTGCCTACATCCGCATAATGAGTGGAAGGAAATGGTAGTCCGGATGCAATAATCTGACGCATCTCAGATGTACGCCGCAATAGTTTTTCAATAAATTCCCTATCATTCAAAAAAGCAATATTCCGGACCTGCGCTTTCCCCATCGTCGAAATACACAACGACAACACATGCTCCCGGATTTTTTCAAATTCGGTTGTCAAAAGTGAAGAAGATGGAAATACTTGCATGGTAAAATTTTAGATATGCAAATGTACTGAAAAGAGTTGCCAGTTGCCAGTCGGCAGTAGCCAGTAGCCAGTAGCCAGTAGCCAGTAGCCAGTAGCCAGTAGCCAGTCAAAAATGGAACTTGCAAAAGTATTTTATTCTTGTTATGTTTGCTTCTGTAAATCACTTTTTATTTTAACTTTTTTAACTTTATTTTTTATGAAAACAGGATTCAAAACTCTTGGAGCTTACAAAATATCCTATGAGTTGGCAATGATCATTTTTAATCTCACAAAAGCTTTTCCAAAGGAAGAAACTTATTCGTTAACTGATCAGGTGAGACGATCATCGAGATCAATCTGTGTGAATTTTGCAGAGGCTTACCGTAAAAGACTCTTCATAAGACATTTTGTAAGCAAATTAACTGATTGCGATGCAGAATGCAGTGAAACACAAGTGTGGCTGGAGTTAGCCAAGGATTGCCAATATATCACCACAAGTCAGTACAATGAAATCATATTGAAATATATAGATGTTGGCAATCTATTAGGTGACATGATAAACAATCCTGAAAAATATCAGGAAAAACCTAGAAGCAAGAACACTGTCCAGGTAATTCCGACACCAAAATGATCTGAATTTTAATTTGAAAACAGATTTTCAGCGTAGTCAGAGCTGACTGCCAACTGCCTACTGGCAACTGCCGACTGAAACGACATCATAATTTGAAATCTGAAGTCTATGCTTAATCAACACTAAGCCGACTGCCAACTGCCGACTGAACTTGATTGTCAATTGAAAACAGATTTTCAGCTTACTCAGGATCGACCGCCGACTGCCAACTGGCAACTGCCGACTGAACTTGATTGTCAATTGAAAACAGATTTTCAGCTTACTTAGGACCGATTGCCGACTGCCGACTGCCAACTGCCGACTAAAACGGATCATGATTAGAAAACGATACCCGAAAGCTACACAGGCACTAAATGAGAACACACTCTGTTAACACCCTGTTAATAACTCCCTATTTGCTGTCCGGCATAATTTGACGAACTTTGCAGCGTTCTATAAACAAAGGATAATATGTCGGAAAATATTGATTTAAAGTCTGTTGCGGTACAAATTCGCAGAGATATTGTGCGTATGGTTCATGCTGTACAGTCGGGTCACCCTGGTGGATCGCTAGGCTGTACCGATTTTATGGTGGCACTTTACGGAAGTGTGATGAACTATAATAAAGGCACATTTTCCATGGATGGAAAGGGCGAAGACCTCTTTTTTCTTTCCAACGGACATATATCCCCGGTGTGGTACAGTGTGTTATCAAGAATTGCAGGTTATTTCCCGGTTTCTGAACTGGGTACTTTCCGTAAACTTGACAGCCGCCTCCAGGGACATCCTGCCACCCATGAAAAATTACCCGGTGTGCGTGTAGCATCAGGTTCTTTGGGACAGGGTTTATCTGTAGCAATAGGAGCAGCTCTCACTAAAAAACTGAATAAAGAAAATTCAATTGTCTATACCCTTCACGGGGATGGTGAATTGCAGGAAGGTCAGATATGGGAAGCTGCAATGTTTGCTTCCGCAAAGAAAGTTGACAACCTGATTGCTACTATTGATTTGAACGGACAACAAATTGACGGCTCTACTGAACAAGTACTTCCCATGGGTAGCATCGCTAAAAAGTTTGAAGCTTTTGGATGGAATGTACTTGAAATGGATGGAAGCAACATCGATGAAATTGTGACCACACTCAATAAAGCAAAATCAATGTGTGGTAACGGTGCGCCGACAGTTATCATGATGCATACCATCATGGGTAATGGCGTCGACTTTATGATGCACTCTCACAAATGGCATGGTATAGCGCCCAACGATGAACAATTGGCGAATGCACTTTCACAATTGACTTCAACAGAGAAAGATTATTAATAATTACCCCATTACCTAATTCTCCCATTCTCTAATTCCCTCATTCTCTCATTTCCTCATTAACCCATTCTCTAATTCTCTCATTTCCTCATTCTCCCATTCTCTAATTCCCTCATTCCTCCGTTTGCATAATTTCAAAATTATAATCCTGCTCATCCTGCTTTCCGGAAGTACTGCTTTCGGACAAAAGCAAACTGCGACACAAACTTCGCCGCAGCAGTTGACGCGGATTCTTTTTCTTTTTGATGCCTCGCAGAGTATGTTTGGCAGGTGGGAGTCGAATAATAAGTTCGAGATTGCGAAAAAATTATTATCGGAAATCGTCGACAGCCTCCATAAAGTTAACAATGTGGAAATGGCATTGCGGGTTTACGGACACACTAAAAAATTTCCACCACAGGATTGCGACGATACACGACTTGAAGTTCCTTTTGGAAAGGCTAACGGCTTCCGCATAAGGGATAAACTGGAATCCATCACACCAAGTGGAACCACACCAATTGCTCAGTCACTCGAGGAATGTGGTAAGGATTTTCCTGAAGGACAGTCAAGAAACATCATCATACTCATTACTGACGGAATTGAAGAATGCAACGGCGATCCCTGTGCAGTGTCACTTGCATTGCAGAAGAAAGGAATTTACCTGAAGCCTTTCATCATTGGGTTGAACATGTCGAATGATTTGCAGAAACAGTTTGAATGTGTCGGTACCTTTTACGATGCAGCCACTGAAAATTCTTTCGTGACAATTATGAATGTTGTTATTTCTCAGGCACTCAATAATACCACATTACAGGTGAATCTTCTTGATGAGAAAGGAGCCCCGACTGAAACCAATGTGAACATGACTTTTTATGATTCTTTCAGCGGTGCCATTCGTTATAATTTTATTCACACCATGAATGCAAAAGGATTGCCCGACACTCTCGTGGTGGATCCATTGAGTAAATACCGCATAGTGGTGCATACCATTCCACCGGTTTCCATCGATAGTGTAAAATCCACACCGGGCAAACATACTATTGTTGGAATTGATGCCGGACAAGGCGACTTGTTCCTTAAATTTGAAGGACTGAATGATTACAGAAACCTGAAATGTATTGTGCGTAAAGCGGGTGATCTGAATACACTTGTGGTGCAGGATTTTAATTCTTCAATCCGTTACCTTATCGGGAAATACGATCTCGAAATATTAACGTTACCAAGAATGTACATCAATAGTGTGGATGTATCACAAAGCAAAACTACGACTGTGCAAATACCGAATCCCGGAATTGCTACCATCGTTTCAAGCGGAACAGGATATGGAAGTGTATATGTGGAAGAAAATAATACACTGAAATGGATTTATAACATGAACAGTGATATGGCCCGCGAAAGCCTGGTACTTCTTCCCGGAAAATACAGGGTAATCTACCGTGCTAAAAATGCAAGAGAAGCAAAATATACTGTCGATAAAACATTCCGGATCACTTCGGGAAGCTCGCAAACTGTTAACTTAAATTGAAAAAGAGTTGTTGGGTTATTGAGTTGTTGGGTTGTTGAGTTTATGAGTTGAAGAGTTTAATTTATAACTTATATAGTAACCCAATAACCAAATAATTTGTTAACCTGATAACCCATCAACCCAACAACTCATCAACCCTAAAACTCAAAATGTCCAATACCACCACCCCCGAAACAACTTCATCACTTATGAAGAAATATACCTTCACTGAAAAAAAAGACACACGTTCCGGATTCGGAGCAGGACTACTTGAACTTGGAAGAACCAATCCTGATGTGGTTGCATTGTGTGCGGATTTGACCGGCTCCCTGAAAATGGATGCATTCGCAAAAGAATTTCCCGATCGTTTTATACAGGTAGGAATTGCAGAAGCAAACATGATGGGTATTGCTGCAGGTCTGACTATCGGAGGTAAAATTCCGTTCACAGGAACTTTCGCAAATTTTTCCACAGGAAGGGTTTATGATCAGATCCGCCAGTCGATTGCTTATTCAGGAAAGAATGTAAAAATTTGTGCATCACATGCCGGACTTACACTAGGAGAAGATGGAGCAACACACCAAATCCTTGAAGATATTGGAATGATGCGAATGCTTCCGGGCATGACTGTAATTTGTCCTGCAGATTACAATCAAACAAAAGCTGCAACACTTGCAATTGCAAAACATAAAGGACCGGTTTATCTCCGTTTCGGTAGACCAAATTGGCCTGTTTTTACTGATCCGAATGAGCCATTCGTGATTGGAAAAGCGCAAATAATGAATGAAGGAACTGACGTTACTATTTTTGCTTACGGCCACATGGTTTGGAAAGCGATTCAGGCAGGAGAGGCTCTTGCTGAACAGGGAATCAGTGCTGAAATTATTAACCTTCCTACCATTAAACCATTAGATGTACAGGCAGTCCTAGCCTCCGTCAGAAAAACCCGTTGCGTGGTAACTGCGGAAGAGCATCAATGTAATGGCGGAATTGGAGAAGCTATAGCCCATGTACTTGTAAACAACGACCCGGTTCCTCTGGAAATGGTTGCTGTGAATGATTCCTTCGGCGAAAGCGGTACACCTGAACAATTGCTTATAAAATATGGCTTGGATGCTCCGAACATTGTGATGAAAGCAAAGCACGTGCTCGACCGCAAGGCTTCTTCCAAAAACAAGTAGTCTGCTATCGGTTAGGGCACACGCAATTTCAGGTTTTTCAGACAACATAGTTGAATTCGGCGAGTCCAGACCTATGTTCCCTATGTCATCTTGGATTTCTATGTGTTAAAAGATCCCGACTAGTCGCGCGTCAATAAAATTACCACATAGAAAACATAAGTAAAACATAGACAACATAGTTTATCACAGCGAGTCCAGGCCTATGTTCCCTATGTCATCTATGATTACTATGTGTTAGAATGACCCGACCTGATCGACCCGACTTGTCGCGCATCAAAAAAATTTACCACATAGAAAACATAAGTAAAACATAGGCAACATAGTTTATCTCGGCGAGTCCAGGCTTATGTTTCCTATGTGTTAAAAAACAGACCCTACCTGGATTGATCTGACATGACAGAATATTCCGACAGTGAACTTTTGCTTCAATTCAGGAATGGTGACAATCCTAATTATGCATT
>Ga0190274_10000231_pt1 | contig 37399 bp, 33 predicted proteins | sample Popmic531T_FD_133002 | JGI IMG/M metagenome (GOLD analysis project Ga0190274, IMG submission 133002) | Populus adjacent soil microbial communities from riparian zone of Yellowstone River, Montana, USA - 531 T | ecosystem: Environmental > Terrestrial > Soil > Riparian zone | place: USA: Montana... | reverse complement strand
TCGGCAAGTTCTTCCGCAACGAGGGGATGTCGCCCCAGCACAACCCCGAGTTCACGATGCTGGAGATGTTCGTGGGCGGCGCCGACTACAACGGCGTCATGAACTTCATCGAGATCCTGGTCTCCAGCGTCGTGCAGGAGGTGATGGGGACGACCGTGGTCGAGCGCGACGGGGTCGAGATCGACTTCGCGGCGCCCTGGCCGCGGGTGGTCCTGCGCGACGAGATCCTGGCGGAGACCGGCGTCGATATCTACAAGGCGAGCCGCGACGAGCTGGCCGAGCTGGCCGGCGAGGACGCCGAGGAGACCGACGACTGGGCCGGCCTGGTCGACACCCTGCAGGGCAAGCTGATCGAGCCGAAGTTGATCCAGCCCACCTACATCACCGTGCTGCCGATCGACATCTGGCCGCTGGTCAAGGTGCATCCCGACGACCCCAAGGTCTGCGAGGCCTTCGACGGCATCGTCGCCGGGATGGAGATCGTCGGCGGGGGGACGGACGTCAACGACCCGGTCGAGCAGCGCCAGCGCTTCGTCGGCCAGCGCGAACGCCAGGAGTCGGGGGCCGAGGAAGACCCCCATCCCCACGACGAGGAGTTCGTCAAAGCGCTCGAATACGGGATGCCGCCGGCGAGCGGCTGCGGCCTCGGGATCGACCGCCTGCTGATGATCATGACGGGCTCGAAGACGCTGCGCGACGTGATCATCTACCCGGCGATGCGCGAGCTGAAGGGCGAGTAGGGTTGACGCGATGGCGGTAAAACTCCACAGGTGCCCAGTGATGTTCGCGAAGTTCGACGGCCACCCCTGCTGGAAGGTTCAGAAGGCCCTTGACGACGAGGGGATCGAGTACGAGCTGGTGAAGGGACCCCTCCGTCCCGGCAAGCGGGACGAGCTCGAGCGGGTCTCGGGCCAGCGCAAGTACCCGGCGATCGAGTTCGAGGACGGGACCGTCTACCGCGAGGAGTCGAAGGAGATGGCGGAGCGGATCCACGCCGGAAAGCTGAAGGCGTAGGACGCGGCGCGAGGCCGCACCGTCGGCTGCGCGTCGTGCGGAGCACTGCCGCTTCGCCGCCGGCACGCCCTCGCTTGGTCCTACACCTTCAGAAGGCAGACCGTAAGAGGCCGCCGTCGATCGGGATCACGGTGCCGGTGACGTAGGCGGCGCGCTCGGAGCAGAGGAAGGCGACGAGGTCGCCGTACTCCTCCGGTTGACCGAGGCGTCCGGCGGGGACCCGGGTCTTGGCTGCCTCTTCGGCTCCCGCGAGCGAGCCGGTGTGGTCGGCGAGGCGGTCGGTGGCGAAGTTGCCGGTGGCGACCGTGTTGACGGTGATCCCGTCGGCCGCGACCTCGCCCGCCAGGGTCTTGAGGAAGCCAACCGCGGCCATCCGGTGGGAGTTGGAGAGGTTGAGCCCGGCGATCGGCTCGCGGGTCGAGGTGGAGCCGACGTTGACGATCCGCCCCCAACCGCGCTCCCGCATCCCCGGGACGACGGCCTCGGCGAGTACCCGCGGCGCCAGCACCAGCGAGCGATAGGCCCGCTCCCACTCCTCGAGCCCGTGCTCGAGGGCGCCGCCAAAGGGCGGGCCGCCCGTGTTGGCGACGAGGACGTCGATCGACCCAAGTGCCTCGGAGACCTCGCCCGGGAGCGCCGCCACGCGGTCGAGGTCGGAGGCATCGGCGACGAACGGGGTCGCGCCGGAACCGATCTCAGCCGCGGCCTCCTCCAGCCGCTCGAGCGAGCGACTGGCGATCGCCACCCGAGCCCCCTCGCGCGCCAGCACCGCCGCGATCCCGCGCCCGATCCCCTGGCTGGCACCCATCACCAACGCCACGCGCCCCTCGAGTCCTAGATCCATCCCCGGACCCTAACGCCGCCAACAATGCTCAAAGCCCGTTGCGCGGGTAAGGTTCCCCCTGAGCGCCCGTAGCTCAGTGGTCAACGGGTCCTTTCGGGGGCCCAAAGAGCGTCGGTCTTTCAAGCCGAAGGTCGCGGGTTCGACTCCCGTCGGGCGCATTCCTCTCTGTTCCTTGAAGTGCCGGGTTTTTCGCTCTCCAGAGCGGAAACCTTCGGTCTCGCCTTTGGCATCTGTTCCGTTGGCTTCCGCTCGGTTCCAGGGCGTTCCGTCGCCTCTGTGTCACATCCTGGTCACATCGGGGGAGGCGAACGGCCGCCTATTCGTGCTTCTCGGAACGCTTCGCCAGCTCGCCTATCGAAACCCCTAAGGCGGCCGCGATGTCGCCCACGGTTGCCCAGGTTGGGTTGGCCAGGCCCCGCTCGATCACCGAGAGAGTGCTCAGCGTCGTGTTGGCATCGGCAGCCAGGGCTTCCTGGGTCATTCCCCGCTTTTCGCGCAGCTGACGAATCGCGGCGCCGATAGCAGGCTGGGGTCGGGCAGAGCGCTTCATTCGATAGCGCACAGTCTCAGACACGCAGGCAATACGCTACGGCGCGGTTGCCAAGGGATATATCCCTTGCTAGCCTTCCGAGGACATAAGTGGGGCCGCGCGAGTGGAGTCGCCGGCCCCGTGGCGACCGGCTCAGTAGACACCAGGCCGATCGCAGCGGGAACGGTAGCTGTCTGCCGGCCTCAAGAAGCGGCCCCCGGCCGGCGGTGGAACGCCAACCGAGGGCCTGACCACAAGGAGAACGTGCTCCTCATGGCTGATGAGAACTCTATGGATCGCGGCTCGCAGGACCGCCCTTCCAACCACCTCCAGGATCTACACGACCAGGGTGTCGCCCTTATTCAAGTCCTGACGATTTACCCCACGAATCTGCGACTCCTAGATTTGGTGCGAGAGATCACCGCCGGCGCGGCCGATTTCTCGGAGGGGGATCGGATCGAACGTGCGGTGTGCGAGCTGGTCGGAGTCGGCCTGCTCTTTTGCTGTGAGGGGCTTGTGCTGCCGACGCGGGCGGCACTTCGCTTCAACGAGATCCTCGGGGAGGGGGTCTAACCATGGCCCAAGGAAAAGCTGGCCCTCGTTCGGAGTTCGCGCGTCTCTTTGGCCTGAACCTCGCGCGAGCGCGCGAACAGGCAGGCCTGAGTCAGGAGGAGCTTGGTTTTCAGGCCTCCCTGCATCGCACGGCGGTGGGTCAGTTGGAGCGGGGTGAGCGGGCGCCCCGCCTCGATTCCGCCGTAAGGCTCGCATCGACCCTCGAACTACCTATCGGCACGCTCCTGAGAGGTATCTCCTGGAAGCCGCCCAAGTTGGAGATCGGCAGCTTCCATTTCTCGGAGAACGACGAGATTTGAACCCCTCCGCTGCACCAACCTCGACCGCCGACACATTATGAACCCGAACAGGTGTTCGTTTTTGTGCCTGAGACGGGACCTCTCGCCATTTCAGGTGATTTGACCTTCGGTCGACCTCCCCACCGCCTATTTTGGCGCGGCTGTGCCGCGCGTTTGGCGGGTGGGGAGGGCCGCCCGGGGACTGGTCTCGAAAGAACGCAGAGGAATTTCCGGGGGCGTTTCGCCTCGCTAGCGGACGTAGGGGGCATGGAATGGAGGACCAAGCCAGCCACTTTTTTCACCGAGCGCACCCTCGCTGCCTATCTCGCGGTCTCGGATCGCACGATCCGTAACTGGATCAGGCGAGGCGAGCTGTCCAGCTACAAGCTCGGCGCCTCCCGGCGGATCGACCCAGCGGATGTCGAGGACTTTCTCGCTCGTAACCGGGACGAGGCGGCATGAGGCACGAGTCGCCGATCAAACGGCGCAACCCTTCCGGAGAGGTCGTATGGCTGGCGCGCTACACGGGAAGGGATGGCAAGCGCCGCGTCGCCAAGCCGGCCTGGAACCGAGGCAAAGGGACGTTCCGGAGGAAAGGCGAAGCCCAGAAAGCAATTGAAGAGGCATACGGCCTTTCGGATCGACCTGACACCCTCGGCGAATACTTCGCCACGTGGATCGAGCGTCACCCGCGATCCGAGCGGACCAACGCCACCTACGAGCACCGCGTCAGCCGCATGACCGATGTCGTGGTCGAGGGCATCCCCTTGAAGGACTGGCCTCTCCACGAACTGCGCCGCCGCCACACCCTCGCCCTGGTCGATCACATGCTCCGGGTCGAAGGCCGAGCCACCACCGGCGCCGTCGGCATCCTCCGCTCCCTTTCGGCGATGGCCGAGGACGCGATCACCGACGAAGTCTGCGATCTCAATCCCTTCAAGGGCATCCGCATCCGCGCCAACGACCCACGGGCCACGAAAAAGCCCCGCCCGATCCGCGTCTTCAGCTTCGAGGAAATGCACCGCTTCGCGAAGGCAGCGGGCCGCTACGAGGCGATGGTCCGCGTCTTCACCGACACCGGCCTGAGGCTGGGGGAGGTGCTGCCATTGCGGCGAGAAGACTTAGATGGCGAGACCCTCCAGGTCCGCCGCACCGCCCACGAGGGCAAGATCCTCGACGGCACCAAGACCGACCACGGCGAGCCCGACGCCGGCCGCGTCGTCCCGGTGCCAACGACCTTAGCCCGCATCCTCGAAGCCCAAGCGAATAGCGAGGACTGCGAGCTGCTCTTCACGACTCCCCGTGGCCGACTCTGGCGCGAGGGTGGCTTCTACCGCGACCTCTGGAAACCAGCCCAGCAAGCCTCCGGCCTAGACATCCGCCCCCACGAGTGCCGCCATAGTTACGTCACGCACCTGCGAGCCGCAGGTATCAATGACGCCGACCTGGCCGAGAGCGTGGGACACCGCGTCGAGACCATGTTGGCTCGGTACACGCACTCGCTAGGCGCCAGCGCCGAAGCCATGCGGGCTGCCATAGACGACAGAGCTTCAAGCGCTTCGTCCCCTTAGATAACTAATTGTTGTTTGATTGAACGAGATCCAATCACTAGGATCATCGCCTTGACAGTAGGCCGTTGGCTAGCTCGTATGGGGCTAGGGATTTCCACTGTCGAACCTTCATGAGATCGAGCAGATTTAGCCCATGAGCCCCAACGTCCCACGGCGATTGCCTCTTCGCGGTCGTGCCCTGCCTACGGTTCGAGTCAGCAACTTCAAGTCAATCGCTTCTGCCGAGTTCGATCCACTTCCATTAACGATTGTTGCGGGGATCAACTCATCAGGAAAGTCCTCCCTACTTCAAGCGCTTCTCTTTTGCGTGCAGTCCTACGGAGAGACCAGCACTGTCATCAATGGAGACTTGGTTCGCTTGGGCCGGCCTGATGATTTGGTCCGTGCTGAGACGGATCAGGTTGCATTCGAGTTCGCAACTCGGGTCTCCGAGGTTGATGCAGCCGACGAGAGAAGATGGACTGAGTATGCAATGCGGCTGTCGCTTAGGCCGCTGGAGGAACAGCTCATCCCTAGCGAACTTGAGATCTGGAAACAGCACGAGCATTTGCTCATCGCCCGAGAGAGATCTGCGCCAGAGAGGATCCAGCGAAAGGATGGCGAGGCACTGTTGGAGGTCTCCGTCGAGGCAGACGCAAGCCTTCCTGCGGATAGCTGGATTGGGATATCCAGCCTCCAGCCCCAGAGGGTCGTATATCCGGCTGATCCAAAATTGCTGAGAGAAGGCTTCGAAGAAACGGTTACCCGTGCGGTGCAAGGAGACATTGAAGCCACCGACAATCTGTGGAGCCTTGTTGTGACTGTTGAGGTAAACGAGGAGGCCTCGCCAGAGGTAAGCGATTCACTTGCACAAAAATTGCAAGAAGCACGTTTTGGCTCTCAACCTACGAGCCCTACGCTAAACGAAGATGAGCGAGAGGCGCTATTTAACCTCTATCGAGAGTCGGAGGCGCCGAGTGGTTGGGTCAGTGAGGCTATCGGCCGGCAATCCATTCGGCGGGCGGACCTTATTCCTGCTTGGACGGCTCGAAAAGGACGTAACCTTGCCCCACTGCACCGGGCTGTTGCTCTCCTTTCGGATAGAGCAGGGGCTCTTGCATCGTCCGCGCTGTACCTCGGCCCTCTTAGGGAGGACCCCAAAGTCGCTTATCCGCTCGGACATGCGGCCTCCAGTCTTCCCGTAGGGGAGAAGGGTCAGTTTACGGCTGCATTCTTGGAGAAGAACAAGCGATCAAAGCCGGTATATGTAACCCCCGAAGGTCAAGAGAAACGGTACGACAACTTGGAGTCCGCAGTATCTCGTTGGTGTAAGTACCTTGACATTGGCCAGAGTGTCGCCGTAAAACCGGAGGGGAAGATGGGTCATCAGCTTACCCTGACCCTGAACGGCCAAGCTCGGGACATGACGGCTATTGGAGTTGGCGCAAGTCAGCTGCTGCCAGTCGTAGTCTTGGTTTTGGGCGCTCCACCCGGCGCGTTGATCTTGCTAGAGCAACCCGAGTTGCACCTGCATCCTGCCGTACAAACGCGGTTGGCTGACTTTTTTGCGACGGCTCGCCCGGATCTAAAACTTCTTGTAGAGACCCATAGCGAGTACTTAATTACCCGACTTCGGAGATTGGTTGCGGACGATACCGTTAAGCAGGGTCGAATACGGGTTCTTTTTGCCGAGCAGGAGCTGGGCGTTACTCGGTTCGACGCTCTAAAGATAAGTAGTGCTGGTGACTTTGACCACTGGCCTGCCGGTTTTTTTGACACTCTGGACCAAGAGTTTGTTGACATCGCTCGGGCTATCACTCGGCCGCCAGAGACAAAGAACGATACGAAGTAAATATGTTCTTTCTCTGTGACCCTGGGCTTCTGCTGCCTCCTAACGCTCCAGACCTCCATGAGCACGAGCGCTTCTGGAGACGACTGGTTGAATGGGCTTCAGATAAACGAGTGGCATTGGGTCCCGAGACGCATGACTTGATAATCGAATACTTCGAACTTCACGGATGGCCTAACTATCAGCCCCCGCGCTGCCCACAAGGGCTATCCAATCTCGCACGGAGTGCTCTACATCGCCTTCTAGCGACGAAGAGGGAGCCAGCGAGCCCACCCGTGAACGCCGTCGAGTTGGATCCGAAATATGTTAGACATGAGGATGGCGAACTGGCCATTGCCATCGATATAACTAGTCAATGGGATAAGGCTCCGGTGGCTTTAGCCTCAGCCGAGGCTCATTGGGATCCACCGTCTTCCTTGGTAAAAATCATTCCGCCACCACCGGAAACGATTGGAATAGTTACTGAGCCCAACGCGGTTACGGAGCATGACGAGTTGGAGCTTCTTCGGCGTCGGATGTCTTCACGAAGAGTAACCGTCGTTGGAGGCGTTAGGGATCCGGATACTTGTCACCAAATAGAGACCTATTTTGACCTTGATAGCTCCGATATTAGGTGGATTGAGTCAAGACTCGGTAGCCAACCTCAAACCGAGAGACTAAAGGGTATGCGGGGGCACAGCGATGTTCTCTGTTGTGTGCTCGGCTGCGAAGGGGTAGCTGGGCTTGGTCATTCGGGCACCGCTGCGGCGGTGGAGGTCGCTCATAACCGAGGCGTTCCACATTGCAAAGTCGAAAGACCGCCGCAAATCATCGAGGCAATAGTCGCACTGCTTGGCCGGAAGCAGTGATGATGGAGGCCTAGAGTGCGACGGTGCTTCTGGGTCGCTTCACCCAGTAGCCCGCCAGTCCAGGCGTCGCAGGCAGACTGGTCGTTTCCTGAATATCCTGCGGTTTGATGAGTGGGATGCAGCCAAGTGCCTCAGAGGTCCTCGCTCTGATGGACCGCCTGGAGGGGGATGAGAATCGTCGGAATGTGCTGGCGTCTAGCTGGACGCTGTATGAAGTGGCCGTTGAGGATGAGGTGATCAAGCGCGGTCAAGTCGATTGGCTTGCGCGGGCAATGCAGGAGCTGCATAAGGACGGGTTGATCGCCTACCGGTCGTGGAGCGGAGGCACCGTCACACAACCGGTTTGGGATAGCGGAGAGATTCAGCAGATGCATGACTGGCGTGTTACTGCGGAGGGGCGACGCGACGTGAGCCGGTTTCGGGCCAAGCGCGGCCGGGTGTCAGCGGAGGGCTTCGATCCTCGTACTCGAGCCGACGCCACGTCAGACAAGCCGGTCGATGTATTCATCTCTCACGCAGGCGAGGACAAAGAGGATGTGGCCCGCCCTCTTGCTGATGCCCTGGCTCGCCTCGGTTGGTCGGTCTGGCTTGATGAGTTGGAGCTCAAGCTTGGCGATAGCTTGAGTCGTCAAATAGATGCCGCCCTAGCTCGTAGTCGATTCGGCATTGTGATTCTTAGCCCGGCGTTCTTTGAAAAAGAGTGGCCGCAACGTGAGCTTGCTGGGTTGGCGGCTCGTGAGCTTGCTACCGGGGCGAAGGTAATCCTTCCGGTGTGGCATGACGTCGATCACGAATACATCGCTGAGCGATCACCGCTTCTCGCTGATCGCCTGGGAGTCATGACGAGCATTGGAATCGACAAGATTGCTCTCAAGGTGGCGGATGTTCTCGGTGAGGATGCGCCCGGTGAACCTTCCGAGGTCGTGGTAGGAAATGACAACGAGCCTGGCGATGCAGCAGAAGACCAGGCCGCATCTCTCCTTGACGTGCCGGTAACGGATGTTGCGCAGAAGAAGGTAATTCGCGACAAACCGCAGTGGTGGGAGTATCGACTTTACGCCGGGGCTCTGATGCAAGGAAGGATCGAGCTGGAAGGCAAATGGCACGACCACGAGCTACGGCTGCCGCACGGTCCCCGGCACATGCCTTCCGAATCGCCGTCAGAGTTTCTCAGCCGAGAGACCGCTGAATTGAGCCGATTCATGGAGACCCTGGACCGCGTCTTCGATCCTGAGATTTTGGAGCAGGCCTTTGGCCCACCAGGACAGCCCGGCGATTCTGGGCGGATCGTCCATGTAGCCCGCGGCGTAATTCAGGTCTACGAGTCCATGATGGACTGGGCGGCAGAACTACGAAGCACCAGCCTGGCTAGCGACTACCACGAGATCTTAGAGCTGACTGCGCGGATGGCGAACGGTCCAGTTCGCCAGACCCGAGACTTCATTCAGCAATCGGCAGACCAGATCGCCCGCATTCCGGTTCTCATTGAGGAAGCAAAATCTAAAGGCGCAACCACTGAGTCGCCAATGGAAGTCGAGCTGACCCTGCACGTTGCACTTGACCCCGAGAATCAGAGGCAGCTTCAGGCTGCGATTGCCCGGCATCGTCGGGGCTAACCTTCCTGGTCTTTGCCGGTGGGTACCCGGGTCGCATTTCGGTCGCATCACCGCCGCGATCCCACCTCCGGTCCGGACGGCATCCGTCCTTTCAATCTGACGGAGAATCGCTTTCTAGAGCGGAACGGGCTTGGTCGCTGGGTGAGCCCTTCAGAGTTGCTGTGGGATCAAGGCGAAGCCGTGTTTGCGCGCAGCATCGCGAAGCTCTTTGTCCCAGCAGGCGAAATCGAGCTGTTCGCCGGCGGCAAAGGACAGGGCCCCGGCGAGATGGACGGCGTCATAGGCGCGGAGCGAATGAGTGCGGGCACTCTCGGCCGCTTGCGTCAGCAGCGCATCGCTCACTCCGTGGACGAAGAGACCGCGCCAAAGATTCGCCAGATCATCAAGGCCACGGCGGAGCTGAGCCGGGGTCAGGCGTCCTCCTTTACGCATCCGGGCTAGGGCTGCGGTTGCCTCGACATGCGCGATCGCCGTGCTTCGTATGCCTTCCGCATCGTTGTAGGCGCGCTGGGTCTCTTCGGTCCCCGGCTCATCGACCAGCAGCTTGACCAAGGCACTGGTATCGAGGTAGAGACTCAGCGCCGACCCTCGGCGACGTAGTCCACAGCGCTCTTGCCGGTGCCTCGCAGCTTCGTCGGCTTCGGCAGGTAGCGCTGTCCGTCACTTGGCCGCACCGCCCCCTCGGCCACTAGTGCAGCGAGGTGCGGCGGCGTCGAAGCGGACACGATTCGCGCCACCGGCCGCCCGTGCTTGGTCACAGTGATTGCCTCGCCCTCTTCGACCCGATCAATGATCGCGCTGGCACTGTCCTTGAGTTCGCGGATACCCACAGTTGTTTTAGCCATTCTGGCCATATTCTAGCGCAATATGGCCAGGAGCAAAGAACCGTTCTAGCGCTAACGAGGGCGGATCGTGAACCGGTAAACCGCCGGGGCGCCCGGCGCTTCCCCTAGAATACGTGCACGAACCATGAAGCGATGATCTCCGAGCGCGAGGCGTGGTAGGGCAAAGGGGGATGAGCAGACCCGGAAGGCTGCCTTGTCCCACGCACATTCAAACTTCGCCTTCGATGAGTCAGATTGAAAGCGGAACGTCGGCTTTCGGTTGAGAGTGCGGCGGCGGGGCTTTTTCAAAAATTTCACGATTGGAGCCTGAGGGCCAGTCCGAAGAGCCAGTCCGGCGAGTTGCGGTTCAACTCCAACCCGGGGAGTTGGCCCGGGTGGATTCGGATCGAGCTGAATGAGATGGGCCGATCCAGAAACTTGGGGTTCGGTCGTGAGGTCGGTTGCCGTAATGGTTGAGGCTCCGACTTTTGACGAGGCCGTAATCGATGCTTCGTACGTGCCATCGTTGAGTTCTTCGATGGGGCCCAAGTGTTGACCGGCATCGCTTGAGGAAAGCTTCAGCAGCTCACCTGGGATTGGCGTTCCGTTTTCGTCCAGGACCGCCAGATGCACCGTGCTTTGAGAGTGCCCGTCGGCAAGGATCGTCGCCGGCTGCAGGTCGACCACCACTTTTTCCGCTGGGCCGAGACAAGGGCCCCCGTTCGGTCCCGCCTCGATGCCGAAGCTGGCCTCGAGTAGTTGATCGAAGCTTTCTCCCGCGTAGGACTCGAATTCCGCTGGCACCGCGTAGTCGCCGCAATAGAGCGGCGTTAAGAAAAGCCCGTCTTCCCCGCCGAAGACATGCAGGTCGTAGCTTTCGATCGGCAGCGAAGGCTGGACGAACGAGGCGATCAGGCCTCCCGTCAGTTCGTCTTCCTTCAGCTTCAGAAGCTGCTTCAGTTTCAGGCCATAGCCGGAGGTGAGGAAGAACAGCCGGTCGGCACCATCCGGCCCAGGGGTGCCCTGGTAGATGTTTCCGACCAGGGGGCTCGGGGTGATGCTGAGACCGACGCTGGCCGTGCCTATCTTCGAGGCAGGTGGGCAGGCCTCTTCCTCTTGACTGAAGAACCCCGCCTCTTCCTCGCTGCAGGAGACCAGGCCGGGGGGCGGTTCGGCGCTGATCGCGAATTCTTCGGGGAGCCGGAACGTGGCGGCGCTGAGCCTGCCGGGGGAAAGGCCCGTGGGGTTGAGGGTCTGGGGCACGGTCACCTGCAGATTCAGTCCCGAAAATTCATTCGCAGTGGTGGTGGTTGGGCTGATCTCGAAAGCGGGATCGAAGGAGAGCTGGTTGCAGCCGGTGCCTGCCGGCGTCGTCACATGACGTTCAGCTGGGAAAGAGTGCTCCTCCTCCGGGAAGGACCAAGCTTTGATGTAGGTGTATGCAACATTCACGCATCGGGTCGAATGGAGCGTGAAAGGGACAAGCGGCTGGTTGGACGCCGTCCCGGTGATGCAGTTGGTCCCGACAATGCCCGGACAGCCGGCAGGCGCGGCGTTCGAGCCGGCGGGAAAGCGGGACGCGTCATGGACCGGGTCGGCGGGCACGCCCCACAGCTCTGCCTTTAAGCTTGAGATTGCGGCTTCTTCGGGGAGGGGACCGAGCGTCCAATTGAGGCTGCCACCAACCAAGCGGAGTCCGAGAGAGGTGGTCACCGGATCGTTGGAGAGCGGCACTCTGAAGCCGAGCTCGCCGAAGGTCTCTGAAGTGGCGATGGAGTAGATCGGCACGGTCCCCAGAAGCTGTTTGGTGCCCTCGTAGCTGCCTTTCACCGTCATCAGGCCGACCTGGGACGAGGGCGGGCATTCCGCGGCTGCGAAATCCGCGTTAGAGCAGCGAGCAATGCCCCAAGGATTGAGCCAGCCGGGGAATTCTTCGAAGACGATCCATTCAGGTGAGGTATACGGCGTTGGGTCCTCAAAGCTGATTTCGACTTGCCAGTCGGGATGTGATCCGGCCTGGGTTGTCGAGGGCGTAATGGTCGCGTCTTCGATGTGGGCAACAAGAGCGCCGGCACTCGGAGCCCAAGTAACGAAGGTCACCAGAATAATGATCGAAACCAGCCCAAACCGGACTCTTCTAATTCCGCCCATCGGCGCATCTTAGGGAGATAGGAGGAAGCTCGGATTTTCCCTCCTTTCGAGGTCTCATTTCGATCACATCACCGCTGCAATCCTGCTCCCCATGCCGTTGACCTTCAGCCTTTCAAATAGAAGGTCTCGGATGTCCTTGCTCGGCCCGAGAAAGGCGCTTAGTTAGGCGCCGTTGAAAGGTTGAGGTCTTCTGGCGTGAGCTAGAAGACCATCAGCTGGAAGCGCTTCTGGCTGAGAAGGAGTGACTTTTGCCTTGACTGCGGTTAAGGGCGTGCCCGAATGATTGCCCGCCAGAAGCCGCGTTCATCGTCCCAGGCAGGCAGGTTGTAGAGCCTGAGGACTTCCACGTCGGCGAACCCGGCGTCGTGGACCATTTGCGCGAGGGTGGTGATGCTTGGAACCCACCACTCGACGTTCTGCCATCCGCCCACGTACCAGGTGAGCGGGGCGTCGCCGAGGGTCTCGGGGTCGACGGCGTCTGCCAGCAGGAAGGTGCCGCCGTCGGCGACTACGGAGCGGATACGCCGCAGCGCCTCCAGCGGCCGCTCGAGGTGGATGAGGAGGTCGGCGGTGTGGACGAAGTCGAACTTGCCCACCTCGGCCGGGGTGAGGTCGTAGACGCTGAGGCTGCGGAGCTCGACGCGGCTGCCGAGGGCGCGCGCGGCGAGCTCGAAGTTCCGGGAGCGCAGCGGTGCCTCGGCCGCAGGCGCGTCGGGTTCCGGCGTCCCGGCGTTCGTCGGCCAGTCCCACTGCTGCTGCGGGACGTCGGTAGCCGTCACATCTCCCCCGCGACGCTCGAACTCGAACGCCCAGAAGCCGCTCGAGGTCGCGACGTCGAGCACCCGGCGGCCCGAGAGGTCCTCCGGGATGCCGTAGTGGGGAAGGAGGTCCCGATGGTCGAACATGCCGCGGGTCACGGTGCCGTCGGGCAGCGTGATCGTGTGGTACCAGTCGAGGGCGTTGATGCCCTCCTCGGCGACGGGCCCGCGCGCCGCCTCCGTCTTGCCGGCGAACTCCTGCAGGAACGCTCCCGCTGCCGCCGGGTCGCGCCGCTTGATCGTCACGGCCGGCGCATCTCGCAGCAGCAGACCGCTTGGCGCCCGCTCCGGCGGCGCCTCGACGACGCCGGTCTCCTCGAGCGCGGCACCGGTGGCGGTCTCTGTGTCGCGCGGCGCTGCGGAGCGCCGCCGCATCCAGAGGCTGCCGCCGTTGAGGACGGTCGGCAGAGAGCCGAGAAGCTCCTCCATCTCAGCCGGAAAGGCGCTGAGCAGGGCGGTGTTGCTGAGCAGCGGCTCGAACTCGCGGTTGTACATGAGGAAGGCCTGCAGGACGTACTGCTCGTTCCAGGTTTGGCCGCGCTCGAAAATCCAAGGGTCCGGATAGTCGGACGGCCAGAAGATGTCGTGGACATGGACGATCACGCCGGGCGCCAGCCGCGGGATCACCTCGGAGAAGAACCAGACGACGTCGCTGCCGGCCCGGGCGACATGGGAGCCGTCGTAGAAGCAGACGTCCCCGTCTCCCAGCGCTTCGAAGGACTCCATCGGCGCCCGCTGCAGAATCGTCTCGTGCAGGTCCCAATGAGCAGGAAGCGCGCTGAGCAGCTCCTTCCGGGCATAGGGCTCGATCTGGTCGACGATCGTCGGCGCCGCTCCTTCTGCCTCGTTGCGGGTCAGCGCCGCGGCCATCAGCAGGCTCGACCAGCCGCAACCGATCTCGACCACGCGGGACGGTTTGGCCTCGCGCAGCAGCCCGTAATGGACCAATGCGTCGAGGCCGCTCCAGAAGTCGTTGCGCCAGTGGTAGCTGGGCGGTCCCGGGGGCATGTCCTGGGGAACGTCCCTCAGCTCGTGCGCGTATGGCGCGATCCGACGAACGGCCTGCAGCTGCGCCTCGAGATCCCAATCGACCCCGCGCGGCAGCGGCCGGTCGTGCCAGAGATCGCGGTTCTCCTCCAGGAAGGCGATGTCGTTGAGGGCGCTGTAGTAATCCCGCGCCTGGAAGTGGAAGCCGCGACGCTGGATCTCGGCAATCGGCGTCTCCCGAAGCGTCTCGATCGCGCGGGTCAGCGGGTCGCCGTCCCCCTCCTGCGGGGGCATGTGGATCGGAGGCTGCACGGGCCTGCCGAGCAGGGCGCGAAGCGCAGCCGCAAGGCGGCCGGCGATGCGAGAGCGAGTGCTACGGGGCGAGTTCAAAATCGTGGCGGGGACGTGACCATCGCTTCAGCAAGGCCGGGTCGCCCGGAAGTAGCCGTTGATCGTCTCGAACTCCCCTTCGGGGCCGGGCGATTCGCCGAAGTAGCTCTCCACTTGGAAGCCGACCGACTCGATCATCGAGCGCAGTGCCAGCGGTCCCGGCACCCACCACCAAGTCGCGTCGTTGAAGTAGGCGCGGGGGATGAACCGCCAGAGGTCTGCCCGGGTGGGATCGGCGAGCATCATCGAGCCGAGCAGGAGCGTGCCCTCAGGGGCGGTCATCTCGTACAGGCGAGTGAGGAGGCCGAGCGGATCGACGTCGTGGTAGAGGACGCCGTGGCAGTGGACGAGGTCGAAGGAGCCGTGCTCCTTCGGGCCGAGCTCCTGCCAGCCGATCTGCTGGAAGTCGACGCCGGTGCGGTAGACAGACTCGAGGAAGCGCGCCTGCTCGATGAACTCGTAGGGCTCGCAGGCGAGCACCTCCGTGGCACCGCGGAGATTGAACATGAAGGGGTCGTAGCCGGCATTGGAGCCGACGTCCAGCACCCGACGACCGCTCAGATCCGCCGGCACTTCGGACCCGAGGCTCACCCAGCGGGTGTCGATCCGCCAGAGCCCGCTGACGACGAGATCGCCACCCAGCAGGAACGGTCCCTGCAGCCAGGGTTCCAGTTCCCTCGCCCGGGCCAGCAGCAGCTCGCGATCCTCTGAGCTCAGCCGCTCCGGCACCTGCGGCGAGAACCGGACCAAGGTCTTCGGGTCATAGGTGCTTTCGACGGAGTTGGTCTGGCCGAGCTGTCCCTCCACTTCCTCTCTGACGCGGTCCATCTCGGCTCTCACCGCAGCGCCTCCGCGATCAGCCTGGAGTTCCTGCTCGCGTGCGCCTGCATCTGCTCCACGGCTCGATTCTGACCGATCAGCACCTCGCGGGGGTGGTCGAGCATCGGGACCAGGAGCTCCTCCAGACAGTCCAGGTCGCCACGGTTCTCGATGCCCCCGATACCGCCGTTGGTGCGCTCCGAGAGCGCTCTCGCCTTATCGGAGGCGTTGGCGACCAGCACCGGCGTTCCGGCGACGGCGGCGAGGATGGCTCCGTGCATCCGCATCGACAGCGCGACCGAGTGGCGCCCGGCGAGGGCCGCGTACTGGTCGGGCCGCAGGTAGCCGCTCACCATCTCCACCCGGTCCTGCCAGCGGGGGAGGATCGCGGCGTATACCTCCTCCGCCTCCAGTGCGTCGTCCTCGAGCGCCCAGTCCGGCCCCCCGAGACCTTGGGTGGTGGAGGCCAGCGTCACCTCCCGCACCGCACCGGACTCCAGCAGGCGATTGATCGTCGCCGCCATCGCCGGAAGGTGCGTGCGGTCGTCGAGTTCATTCTCGCCCCCCCGCCGTTCCCAGGCGTGGGCCGAAACGGTTATCAGCAACGACCGCGGGCGGGAGGGCCGGTGTGGAGAAGAAAAGAGGAAAGCCTCGTCAGCCGTCAGGTGCACGTTCTCGGTGCCGCGCTGGCCGCGGACGATTTCGAGCGAGGGCTCGTCGCGCACGATCACCAGCTCAGCCGCTTCGAGCACCGCTCGGAGCCGGTCGCCGAGGTCGCGGTCGCAGAATTCGCCGATCGACTGGGCATAGAACATCAGGCGCTTGCCCCGAGCAAGCACCTCCTCGTAGCCGCGGATACGGTTCTCCGGTCCGTAGCGCTCCAACAGGTAGCCGCCGCCCGCCGCCAGTACGACGTCGGCTTCATCGACTACCCGCTCGATCGTCTCCCGTTCGGAGAGATCCGCCTCACTGGTCCAGGGCCAACGGACGCCGGAGACGGAGTCAAGTGGGGGGACGAGGTCGAGCTCCGGATAGAGATCTCCGACAAGTCCGCGGTGGTGCGCGGCGATCGCGACCCTCGCTCCAGGGAGCATGCGCTGCAGAGAGCGCGTGGTCGCGATGTAGATGGCGGTATCGCCGCTGTTGGCGAGCCAACCATCCGCGACGAGGATCACCGGACCAGGAGGATGAGCCTTCACGGAATTCACCGTAGGAGGGCCTTAACGACCAAGGGGATGCCGGTCGAGATCGCGTGCCGGCGGCCGCTCCACCCGGACCGCCTGCAAGCGGACGCCGGCGCGGTCGGGGACGCTGGGGAAGTCTGGGAGCCAGCCCTGCACATCGAAGCCGGAGTTTTCGACCATCCACCTCAGGGTGAGGCGCCCCGGAACCCAGCGGGGGCGCCCGGTTGGCGATCCGCCGGCGGGAACGAACCGCGCGTATTGCGAGTTCGCCGCGTCGCGCATGACAGCCGCTTCGAGCAGGAGCAGCGAGCCCGGGGCCGTCACCTGCCAGAGCCAGGCGTAGAGGGATAGGGGCTGCAGGTCGCTCTCGAACTCGGCGCAGTGCACCAAGTCGAAGCTGCCGGCGTCGGCCCGGAGCTGTTCGGAAGGCTCCGCGCAGACGACGACCTCGGCGGCGCCGCGGGCGTCAAAGGTGTCGGCGGCCCCGCCTTCCCCACCGACCGCAAGCACCCTCCAGCCGTCGATCCGCTCTGGCAGGCGCGCGAAGAGGTTCTCCAACGCTGGGGCTTTCTCGCTCGTCGCCATTATCCGGATCGGGGCACCGCGCCGCAGCGGCGGGCCCACGGTACAGACAGCGGCTGATGCGCCAGGCTTCCCGTGACCGGCGCCGTAAGCCGCACGAAGCCGATCAGCTCCTGGTCCTCATAGCCCAGATGCGCCGCGTCCTCGTGGGAGCGGGTCAGGAGCTGGTCCCGGGTGACCGGGTGGTAGGCGGTGTACAGCGTCGAGAGGCCAGGCCGGTAGGAGTCGTAGAGCCAGCCGTCGGGTGCACCTTGCGGATCGACAGGGCGCGGCAGCGGGCCGAAGAGATTCGTGAGGGAGATCGTCGAGCGTCGCAAAGCGGTCTTCACCCGCGCTTTCCTGGTCGCTATCCCGCTCCAGATCGTCGGCTCGGCGGTCCATCTGCAGGCGCGTCCCGCATCCGCCCGCCGGATAGGAGGCCGATGGCGGTCGGTGACGAGCTGGCCGTCGACGATCCAGGCGGGGACGGTGCCCTGCAGCTCTGACTCCGCCAGCGATCCAAGCTCCCCGACCAGCTCGCCGGGGGGTCTTCCGCCGACTTCGTAACGGTGGCGCCGCGACGGGTAGTCCACGGTCTTCACCAGCCCTCGGAGTCCGAGCGGCGGCGGCACCGGCGCCTCGTACCTGGGCTCGATCGGAAAAGGCTCGATGAAGCCCAGGACGCGGAGGGAGTCGACGTCGCCCAGGAGCGGGTCGTCCGGCAGCGTAACCAGCACCTGCTGCCCGGTCACCCGATGGATGCCCAGGGCGAGCGGCTTGAAGTGGGGCAGGGGTGCCTGCTCGAGGTACCCAAGCTCCTCATCGCCGTCCGGCACGGGCTCCCATTCACCATGGGGGAAGGTCGCGAACTCCTCACCAGTGCGCACCAGCCGCTCGGTCCCCTGGAAGGAGGCGATCGGGGGGGCGCCCAGGACCCGTTCGGCGATGTAACCGTTAGGGACCTGGCTGGTCGTCACGAACCGGCGCTCGCCGAATTGGTCGCGGTAGCGCACCAGGAGCGTCGAGAGCGCTGGCATCCAGCTCGGCGCACGCTCCCAGCGAGGAACTGTGTACTTACCTTCTCCGGGGATCAGCGGCTGGCTGGATGGGTCGCCGGTCGCCCTCTTGCCGAGGGGCGGTGCCTTCTCGAATGAGCGTCCCCCGGCGCCCGGGCAATGCTTGGAGGGACCGTGGCGCCACTCGATCTGCCGCCCGTTCCCCGACAGCTGTCGCGCTATCGAGCCGATGGGCTCTTCGCCGTCGACCCAGAGTCCGGACGGCAGGTCCTCCTCCGCCTCGAGGCGCCAGACGATCGCATGAGCGGCGACAGGATCGAACTCCTCCGCCGCAAGGTTGCGGAACGAGAAGCGGGCGTCCTCACCGGCGTCGACGAGCGCGATCGCATCGGGCGCCTCCTCGTCGAGGGCGAACCGCCGTAGGACCTTCTCGACGAATCCGGCGTCCCGAAGGAAGGCGAGTTCAGGATCCCGGCTGGCCAGGATGAGACTGCCGCGCATCACCTTCCGGGCATGCCGCAGGGCATCGAACGGCCTGTCGACTATCCCGGTCGGGAGGCGGAGCACCTGCGGGACAGGCGGCAGCTGGGGCCACCCGTCGTCGAAGGGCAGGATCAGCTCGAAGTCGCTGCAGCTCTGGCGTTCCAGGCATGTGGCCAGCATCTGTCGCGCTTCGGGATCTGGCTCGATCGGCCGCAGCGAGACGAGCGAGAGCGCGGGGGACTCTTCGGCTTTCACCCGCTCCTCCTCCCCCGCGAAGGGCGAGAACTCAGCCAGCACGCGCTCGAATGGGGTTCCGGCGTGCTCGACGGTGTCTGAACGATTGAACCCCCACTTCCGGTAGCCGAGCGTAGGGAAGCGGGAGCGTTCGCCGCGGACCCCATGGGCGGCAAGGCGGAGGGCGAACTCCCAGTCCTCGTGGCCGAGAAGGATCTCCTCGCGGTAGCGCAGACCCGCGTCGAACACCTCCCGGTCGATCAGCGAGCAGGTGTCGCAGTAGTTGGCCTGGAGCAGCTTGTAGACGTTGAATTTTTCTGGTTCGAAGTAGTCCTCGCGGTTGCCGAAGAACTGCAGGTTGGGATAGATGAAGCCGACCTCCTCACCGGCGGTGCTGAGTTGCTCGACGAGTCGCTCGACCGCGTCGGGCAGGAGAAAGTTGTCGGAGTCCACCGGCAGCACATAGCGTCCGGAGCAGTGTTCGAGGCCGAGGTTGCGGGCTCGGCTGGGACCGCCGTTGCGGTCGAGACGGATCACCAGTGCCTCGTCGCGCATTTCAAGCTCTTCGAGCTGGGCAGCGGTACCGTCGGCGGTCGAGCAGTCGTCGACCAAGATGAGCTCGAGGTTCGGGTAGGTCTGCGCCCAGATCGAGTCGATGCACCTCGCCAGCATCTGCGGCTGGTTGTAGTGAGGGACGAGGATCGAGACCAGGGGATCCGAGAGGAGCGGTCGGTCGAAAAAGCGCAGGGGCTCAGGTGCCGGTCGCCCGGGCTTGGCCTCTGCCTTCCCCCGTTCCTTCAGTACCTCCTCGTAGAGCTCCATCTGCTCCTCGGCCATCTGCCGCAAGGTGAACTTTGCGAGGGCGCGGGTCCGAAGCTGGTGGCCATGGGACCTCCTGTAGGTCTCGTCCTCCGCGAGCCGCGAGAGGACATCGACGTAGCGCTCCACCGAGTCGCGTGGCTCGACAAGCCCCTCGTAGTCGTCGCCGAGCAGCTCGGTCGTACCTGGCAGCGCCGAGGTGACGACCGGCAATCCCATCGCCATCGACTCGAAAACCGCCACCGGCACCCCCTCAAACTCACTGGTCAGCAACACCGCGTCACAGGCCGCGTACCAGTCCTGCGGCGTCGGCGTCGCCGGATGCAGGATGACGCGGTTCTCGAGGGCGTACTCGCGGATCCGAGACCTGACTGCTTCTTCCAGCTCGCCCTCGCCGAGCACATGGATCTGGAAGTCCACCCCGCGATCAACCAGCGCGCGGGCGACCTCCACCATCATCAGGGGGTCCTTCTGCTGGACGATCCGGGCGGGGAAGAGGATATGAAAGCGGTCGCGGTCCAGCCCCTCCACCGGTTTCACCTCGTCCGGCGAGAATTCTCGATCGGCGTCGACGCCCGTGTAGGTGACTTTGATGCGGTCGAAAGGGATGCCATAGCCGTGGACAGCGGCCGCGAGGTGTTGGCTGGTGACCGAGAAGCGGTCGACCAGGTTCCCGTAGCGGGTAGTCACGTAGCGGACGTAGCCGGAGCGGTCGGCCTCCTCGACGTGGAGCATGACGACGATCCCCGGTGGATTCGGCTGCGTGGTGACATCCGGCAGCAGGTCGAACCCGAGGCGCGAGTTCATGATTTGGACAACCTCGATCTTTCGCGAGACGATGAAGTCGAGGATGAAGGCAGGCATCCGCTCTGCCGGCATCAGGTCGGGCAGGACCCACGTCTCCTCGGCCAGGTCGGCGATCTCCTCAAGACGCCTGTTCTGGGAAGACTGGGTCGTGATCAGCGACGGCGCAAAGCGCTCGCGGTCGATTTCTCGGAACCAATCGAGCGTGTTCTTGTCAGACCCGCCGTAGTCCACCCACGGCGCCAGGTACAAAATTGGGACTCGCGTGTTTTTCTCAACCGAATTCAGGCGCCGGCGCCCCTGTCAACTCGCGGCGTCGTTCGTGTGTTCGAGTAGCAAAACAAAAGGACCCCCACCGTGGCGTTTCTTCGGCACCAGCAAAGCCTTTTCAGTTTTTCACAGTTGACTGGATCGGCGTACGATCGGCCCAAGGCAAAGCGGCAGACCACAGTGGCGGTCATGGCGTGCATCGGAGTGTCGTGTCTGCTCCTCCTCGCCTGCAGCGCCTCCGTCAAGGCGGCGAGCGTCGTGCCGGTCCAAGGCGGCTGGGTGGCGACCACCTCAGCCGGGTTGCCGGTCAGCTTCGAAGTGAAGGAAGGCAACGTCCTCAATGCCCACTTTCGCTTCAACTGGGGCTTTTGCGGCACCTTCGAATCTCGCCTTTCCAACACCGACCCGATCGACGCCAGCGGGCATTGGAGCTTCGAGGACTCGAGGGGGCAGACGATCGAGGCCACCTTCGTCGCCCCCGACCGAGCTGAAGGCACGGTGGTCGCGGTCGAACGCCAGCTGCCGGGCTGCCCCGGCACGCGGGCTAGCTTCGTTGCCGCGCCTGGCGAAGTGCCGCCGGATGTCAAGCCTGAGGCGTTCGCGGTGCAGAACGTCAACACCGGCCATATCTCCAAGCGTCCCAGTGAAATCGTCCTCGGCAAGCGCGGCTCCTTCTCCTTCTACGGCCTCAGGTGGCGGAGCTTCGGCGGTCGCAAGGCGTACGCGGTGGGGAAGGCCGTGATCCGCCGGGGCAAGGAGGAATGGGACCCGCGGGCCTCGGTGCGGCTCAGCTCGCTGGTCGAAGACGGCCCCGACCGGCGGATCTACTCGATCGTCCACTACGTCTTGCGCGGCTCCATTCCCCGCGGCTTTCTCCATCGCAGCTTTCAGCTGGTGCGCTGAGAATCCCCGCGCAGCACTCGCCCGAGGTTGTCCAGGCAGGCGTTCCAGCCGCCTTCGTGAGAGAGGACCGATTCGCGGTCGCGGAGGCTGCTGTGGGTGAGGCGGACCGTGGTGACGCCCTCGGCCTCCTCGAAGTCGAGCTCGATCAGCGTCTCCCTGGCGTCGTCATCGCTGTCCCAGGTCCAGGTGAAGACGAGGCGGGTCGGGGGGTCGATCTCGGTGTAGTGACCGCCGCCGCCGTACTCGGCGCCCTTCTCGGGGTCGCGCATGACCACGCGGACGCTGCCCCCGAGGCGGAGGTCGACCTTCGCCTCGGGGGTCTCCCAGTCGTGCCGGCCATGGAACCAGCGGCGCATCACCTCCTCGCTGGTCCAGGCGTCGAAGACGGCCTGGGCGGGAGCCTGGAAGGCGCGTTCGAGGACCAGCGTCTCGCCGCTCACCGGTCCCGGTCCTCCTGGCGGCGCAGGTGCACGGCGAGCCAGGCCCGGGCCACCACCACGGTGCCGGGGCCGGCAAGCCAGGGCAGGAGCTCCTCCATCGGCACGCCGCCGACGTGGGCCAGCGGGATCACGGGCGCGGGCTCCTCGAGCCGCGCTGGGAGTCGGCGGCGCTCGACAGGGCCGCCTCGTGGACGGTCGGCGCCTCGTACTCGTCGTGCAGGTTCCACCACGTGTAGGGCTCCGTCTGCGGGTACCTCTCGGGCGAGTCCTCCCACTTCTCCTGGCGCCCGAGGGCGGTGATGTCGAGGTAGGACCAGGTGCTGCCCAGCGCCTCGTCGCCGCGCTTGTCGACGAAGTAGGTGCGGAAGATCCGGTCCTCCTCGTCGCGGTAGAAGGCGTTGGTGCCGTGCCATTCGCCGACGCCGAAATCGGCGTCGAAGTCGTCGACGATCGTGTACCAGGGGATCCCCCAGCCCATCCGCGCCTTCCAGCGCTCGATCTCGGCCTGCGGGGCGCGGGAGACGTTGGCGAAGGTGGTGTCGCGCGCGTTCAGGTGGGCGAGGTGGGTGACCTGGTCGGCCACGAACGAGCAGCCGCGGCAGCCGCTCTCGGGCCAGCCGGCGACGCCGGGCTCGAAGAAGAAGCGGTAGAGGATCAGCTGCCGGCGCCCCTCGAAGAGGTCGAGCAGGCTCACCGGCCCGTCCGGCCCCTCGAAGCGGTACTCCTTCTCCACGGCCATCCGTGGCATCCGCCGGCGCTCGGCGGCCAGCGCGTCGCGGGCGCGGGTCAGCTCCTTCTCCTTGACCAGCAGCTCGGCGCGGGCGGACTCCCACTCCTGCGGCGAGACGATCGGTGGCATCTTCATTTCGGCTCCTCCTTCAGGTAATCGTCGACGACGTCGAACAGGCGCCCCCAGAGGGCGCGCTGGCGATCCATCCACTCGGCCGCCTCGTCGAGCGCGCCGGGCTCGAGCGAGAGCCGGTGCGTACGCCCCTCGACTACCCGGGTGACGACGCCCGACTCCTCCAGGACCTTCAGGTGCTTGGAGATCGCCGGCTTGGACACATCGAAGCCGCGGGTGACTTCGCCGACGGTCGCCGGGCCGCCGGCGAGCCGTTCGACGATCCCGCGGCGGATCGGGTGCGACAGCGCCTTGAATGAATTGTTAACCATTTGGTGAACTGTAGCAGCGACGAGGAACCGCACCGGCATAGACTCGTCCGATGCGCGCATGGCCGCCGATCGAGGAGCCGGAGCTGCTCGCCCGCCTGGCGCTCGACGACGAGGAGTTCTTCGCCGCCGCCCACAAGCTCGCGGCCGCCTGGGGCCCGCGGGAGTACAAGCCGGAGCTGCTGGAGCGGGCGCTCGGCTACCCCTGGGAGCGGCCGCAGAGCTCCTATCTGTTCCGGGACGGCGAGGCGACGTTGCTGAGCGACCTGGACTCGGCGCAGCGGGAGTCCACCGTCGCGGCGTTCACGGCGGACCGACACCCGATCCTCGCCTTTGGTGGCAACGCGGCGCCCAGCTGGCTGACGATGAAGTTCGGGCATTTCCCCGATCGGGAGGACAAGGACATACTTGTTCTCGCCGGCGAGCTGCACGACGTCGACGTCGGCGCGTCGGCCTCGCCCAGCCCGATGGGGAACCTGCCCGGCACCCTGTTCGCCAGTCCGGGTACTGCGGTGCGGGCGACGATGCTCTGGTGCACCGCCAGGCAGCTCACCCAGCTGACCTGGACCGAGATCCCCTACCTCCTGGCCCGGCTCGACGACGCCGTCTTCACCATGGACGAGGCCGACGTCGAGGTCGAGGAGGTCTTCGCCTACGTCTCCCGCTTCGGGGCCTTCTGTGTCGATGGGGCGCCGATCGCTCTGGCGGCCGTTCCCGCCCGCAACCGCACCGCGAAGGCGCTGACGCAGGAAGAGCTACTCGACCTGGTCGCCCCGCAGGTTCTCGGCGACGGCGCCCGCGCCGAAGACCTGGTGCGCGCCGTCTGGGAGGACATGCCCGGCGTCGTCGCCCGCGCGGCCGAGACCGTCTGGCCGTGCTCGCAGCAGTTGCAGGCGCCGTGGACCCGTTATCCGGCCGCCGCTTAGCGACGAAGCCGGGCGCACCAGACCGCGAAGAGGCCGACGGCGAGGATCGCGCCGGCCCAGTGCAGGCCGACGAGGACGGCGAGCAGGCTGGGGAGGCCGGCGAGGACGGCGCCGATCAGGGTCGGCACCAGGGGCAGCGACAGCACCCGGGCGGTAAAGGCGGCGCAGAGCATCCAGGAGGCAGGGCCGGCGATCCAGCCCCAGTCGACGAAGAAGTCGTGGGGGAGGGCCAGACCTAGCGCCAGGGAGAGGACGGCAACGGCGAGCAGCTGCAGCAGCGCCGCCCGCCAGAGGATCGCCCCGTCCATCGGGCGAGGCTAGTCGACGACGATCTTGCCGTGCATGAAGGGGTGGATCGTGCAGCGGTAGGCGAAGGTCCCCTTCTTGGCGAAGCCGATCGTCACCGCCTTGCCGGGCTTGATGCGGCCGGTGCTGAAGCTGCCCTTGCGCGTCGCCGTGTGGGCCGTCGGGCTCGAGTTGGCGAAGACGACCTTGGAGCCGGCGCCGATCCTCAGCGTCGGCGGGTGGTAGGCGAAGTCGTCGATGTCGACGGTCGCAGCGCGGCTGGCGTGGGCGCTCGCCCCGCCGGCGGAGGCGATCTCGCCGCGGATGCCGGCCAGCGCCAGGCCGAAGGCCGCTATCGCCAGCACCAGCGCGATCGCCTGGGCCCCCCGCCGTGACCTCAGAGTCGTCGTCATCGGCCCGTCATACGGAGCGATCCTCGCCGCGGTTCAAACGTCGTTCATAATCCAGGCACCCCAGCAGCACCCGGGCGGTTAGCTCAGTTGGGAGAGCACCTCCCTTACAAGGAGGGGGTCACTGGTTCGAGCCCAGTACCGCCCATTCGTTCTCGGGACCTGGTCTCTCGGCAGGCTTGTTTCGCGCCTCGCGGTACATGGCATTTCACAGACCGGCGCTCCCCGCTGGTCAAACCGTCGCGTAACGAGCCCTTATTTTGACAATACGGTCTGTTTATGTTCTTATCGTCGGCCCTGGAGACGCGGGGAGGGACCAATGCTCCGCTGGTTCGGAGGAAGCGAGAGATGAGCGACTACTCAACCAGCCTCGCCGAGTTGCGGGCCGCCGTGCTCGCGGCCTGTGAGCGCGAACAGGAGTGGCCGGCCAAGCTGGCGGCGGGGGTCTACGCGGCGCTCGATTTCGCGGTCGCCGACCCGCCCGCCGCTCGGGCCCTGATGATCGACGGCCGGGTCAGGGACGAAGGCGACGTCTACCGCCGGATGATCGCGGGATTCGCCGAGCAGCTTGCCGAGGTGGCTCCCGACGACGATCGGCTCCCCGCTTCGAACGATCAGGCGACAGTCGGCAGCATCGCCTCGATCGTCGCCGACCACGTCCGTTCCGAGCGGCTGGATCGGCTTGGCACGATCGCCCCGGAACTGGTCCATCTGGCGCTCCTGCCCTATCTCGGCTTCGATGAGGCCAAGCGGTGGACACAGGCGACAGCTCGGAATGGTAGGTAGTTGTCTCGCCCTTACGCCTGTATTAGCCATATCCGGACCTAGTTTTTGACAAATCGGTCTGTTTCTGTTCTTATTGGCTCGGCGATGAAAGCGACCGGCGTAAGCAAGGACTGGACACTGCCCCGCGGTCGGCATCGCCTGCCCCGCGAGTTCGTGGCAAGCCACCAGCGCACGCGGTTGCTCGAGGCCGCGACCGGGGAGATCGCGAAACACGGCTACGCCTCGCTGACCGTGGCCCACATCATTCAGGCGGCCGGGATTTCTCGCCGGACCTTCTACGAGCAGTTCGACAACCTCCAGGAGTGCGTGTACGCGGCCTATGAGGCTTCGTTCGAGCGCCTCACGCGGATCGTTTTCGACGCCTGCGCCTCCCATGAGGACTGGCCGGAAGGACTCGCCGCCGCGGTCTCGGCCGCAGTCGACTTCGCCGCCAACTCGCCCCAACAGGCGCATCTGCTGGTGGCGGCCAACAGCGCCGGCGATCCGCAGCTCACACGCCGAGCTCTCGCCACCCGCGAGCAGTTCGTCGGCATGCTGCGCGCCGGCCGCGAGCGTTGCCCGGAAGCCGCCGCCACGACCGACCTGGTCGAGCAGGCGCTGATCGGCGGCGTGATGTCGGTGGTTGGCGATCGCCTGATCGCCAACCAGACAGATCGCCTGCCCGAGCTCAAGCCCGAACTCGTCCAGCTGCTGCTGACGCCATACGTCGGCGGCGCCGAGGCGAGGCGTGTCGCCTCTGCCGCCTGACCTCGCGCGGCCGGCCCCCTAGCGAGTCTTGTTGCCACCTTCGGTCGCCAAAGCGTAGGCCTCCTCGGCGCCGAGGAAAGGCGTCAGCGTCATGTACACCGCGACCGGCACCATCTCCGGCAGCCGCTCCGGGCCGCGCTGCTTCACGTAGTCGTAGAAGAGCGCGTAGAGCGCCCCGCCGATCGCCTCGGCGGTGATCGGCGGCGTCTCCGGCTTCAGCTCGTAGCCCGGCGCCAGCAGCCCCTCCATCCCTTCGGTCACCACCTCGCGCTGCTCGAGCGCGCGGTTGCCGGCCGCGTACATCTCGACCGCGCCGAGGCGCGCGTACTCGGGCTCCTGGACGCCGAAGGAGAACATCGCCTCCTGCGTCGCCTGCACCGCGTGCTGCCAGTCGGGGGCGCGGCGGAAGGCGGGCAGAGCGGCCGCGAGCATCTGCGACGAGCCGCTGTCGAGCGCCGCCACCATCGCGTCCTCCTTGTTGGCGAAGTGCTCATAGAAGGTGCGTTGCGAGGTCTTGGCCCGCTCGACGACGTCGGCCACGGTCGTCTCCGGGTAGCCCTTCTCGGAAACGACGGCGGCCAGCGCCCGGAGCACCCGCTCCGGCGGATTGGAGGCCGCCTGCCGCTCCTCGAAGGGGCGGGCCTCCGGCGAGCGCCGCCGGGGCGGCCTCAGCGGACCCGGGGGAGGGGGGTAGCTGAAGACCCAGTCCCACAGCTGGGGGGTCAGCTCCGCCAGCTCCTGCTCCTGGCCTCTGTAGAGGCGCTTGTGGATCACCTTCTGGATCCCGCCGACGATCGCCCGCACGATCTCCGGCGGCGTCCCCTCGTGGCCGGGGGTCGAGTCGAGCAGCTGCTTGACGAGCACCTCGAAGGCGTCGAGCGTGCGGTCGACCAGCTCGACCCCCTCGGCGCCGGCCGCGTAGACCTCGACGAAGCACATCTTCGAGGCCGGGGACTGGCGGACGATTTTCTCCAGCAGCGCTTCGAACGCCCGCTTGCCCCGCCCTTTGTCCCCCGGCACCTCCAGCCCCGCTTCGACGGTCTGGACCGCGGGTTCCACCAGTGCCCCGATCGCCGCCAGGAAGCACTCCTGCTTGTCCTCGAAGTGACGGTAGAAGGCGCTGCGGGATACCCCCGAAAGCTCCACCAGGTCGGCCACCGTGGTTGCCTCATAGCCCTTCTCGGCCACCGTGGCCACCGTCGCGGCGAAGAGGCGCTCGCGCTGGTTGCGCTCGGCGACCGCCCGCGGGGTTCCCCTGCCCGGCGGCAGCATCTTTTCGCGCAGCTGGCTGGAATCCCCCCACGGCGTCCGCATCAGGGCGGGACCATATCCAGGCTTGTTGGCGCTTTTGGACACGCTATCCAGGGTCTCTCCGGTTGGTACGCGACCGGCCCCAAGCTCTTCCGGTCCAAACCCAGCGCCTCTCCTTAATTTCCCATGCTACCGGGGTTTGCGCGTTCACGCCAGCGTTGGCAAGGCGCTCCCTAGTCAGGGATCCGAGGTCACCTGGTCTGCCTCCGTCTCAGAGTTGGAGGAAGACGTTGCCCGGCTCCTCAATTTGCCGGAATGGCGCTTGAGACACCGCGATGGATCTTCCGCGCCCTGTTAGGCACTGCTGCGGCCAAATAGTCGAGGTACATAGTTGTTTCCCTATGGGCGGCGGTTCTGCCGTTCGCGGTACGTAAATGTCAAAGTGGTCGCCCGAGGAAGTGGCTCCGCATTAACCGTGCCTTGACAAGTCGGTCCGCTTGTGTTCTCATTAAGTCCGCCTGCGGGACCGTCGTTCAATTTCAGGGGGAAAGACGTTGTTCCAATGGCACAGAGACAACAGCCGTCTGACCGGCCAGGGGAACCGCGAAACGCGGGTCGAGCACGGAAAGCGGCCAAGGGACACAGGAGAGGTATCGCGGTGAAACGGGACTTCAGAGGGAAGATCAGGGATTCGGCTCCTGGCGTGAGCCTTGGCGCCTCCACCGATTTCTCAAAAACGGCGCTCGTCGCTTTCCCTGGCCGGCGGCGCCCGATGGACAGCGCGGGCGGCCCCGGGGCGTTCGGAAGCCATCCCTGCTCCCGAGCCCGGGCTGCCCGCGACCGCCTCCCCCACCGACTTCGTCTCACGGCATCCGCCACGGGCCCCATTGCCCATGTCGGCCTCATTGAGCAGTCATGTCGACCGGCTGGGGCGGGTTCCCCAGCCCGGTCGTCGTCAACAAGGCCGGCCGGGCTCAATCCGGCGGGCGCTACAGAAGGAGAAGCAAACCGATGATCTCTCGCATACGCCAACACTTCGGCACGGCCGGTCTGGTCGTGGCGATCGCGGCGCTGGTCGCCGCCCTCGCCGGCGGCGCCCTCGCCGCAACCGGCGGATCCGACTCGAAGGCCACGGCCTCCAAAGCCAAAGCCGGCAAACGCGGTCCGAAAGGCGCTACCGGTCCCGCGGGTCCTGCCGGACCAGCAGGCCCAGCGGGTCCTGCCGGGCCGCAGGGCGCAGCCGGCGCCGCCGGCAAAGACGGGGCGCCCGGCGCACAGGGTAATCCGGGCACGCCAGGGGCGGACGGAGCGGACGGGGCCAACGGCACCACTGGCAAAACCGTTCTCAACGGAACCGGCGCCCCCTCGAATTCCCTCGGGACCAACGGCGACTTCTACATCGACACCGCCGCAAACAAAATCTACGGACCGAAGGCATCGAACGTCTGGCCCGCCGGCGTCAGCCTGAAAGGGGACAAGGGCGAGCCTTGGACGGTCGGCGGCACCCTGCCGCCCGGCGAGACCGAGGTGGGAACTTGGGGATACACGCTGCCGGGCTCCGAAGGCGTGATAAGTCAGATCGTACCCATCTCTTTCCCCATACCATTGGCGGCCGAGCTGGGCGAAGAAGAGGTTCACTACATCAATGTTTCTGGGAAAGAAGTTGTTTCCTATGAAGGGAACCGTCCGCCAGAAGCCGGGGCCGTTTCGACCGTCTGCACCGGTACCGTCCGCGAACCGACTGCAGCTCCCGGACATCTCTGCGTGTACGCGCTTGAATTCAACTCAAATTCCGCATACAACCCCGCGGAAAATCCTCTGATTGCCGGTTATCAAAGCATTAAGAAGCTTATGCCCGGAATTGACAACGGATGGGACAACATAGGCGCTTCAAAGGCGGGCGCCTTCCTTAGATTCCAGTACGCGCCCCCGGAAGGCACTGGCTTCGGCAGCTGGGCTGTAACTGCGCCTACTCCCTAAGTTGACAGTGGACCGGTCCACGTACAACCAGTGCGGGACCGGTCCCGCCTACCCATCTACAGTCTACCTATCTGAATGATGACCGCACACCAAACACTCACCGGCTCCATCCGAGGGCGACTCGCTGTGCTCCTCGCGTTCCTAGTCGCGGCATTGACCGCAGGTGTCAGCTCCGCCAGCGCTGGCTATCTTCACTCGTTTCCTTCCGAGAGCTTCGGCCCGGACGGTACCTCCTCTTCGACGTTCAAACCCGAAATCGCCGGGATAGCAATCGACCAAGCTCGCCATCGCCTGTACGGATTCAACAACGAAGACGTCTTCAACCACGATCCGACCTTTCCGCGTCTCTATGGATATGACATCTCTGGGCCAGGCATGCACACCCCGCTTAGTGGTTTCCCGATAGGCGTGCCCGAAGCGGGTATTCAAAATCCATCCCTCGCCGTGGACAACAGTGCTGGCTCTCTCGGTTACATCTATAGCGTGTCCTATAGCCAATCAGTAGGTATTTCAAGTTTCACCTCTTCTGGGGCACCACGAGCCGGCTTTCCGGTCAGTGGGTCCCGTGGCGCGGTTGATTCGGACGGCCATCTCTGGACCGCAGGCAACTTCTCACTCATGGAGTACAGCTCCGCAGGCGATCTCTTAGACACTGTGAACACCTTTGCCCAGGGCGACCCAGACCGCATTACTATCGACCTCTCCACGGATGAGCTCTACGTCAGTTCAACGCTTGATCAAGGGAAGATTTGGAAGTACAGCGCTGCCGACGAATACAGGTCAGGGTCGCCGTTCCTGACAGGCTATGCCGCCGGTCTTGTCTTTGATACCGCCGATCGGCTGCTCTACGTGATCGGCAACGAAAGCGTTGTGGCATATAACCGAGACGGAGCAAAAGTGGAGACCATCGGCGGCCTCGGTAATCAGCTTCACAGCGGCGCTATCGATGAATCCACCGGGACTATCTATGTGTCTCAGGCGCCGGTGTCCGGCGGCAAGATCAACGTGTTTCCGGCCGTGATCGTCCCCGACCCGACCACCGGTGAGCCAGTTGGCGACGCGACGGTGAGCGGCCACGTCGATCCCGCCGGAGGCGGTGACGTCACGACCTGCAGCTTCCAGTTCGGAGTCAGCAAGTCATACGGCTCGAGCGCGCCCTGTGCGCCGACGATTCCACCGGATTACTCCGGCCCCATTGACGTCAGCGCAGAACTGCCCAGCCTGGTGCCGGAGACCACCTACCACTATCGCCTCACCGCCGGAAATGCGAATGGGGTCAATATCGGTCTCGACAGGACGGTCACCCCGCACCACGTCCACCAGATCAAGACCGAAGAGGCTTCGGGGATCGACCGCACGACTGCCACGCTGCACGGGTCCTTCGACGGCTCCAACGACGATACTCACTACTACTTCGAGTGGGGAACCACGGTTGACTACGGAGAAACCAGCGCCACCCCTCCCGGCGCCGATGCCGGGGCGACCACCGGACACACGCCACTGTCCTTCGAAGCGACGGGGCTGCAGCCGGACACCACCTACCACTACCGCGTGGTCGGCGTAAACAGCGGCGGGACCAGCTTCGCCGACGATAGAACCTTCACCACTCTCCCGGCCGTTCAGGAAATTCGCACCGACCCGGCAAGCGCCGTCGCACCGCACGGCGCCACGTTGAATGCCTCATTCGCCGGCACGAACGAAGACACCCACTACCACTTCGAGTGGGGGACGACGAAGTCGTATGGGAGTCAGACCGACGAGGAGGACGCCGGCGTGACCGCGGCGGACACGCCGCTGTCGGCGGCGCTGACGGGTCTCCAGCTGGAGACCACCTACCACTTTCGGGTGGTCGCGACCAACGACCTGGGCACCAGCTACGGCGCCGACCGCTCCTTCACCACGCTCCCGGCGGTCGCGGGGGTCAGCACCGACCCGGCGAGCCCGATCTCGCTCCAGCGCGTGACCTTGAACGGCTCGTTCGACGGCAACGGCGACGCCACCTCCTTCTACTTCGACTGGGGCCCGACGACCGCCTACGGGAACCAAACCGCCGCGCCGCCCGGCGACGGGGCCGGCACGCCAAGCGGACCCACGGCCGTCTCCGCGGACGTGACGGATTTCGTCGGCTACTCCACCTACCACTACCGTCTCGTTGCGACCAACAGCCTCGGCACGACCTATGGGCCCGACAGGACGTTCACCTCGGCGGCCGCTCTGGTTCCCGGCATCGACTCCTCCGGGTTCTCCAGCGTGACGCCCACGAGCGCCACGCTGGAAGCAAGCATCACGCCGAATCGCTGGCAGACGGTCTTCCTCTTCGAGTACGGCCCCACCTCGCGATACGGCTCCAGCACCTTGATCAGCGACCCGATCGGCGCCGATCTCGCCAGCTATCCCGTCAGCGCAGGGCTGGGGGGGCTCTCACCGGGCGTGGCCTATCACTTCCGTGTCGTGGCCATCAATTTCGCCGGGCCTGCCTATGGACCGGACCGCACTTTCACCACTCCCGACGCGCCCGACGTCATCTCCGCCACCTCCTCGGCGATCGGCCAGAACAGCGCCCGCCTAGGCGCCCTGGTGGCGGCCAACGCCAGCCCCACCAGCATGCACTTCGAGTACGGCCCTTCGACTGCGTACGGTCAGAGAACCGCCGAGATACCGGTAGGTGTGGATCTGCTGCCGCGGGAAGCCGCGGCGGACATAGGCGGGCTGGCGCCCGGCACGACCTATCACTTCCGCGCGGTCGCCTCCAACGCGATCGCGACCAGCACCGGCGCCGACATCGCCTTCGCCACGCAGTCCGCGCCGGGCGCGGCAGGCAAACCCGGGAAGTGCAAAAAGGGCTCCGTCCGGCGTCGTGGCAAATGCGTGAAGAAGCACAAGGGCAACCACAAGCATCGGAGACGGGACGGTAAACGTCATGGTTAAGCTCATACGCGTCGCATCTGTCGCGGCCCTGCTTCTGGCCATCTCCCTGAGTGCCAACAGCACCCCCGCGGTGGCAGCGCTGAACCACGCCGCGATCGAGCAGACGTTTTCCGTGGGATCTGGCTGCGACCCGGTGACCGACATCGCGGTGGTCGAATCCAGCGGCATCGTGTACGTGGGCTGCCAGGATTCTGGCCGCCGCGTGATCAAGAAGTTCGATCTGAACGGCAACCCGGTCGACTTCACCGCTGATGTCCCCTATGTCGAGGGCAACGAACTCGTGGATACTCCGAGCACCCCTCAGGGCGAAATCGGCATTTCCTTCGCGGTCGACAATTCCGACGCCAACAACGGCTACATCTTCTCGGTTGCGGGAGGAGGCTTCAACGGCGCCGGCATGGTCGACATCTTCAAGCCAAGTGGGGAATGGGCGACCTCCTTCGGTCACCCCGGCAACCTCGGGGTCGGCTACGCCGCCGAATTCAGCGATGTGGACGTCGGTCCCGACGGCTCCATCTACACGAGCCAGGGCGGCCTCTACATCCCGCACGTCACCAAGTACAACACCGCCTTTCAGGAAGTGCAGCGTCTGTACAACCTGCCGGATGGCGCTCGCTACCTCCGGGTTGACTCAACCGGCGCGGTGTGGGTCCGGCAGGTTGCCAGCGTCCGCAAGTACGAGCGAGATCAATTCACCTCCGATCTGAGCATCGATAAGGGTGCGCGCATCAACGGGCCCCTTCTCGCGAGCATCCAGGCGGACACCTCCCCGTTCGCGGACGACCCACTGGTCGAAGGCGGCAACCGCTTCGACGTCGATCTCGTCAACGACGATCTTTACCTCGATCAGGGCACGCATATAGATACCTACAGCGCCGGCACGGCCGACGAACTGTCGCACCGGAATGCCCCGCCCTTCGGGCTTGGGACCCTGGTCGATTCCAACGCGATCGCCGTCACCGTGGATCGCCATGTGTTTGCATCCACGGCCGGAGGGTCGATTGTAAGGTTCGGCCCCGGGGACATCGTCCCCGACATCAGGACGCCACAGCCGTCGATCGACGACGTCGGCCACACCACCGCACTTCTCACCGCCAGGGTCGAGCTTGCCGGCGGGGGAAGCATCGTCCAGTGTCAGATTCAGTACGGCAAAGACACGACCTACAGCGGACCGGACTCAGGTGCGGTGCCCTGCGCTCCGGATCCAGCGGGAGCACCACCGGGCTCGAACTTCGAAAGCGACACGGATGTCAGCGCCGCCCTTTCGGGCTTGACGACGGGCGCGACCTATCATTACCGCTTCAAAGCCTCCAATGCAAACGGGGAGAATGCGGGCATCGACCGCACGGTGGTTCCCGCCTTCGTACTCAAGGTCAAGACGCTTGCCGCCGGCGAAGTCACCGAACACGGGGCGGTGCTCGGAGGCACCCTCGACCCAGATGGGCTCGATACGAGCTATCGCTTCGAATACGGCGTGGGTGAGGACTACGGTCTCAGCACGCCGCCCGTCGATCAGGGGGACAGCCCGGGGATGGTCGTGGTCAGCGACACCCTCGACGATCTTCCCGCCGGCAGATCGTTTCACTACAGGATCGTCGCCAGCAACGAGAACGGCACCACGTACGGCGCCGATCGGGTCTTCCGGACCGCCTCGGTGCCGGACCTGAGCGGTGTCCGGGCATCTGAAGTAAGCGCGACCTCGGCGCAGCTGCAGGCTCGGGTCGATCCGCTCGGATATCCCACTCAGTACCGCTTCGAGTACGGGACCACGCCGGAATATGGCCACAGCGCGCCGGCGACGGGGGAAGAAGCGATCGGCTCGGGGCCGGAGGCGGTCGACGTCTCGCAGCGCGTCGAAGGCCTGCAGCCGGGCGTCACCTACCACTTTCGCATCGTCGCCACCAACAAATGGGGCTCCAGCGCCAGCTCGGATACGACGTTCGACTTCGCCCCGCCCAGCTGCCCGAACGATCACGTCCGCCAGCTGACCGGCTCCAGCTATCTGCCGGACTGCCGAGCCTACGAGCTGGTCTCTCCCGGTCTCGCCGGCTCGGTGCAGCTCTATCCCAGTCAGGCCGTCTGGGATCTGAGCCAGAGCCAGGATCTCTATGGGGCCGGGGACAACTGGGCGCTCAATACCGGCCTCGCCAACTCGCCTTCACGCTTGGCTTTCTTCGCGGGGCGCGGGGCGATCCCCGGCCTCGATGCGCCGAACAGCGAACTCGACATGTACATGGCGACCCGCACCACCGGCGGCTGGACCACGACCCTGCCGGGACTGACCGGGTCCCAGGTCATCGCCAGCGGAGGCCGCCGCCAGTGCTCGGAGTCGCTCGAGCTCTGCATCGATCACGACGAAGGCGTCGGCCTCGAAATCAAGGCGCCCGAAACGGCGCCCTATCTCTTCTCGTCCGCAGGCGAGTTCCGGGGCAGACTTCCGACCAACCTCAAAGTGGTCCCGGGCGGAGAGCGCTTCATCGGTGCCCAGCGAGCCTCGGCTGACTTCAGCCACTACCTCTTCTCCTCGACCAACGTGGCCTTCGCTCCCGGGGGGTTGACCGGCGGCCAGGGCTCTGCCTACGACAACGATCTCGAGGCCCGGTCGGTGACGGTGATCTCGAAGCTACCCAACGGCGCCGACATTGCCCAAGACGGGACTGTCTTCCACGCGATCGAGTTTCCGGGGCTCTCGCCGGATGGCAGTCACGTCCTGATGCAGACCCCGGCAGCCAACGGACAGAGCCATCTCTACATGCGAGTGAACCAGTCGGTCACCTACGACGTCGCCCGAGGGGCCGGGGTGAAGCTGGTCGGGATGCCGCGCGAGGGCTCAAAGGTCTTCTTCGTGGCCGACCAGCGCCTCACCCTCGACGATACCGACGACAGCGCCGACCTCTATATGTGGAGCGAGGAAGGCGATGCGCTGACCCGTGTCTCGCAGGGGAACGGCCAGGGCAATTCCAACTCCTGCAACGCGAAATGGATCGGCGGCTGCGGCGTCGGCGCTCTCACGACCGAAAGAGGGCACCCCAGCGGCCTGCAGAGCATTCCCGGCCTCGACGACGTGATTGCCGAAGAAGAAGGGGACGTCTACTTCTACTCGCCTGAGCTGCTCGACCCCGGCAGCCCCGCGATCGCGAACCAGCGCAACCTCTACGTCTTCCGCGGGGGGGCGGTGCAGCTGGTAGCGAGCCTCGACTCAGGCACCCAAATCGATCGTATGCAGATCTCTCCCGACGGCAGGTACGCCGGGATCGTCACCCGCTCCCGGCTGACCTCCTACGACAACCGTGGCTTTCAGCAGATGTACACCTATGACGCGGACACCGGGGCCATCCGCTGCGCCTCCTGCAATCCCGAGGCGCTGCCGCCGACCTCCGATGTCGAAGCGAGCCAGGGGGGCCCCTTCATGGCGGACGACGGCCGCGTCTTCTTCGCCACCAAAGAGCGGCTGGTCGCGCGCGACCGGGACGGCCGGATCATCGACGTCTACGAGTACGTTGGCGGCCGGCCGCAGCTGATCACCTCCGGAGTGGGGTCGCGCGACTTCACCGGCGGCGGCGCGCTGGTCGAATTCGGAAGCGTTACGGAGCACACCGGGCTGGAGGCGGTCAGTGCCGACGGCGCCGACGTCTACTTCTCGACCTTCGACACGCTCGTGCCGCAGGATCAGAACGGACCGTATGTCAAGTTCTACGATGCGCGCACCGGTGGCGGGTTTGCGGCTGAGCCCGGCTTCGCCCCCTGCACCGCCGCCGACGAGTGCCACGGCGCCGACAGCTCGCCACCGCAAGCGCCTCTGATGGCGAGCGGAGGCGCCCTCGGGGCGGGGGGAAACGTCCCACCCGCACGGGCGAAGAAGAAAAAGCACCGCCAAAAACCGAAGCACCGCAGGGGGAAGCGACACGCGAGTCGCCATTTACGGGAGGGAAAGCATGGCTGAGCGGCGACGGAGATTCAGGTCTTGGAGGAGCGGGGTGGCGGTGCTCGCCATCGGCGCCGGGCTCGCATTCGCCGCCGGCCCCGCCGAGGCGGCGACGTTGGGCTTCTCCCATTTCTCGATGGTCCCCAGCTCCACCCAAGCGGGGGGGCATCCAGACATCGCGATCGACCTCAAATGGGACTACGAATGCAGCAGCGCCTCCTCCTGCGCCCAGGCAAGGGTGGTCAGCACCCATTTCCCCACCGGGGTGATCGGCAATCCGCATGTCGCGCCGACCTGCACGCTCACCGAGCTGAGTCAGGCGAACTGTCCGGAGGACGCGCAGATAGGGATTTTCGAAATCGAATTCGGGGAAGCGGAAGGCAAGCCGCTGTTCATCTTCTTCCCCGCCTACAACATGGAGACCCGGCCGGACCAGGCGGGCGCGGTGGCCGGCATCGTCCCCTTCCTCAACACGCCGATCCTCTTAGATCTGCGCGGCCGTACCGACAGCGATTATGGGCTCGACTCGATCGGCAGTCCTCTGCTTCACGCCGGCCTCGCCAACGTGACCTTCCATCTCTGGGGAGTCCCGGCGGATCCGATCCACAACCGTCAGCGGTTCGTCACCCCGCTGTCGTTCTCGGGGTCGTGCTTCTTCCCCGCGGGGTGCGTGCCCGGCCAGGAAGGCATGAGCCCGACCTTCGCCCCCCCGAGCGTGCCACCCGCCCCCTTCGTCCAGAACCCAACCACCTGCGGGGTGCCGCTGACGGCACGGGCGGACATCGAATACTACGGTGGCCTGGAATTCCATGCCGAGACTTCGTATCCGGCGATGACCGGCTGTCAGCAGCTCAGCTTCAATCCGAGCCTGAGCCTCAGCCCGACGACCGCGCAGGCCGACTCCCCGTCGGGGATCGACATCGACCTGAAGGTCCCCCAGACCCAGAGCCCCTACACCCCCTCCCCCTCGGAGCTGCGGAGCACCAGGATAACTCTGCCCGCGGGCTTCTCGATCAACCCCAATGCGGCCGATGGCAAGGTCGCGTGCGGAGGCCGGGACACCGCGATCGGCACCTTGCTGGCCGCGAACTGTCCAGAGTTCTCGAGGGTGGGAACGCTGATGCTCGACGCGGCCGCGCTGCCGGCGCCGATTCCGGGTTCCATCCATCTCGGCGAACCCAGGCCCG
>Ga0190274_10000230_pt1 | contig 37404 bp, 39 predicted proteins | sample Popmic531T_FD_133002 | JGI IMG/M metagenome (GOLD analysis project Ga0190274, IMG submission 133002) | Populus adjacent soil microbial communities from riparian zone of Yellowstone River, Montana, USA - 531 T | ecosystem: Environmental > Terrestrial > Soil > Riparian zone | place: USA: Montana... | reverse complement strand
TCTACACCGCCAACCACAAATCTGTTTATACTGTTATTTCTTTGCTGAACAAATATTTTTTGATATGAATGTCCCGCAAGCGCCGATACATTATGCTTTGTCTTACTCCATGCATAAGTAAGATAGTTTTCTACCAACGTGTTCCTGTTCCAATTATAAACGTTTTCTAACCTGCCTTCACGAAAGGGTACTGTACTTGGTAAACTTAACACATCACGTGTTGAAGTAGAATTATCGATACCAAAATTCAATTTATAAACAAGTCCTTTAATTATTCTGAATGATGGAGAGATATTACCGGTCACCCTATTGATGGTTGTAGTTTCTTTGTCAAGTTCAAAATAAAGTAATGGGTTGATATTTTGATAGATCGCCGGGTTACCATTTGCATCATACGCCGGGTAAGTTGGATTATAAGTTAAAACATCACCTATAACGCTTGTAATAGGAGGACGTGTCTGCTTGGTATTCGCAACACCGAGATTAACCTCCAGTACCAACCTGTCTTCCAGAAATCTCTGAGTAACATTAAATCTTCCTGAATACCTATTGAGATCATTTTCCTTAATGATGCCTTCCTGTTTTTGTATTCCAAATGAAGCAAAGTAGGATAGTTTATTAGCTCCCCCACTCAGGTTAAGATTGTAATTCTGTGTGATTGCTGTTCTTGTTGCTTCTTCCTGCCAATCAGTGTTACCTCCTTTGTTATCTAATGTTCCACCTGCTTTTGGAACTTCAATCCGAAATTGATCACCGCTGAAAACTGGTAAAGCATTTGCAATTGATGAAAAGCCCACACTTGAAGAAAAACCCAGTGTAGAAATCCCTGCTTTGCCTCTTTTAGTAGTAATGATGATCACTCCATTTGCTCCTCTTGAACCATAAATTGCAGTAGCCGATGCATCTTTCAACACATCAATAGATTCAATATCCTGTGAATTTAAAAAATTTAATGGATCTCCACCACCGGTGCTTGAGTTATCCAACGGCAAACCATCTACTACAAAAAGCGGTGTACTCCCTGTTCTAACTCCTCCCGGTCCTCTAACTGTTATACCAATAGTAGCTCCAGGTTCACCACTTGAGGATGTAACATTTACTCCTGATACTTTACCTTGTAAAAGTTGTTGCGGAGTATTAACAATGCCTTTATTAAATTCATCACTCTTCAGTGATTTTACAGCACCGGTTACATCTTTCTTTCTCTGGGTTCCATATCCAACCACAACCACGTCTGATAGAACGACAGCGTTGGTTGTAAGCACTACCGCATATGAAGAAGCTGAAGTTACTTTTACTTCAGCGGTTTCAAAAGAAACAGAACTGAAAATGAGTACGTCGCCATCTTTTGCAGAGATAGTAAAAGATCCGTCTTCAGCTGTAATTGCGGAAATGGGGCTTCCCTTAACAGCCACCGTTACCGACGCAACCGGACTTCCTTTTGCATCTTTTACTGTTCCGGTAATTTGTCTTTGCTGTGCCTGCGCTGCCAGCATCATTAGCGAAATGAAAAAAGTTAGTAAGACACGGAAAAATCGTAATCGTTGATTAAGTTTTCGCATAGCAGTTAGTTTTTAATTTGAGATACAAGAAAATAATACAAGCAGTCGAATCATTCTTTAAGCTGGACTCCGATCAAAATTTAAGTGTTTGTGGTAGATATTTTGCTACAAGCTCTTCATAATAAGGTTTCAATTTTTTCCAATCTGGCGGTTCCGGGTTTTTTGAATAAAGATCATAGGGATTAAAAAGCTTCACCCATTTCAGCATTTCCCTGTCATGATCATCCAGCAAATGATCATAAGCTCCTTCACGGTGCCATGAATAAAATGAATGATAGCGGAGCATGTACAAACCTGATTCAGGTAAATAATTTTTCATCATCTGATACACATATTCATCATGTCCCCATGACATCTGAACTTTTCTTAATCCGCAACCCTCGGTGTACACTCCGAGTTTTGAATTATAATTTTCATTATTAAAATCCGGGTTGAGCTTAAAAAAATCGGGATAAACTATTTTATCTGAGTAAGCACAACCAACGGGGAATGTATCACCAACTACAGCCCATTGTGGTTCGCCAAATAAACAAAGAACCTTACCCATATCATGCATCAACCCTACCAATACCATCCAGTCGGGATGACCATCTCTTCGTATTGCTTCCGATGTCTGAAGTAAATGTTGGAACTGATCAAGGTCAGTATCAGGGTCTGAATCATCTACCAGTTCATTTAAGAAATTAAAAGCATCCCAAACCGGCATTTCTTTTTTTGAAAAGGAAAGAAATTCCTTTCTTTTGTTCATAACAAAATCAAAAGTCTGATACTTATGATTCAACCGGTAGAATTCTTTTACGGTATCCCGTTCAGGGTTATCGTAATTCCTGTATTCTTCTGTTGTTTTTGCGGTTGCAATTGAATCAGGATCGGGATAACGACGCAGCAAATCCTCTTCCCATTCATCAAGGTTTTTAAGTGGCACTGCTTCAAAATTGTTTGTATTCATATCATTCAATTTTACTAAATTAGGTAAGTGAACTTTATTACAGGTAATAGCTGTAATAAGGATATATTACCATTTGATTAATGAACTTGTTACTTAAGAAATAAAATTGTTTGAGCAAACAACAGAATGCTGAAGACTAGGTGTAGAGTCTTACACGAAGAAGTTTTAAAATTTGTTTTGAAGGCATGTTCTTTAGCAATCGTTGGTCTGCCCGGATACTAAAGTGACAATTTTAAATCGCAAACAGACAGATCGGACCATTTTTATTTACGAAACCGTTTTCGCAAAATGCCCGGCAATGAAATAATTTTTTTCAATGAGTGTGAAAATTAAAGACCTCGCAAAGCAGCTAAACCTGTCTGTTGCTACAATTTCAAAAGCACTTAAGGATAGTCATGAAATAAGCCCGGAAACAAAACAAAGAGTTTTTGAACTTGCAAAGAAATTAAATTACACTCCTAACCCTTATGCAAGCAGCCTGCGCAAAAGAAGCAGTAAAACAATTGCAGTTGTAATGCCAGAAGTAGCCGATAGTTTTTTTTCTTTGGCTATTAACGGAATTGAATCAGTTGCACATGATAAAGGTTATCACGTATTGATCTACCTCACCCATGAAAATTTTGAAAGGGAAGAAGCTATATTAAAAGAATTTCAAAGCGGACGGGTTGACGGAATACTCATGTCTGTTTCAGGGGAAACCAGTACCAGCGATCATGTTAAAGAGGTCATCGCTGCGGGAATGCCGCTTGTATTTTTTGACAGGGTTTGCGAAGATGTTGAAACAGCCAAGATCATTACAGATGATTTTGAAAGTAGCTATAATGCTACTTGTCATCTGCTCAAAGCAGGTTGTAAAAAAATTGTTTACCTGGCAACCTCCTCTTCGCTGTCTATTAACGTTAAAAGAATGGAAGGCTTTAAACAAGCTTTATCAGATAATAATATTAAAAAAACTTCAAACGATATCATTTCCTGTACAAGCAATACTGAAGGAAACTATAAGATCATCCGCGACCTGTTGAAGAAGAAAACCAGGCCCGATGGACTAATTGCTTCCATCGAAAAATTGACCACACCTATTTATCTTGCCTGTAAGGATCTAAATCTTTCTATTCCGCAAAAACTAAAAGTAATCAGTTTTACAAATCTCCAGGCTGCCTTAATACTCACCCCAACTCTTACCACTGTTACTCAACCAGCATTTGAAATGGGAAAGGCTGCTGCTGCTGTTTTATTTAAATCATTGGAGAAAACAAATTTAAATTTAATAAAAGAGAGTCTTGTGATTCCGTCTGTTCTTGAAGTAAGAAGTTCAACACGGTAAGCGGATTTATTAAATTAACTATCTTTCCGTGTGCCGTTCAAATGAATTTATTAAATCAAATATTGTTCAATGCAACGAATAAACAGGTGGCATAATCAATAAATAAATTTTAAATGATAAAACTTAATAATTTTATTCTTTCCATTGCAGCCATTTTTTGCATATACTTTTTACCGGCACAGAAACTTACTATCGGTACTTATAATGTAAGGTATGATAATCCAAAAGATACAGGGAATCTATGGATAAACAGGGCGCCTGTTATTGCTTCATTGATACGATTTCATGACTTTGATATTTTTGGAACACAGGAAGGATATAAAAATCAATTGGATTATATAGTAAATGCCTTGCCTCAATACGACTACTATGGCGTTGGGAGAAATGATGGAAAAGATAAAGGCGAACATTCGGCAATTTTTTATAAGAAAGATGATTTTAATTTATTGAACAAAGGTGATTTCTGGTTATCTCAAACACCGGACACTCCGTCGCTTGGTTGGGATGCTACATGTTGCAATCGCATTTGTTCATGGGTGTATTTGCAGCACAAAAAAAGTGGCAAAAAGTTCTATTTTTTTAATGCACATTACGATCACCAGGGTATACTGGCACGCAAAGAAAGCAGTAAGCTGGTACTGCAGAAAATAAATGAAATAGCTGGCAATTCGCCTATAGTATTTACTGGTGATTTGAACGGTTCGCATAAAAGCGATTGGTACCAGGCCATTGCTACATCAGGTAAATTGAGAGACACTTATAATGATGTAAAATATCCGTATGCCAACAATGCATCTCATAATGGTTTTGGTAGTACAAAAGATAGTTCTGACATTATAGATCACATTTTTATCACAAAGCATTTTACAGTAAGCAAATGGGGGGTACTTACGGATACTTATCATGGAAAATTTCCTTCAGATCATTTTCCAGTGCTGGTAGAAGTGAATATTAAATAAAACCTTTTATAATATCAATTAAAAAAAATCCATTTAAGACAAAGAAAATTTGATAAGCTAGAAACGACAACAAAGTGTGAATTCATCTGTATTAATGGATATCACATTTAAATATATCACACAAGTGTTGCAGTATTTGGTTCGAACTCTGGCTAGTAACGAGCACAAAACTACAGTGAAGCAATCTTTAAGGTTGCCTTTTTTATTTTCCAATAAGCATTATATGAAAATTAAAACATCAATTTGAAATATCTAGTCCGATCAATAAACTCTAATTTTACAACAGATAATTTATAAAACATGAAACCATCTGTTATTATCGAATACTGCCCCAAATGTCATTGGTTATTACGAGCCGCTTACATGGCGCAGGAATTTCTCACCACCTTTGAAAGTGAATTAGATTCAATTGCTCTAAAACCAAGCGAGGTAAACGGAGACTTTCATATAAGCATTAATGGCAAAAAGGTATTTGACCGCAAAGAATTTGGCGGCTTCCCTGAAATAAAAGAATTAAAACAATTGGTCCGGGATGTAGTTGCTCCCGGAAAGAACCTCGGGCATACAGATACAAAAACACATCATCAGTCTTAAAATATTTTTATGCTGGGCGTAGACCTCTATAGCAAAGAACAAAGCTATTGGATAAACCTAAGCTACTAATCCTCGCAATGGCAGTGAAATGACATTTTCCTTTTGCAGTATATAAAAAGAAAAAAGTTAATTACTGTTTAGCAATTTTATATACTCACTGTTCTGTTTGAACATATCCAGTCCCATCCTGGTTGTCATATAGGGGGTCTTCTGTAATTGATGGTTCATTTTACTAATACGGTACAATATTTTCCAGTGCTTTGCAATTTCTTTCCATGCCCAAAAAACTGAGTGCCTTGGATCATAAATATGCGTTGGCTCGCTTCCCGAGCCATTCAATTCTATAATGGAAAAATTTCTCCCTTGTTTTAATTCTTCCCAATCATTGTAACTTATGTCAAGTCTTCCAAAATAAAAGCCATCCACTTTCTTACAGATCGAATCAATTGTATTTGTCAATTCTTCATCGATCAGGCTGCTGTCATCCAGGAATTTTGCACCCCTCACGTGGTTACCATAAGGAACAATTATTAATTCTTCTCCTTTTTGTAAGATAATATTCATTTTATCTTTTTCCTTAATTCTCAAGGTGGGTAATTGCAGAACCGCTCTTTTGTTTTTTAAAAGTAATTGCTCAACGGTCGAAACACTATCACCGGTTACAGCTAGCAACTCTTTTTTTACAATCCCTGAAATTTGGCCCTTCTCTTCATTTGGGTAACGATAATAGAAGATGCCGATCTCATTTTTAAATGGAACATACTCCTGGATAAGAAAATTAACTTTAGAATTTTCGGCATAGAATAATAACTCTTTTTCGTTTTCCAATTTCTTTACCATCATTCCTTTCATACCTATATCTGGCTTACCTATCAAAGGATATTTCAAGTTTCGCTGTTTGATAAGTACAAGGATCTCCGGCAGTGATGAAGCCGCTTTAAAAAAAAGAGTTGCAGGATAATATTCAAATGGGATCAGATCATACACTTCTTTTTTTGATTCCATAAGAAATCCGCCATTTTTTATAGTAGGATTCGAAGTATTAAAAAAGAAAAACGACCTTGCTCTTAAGCTAAGAAAAAACCAATAAAGAAATAAAGGCCCGTATACTACATTAAATGGCCAATACTCCCAGTTTAATAATCTTATGAAAAATGGTTGGTATAGGATTCTTTTCATTCAATTTCTTGCGATGACTGTAACAATTCAATCTTTATTTCTGACGATGAGTTGCCGCTAATATCAAGATATTTGATGCATCCACGATCTTTTGTAAGAAATATGCTGGTTATGCTTACTGTTGTATACATACCATCCCTTGTCATAAGCAGATCGTTTTGTTTATCCCCGTCACCGGTAAACAGATGAAAGTCCAGGATATCCTGTTGAGTTGGTGTTGGATGATCAATTAAAAAAGAAGCAAACCATTGCTCTCTTTTTTTTATAACAAAGCCATCGTACAATGTTGCTGATGACCAGATATATGGCCTATTTATATCTAATTGCTTACAAAATTTTTCTGTTCCATCCCATCTGAATTCATAGAGGTAATTATTTTCAAGTAAGATCAATGTAAACGGTTCAATATCCTGCAGGTTTACTTTTGGAAATGTTACAGATGGCTTTTCCGCAGAAAAAATATCAAGCAAAATAATTCCCCTGCTTAGCCTGTAAGGAGGTTCAGCCGTGTGACAAATAAATGCTCCATTCAACAATACAGCTGCATCTCCATTTTCTTTCATTACTATCCATGTACCACCGGCATCAGTATCTTTTGGAAAAAATAATTTTTGTCCATTATAATCAAACATTCCCGGGGAAATAGCGGTTTTCCGGCTCAGCTTTTCATCACGATTAGAGGTGATAAAAAATTTATCATTTGACGGTATAAAACTTACTGTGCACACTGCTGACGATATTTAACTGTTGAATAAGCCACTCCGAATTCTTCTGGTAATCTGACAGATGAAACTTCGTTTATTCCTACTCTTATTAAAGCCATGTGATGAATGGTGTGTTCCAGGTTATAAGCAAGCTCCCGGTAATAATTGGAAGGAATCGAAACAATTTCCAAAGGATCACAATAATCTTCAGCTTCAAGAAAAATGTCTTTATTTGATCTATTGATGTTCTGATAAATTTCTTTTAATAGAGAAGAAGCCAATTCCTTATTATTTTCAATTTCATGATCACGTTTTCTTTTTTCATAATTAACAATACCAGTGTCATATCCCTTCTCAAGACATTGGAACAATTCAATAATATGTCTCACATGCTGACCAATAGTTGCATTCAGCAAACCTTTACTCGGTTGCCTGTATTCATCATCACTTAATTGACTAAGGGTTTGGTTTAATTGAACAAATACTTGTTGAATGGATTTTTTGAGGATCATAGTCAGGTTATTTGTTAATAAGGCTTATTCCAAATGTAACACTAAAACGAATATTTGCAATCGTTGTAACTACCGGGTTATTCACAGTATAACTGAAAATTTAATTATATACGTAAAAATTTTACTCCCGGACTTCGCTGCTTCCCTATTAACAAATTTGCTTCATTTACTAACCGTTAACAAATGACAAGAACCGCTGGCTTATTTTTGACATTATTACCAGCGATGCCAGTTATACGACAATCATATAAAATCTCTTTTTTTCTGCTCATCATCATTTTCCCTTTTATTTCTGAAGCGTCAAATAAGGAACCGGCTATTGACACATTACAGAAATTCAGAAACAAAAAAGAAATACCTCAGCAATATGAAAAGCCCATTCTCACAGCTTTATCTTATTTCCCTGAATTGAAAAAAGTGCACATTGTTTTTAAAATAAAAAAATCATACACGACTCTCACTACAAAACCAAATTTTGCCGCAGTATTTAAAAGGAAGGATCATCGTACCTATATTATTACGATCAGCAACCAGACAATTGACACATTGAAGCCTCTTCTTTTTCAAAACCTCACCTTCGAGCAACAGGTTGGTGTTATCGGGCATGAGTTAAGCCATGTTGTTGATTTCAACAGTAAAAATTTTCCGCAAACAATTGGCGTAGGTATTGGCCATATTTCAAAACGATACCTGGATAAAATGGAATTTAATACTGACCGGATCTGTGTTCAGCATGGTCTTGGTAAATATCTTCTTGCATACAGTATGCATGTAAGAAAAACAATGCATGTTCAGAATTGGCGTGGCAGTGACTATGTAAATAAAGGAAACGGAAATGGGAAGTATGAACGATATATGAATCCGGATACAATAGAAAAGACAATGCTGGAAATGCAAACTCATTAATTCAAGACCTACAACACAGTTGGACATTCTTGTTGCGTCATTCACAAAACCGATCCACAAAACTTACAAAATTTTGCATCAAGATCATGCCCTTCTTTCCCACAGTTGGGGCAAGCTTCATGTCCATGCTTTTTGTTCCGCACCGCTATCGCAATATCAGTCGTGATGATCCCTGTAGGTACTGCAATGATGCCGTAACCGATAAACATCATGATGGAAGCAATGAATTTTCCCAATGGAGTAACTGGCGAAATATCACCATAGCCGACTGTCGTTATGGTAACGATGCCCCAGTAAATGCTATCTGGAATACTATTGAATCCGTTCTCTCCATTTTCAACAAGGTACATGATCGATCCCAGGATTATGACCATGGTAAACACGACCAGCATGAAAATGCTGATCTTTTTTATACTGGTATAAACGGCGGCTTTTAAAAACTCCATCTCAGAGAGAAAATGAGTGAGTTTGAAAATGCGGAAGATGCGTAAAAGCCGGAGGGCACGCAATACCAGCAATGACTGTGCGCCAACAAAAAATATACTAAGGTAACTGGGAATGATTGCAAGCAGATCGATAATTCCAAGAAATGAGATCACATATTTCAGCGGATTTTTTATGCTGATGATGCGGAGAATAAATTCAATAGTGAACAGAATGGTGAATATCCATTCCAGTACATAAAAGATCTCTCCAAACTTCCTGTGGTAACTGACAATGCTATCAAGCGTCACAACTATGATCGACCCTATGATACATACCAGGAGAGCTATATCAAATACTTTACCGGCAATGGTATTTGATTCATAGATCGTTTCATGAAGCTTCATTCGCCATGATTGCCCGTGGTCTTTCTGCATTCAGCAAAATTAGGTTGAATAGGTTTCAAATTTTAACCAAATGAACATGTCCTTGGATCAGAACGATGACCTCTCATTTTTTTAAATCAAAGACAACCTTGGCATTCTTTTGCTCACTGGATGAGATAAGAACTTCATAACGCTTACTTGATGTAGTGATGATCATGACTGAAGTATTCGGCGGAATAGAACCTAAATTTTCGGCAACCATAACAATTTCGTGATGAGGTTGATCTGGATTTACGCCGATGCTAACCGAAATGGGTTTGTGAGAAAGACGCATATGCGATCTTATTAATGCATTGTTGTGATATATGCTGATCGTATCGCCATCGATCTCACCATTGTCATAAAGTTCAATTTTTATTTCACTGGCTTCTGTCTCAATTCTCTTTACCAATGCATTTTCCCTGCTCTTTAAGATCAATGGAGTTGAAGTAATTATTTTCTGATTAGTCTTTACAACTGAATTTGTTGTTGATATCGTATCCGTTTTCGGCTTGATCACGACAGCCGCCTGCTCTTTCTTCTGAGGTGTGGTTGTAACTTTTTTGGGAGCCGGCTTTGAACTAGCAGGTTGTTTCGATGTATTCGAAGGTTTTGTTGTTGGAATTGTTTTTGGAGGTACCTGCTTAATTTGTTTCACACATTCACGGAATGTAATATCATCTAATGCAAAATCATTTCCGCAACCACTTGGATTTTTATCCATCATCACCAGCATCAATGTTGATGTTGTAGCAGGCGTTGTAAAAAGGGCACGGTGTTGTGTCCAACTCGGATCTTCTAATCTTGGTAATTCGCCAGTAACGATATTTGCGACGATATTTCCTTCCGGTGTTTCCAATCGTATATTTAGAATAGGTAATAATAGGGATCCGCATTTCTTTGTGGGCCTGCAAAGATTCATCAGCCACAGACCGAGTTCATAGACGGTATTACTCTTTAATCCTAGAACAGGCATTTTTAAAAATACAGCTCCGGCTCTTCCTGCATTTACCAGCAACATATTCCCATTGGCATCTCCTGCTGTATGATCCTGGTAAAGTGTATGCCAATCTTCGCCAAAGCATCCATCTGTATAAGAAGCAAATGAATAATATCCATCAGAAGGACAGTAGTGGGAAACCCGCCTGTAACTGTAAACATCATCGCTATTTATGTTATGTATATTGCCAGCACCGAAGTGAATAGTGAATTGTGGTGGCAGAAAGGTACAATTAGCCTGTTGCGCTTTCGATGAGAAGGCGAAGAAAAGAATAATTAATATAAACCCAGGCTTCTTCAATGTCTCCTGCACTTTACACTTAAAGTTACTTCAATGGGAGAATATAATTCAAACGATAGTATGAAAGGTAAGTTAAGCCTATTGGCTTTTTGAAATACGGTGCATCCGGAATTTTCTTTGTGCTTCTTTGTGTCTTTGTGACTCTGTGGTTTAAGGCTATTTATTTTATGCGTTCACCTTTAGCGTCGAACTGGCCAAGCACAGACCCGGTAACATGATCGTCGTCCTTCCTGATCAGTGTTATACTAACATCATTTCCCATAGCCTGGTAAAAAAGAGTCACTTCATTGTCTTTTATTTCGACATTAGAACATTTGGTTATTTCTGTGCCAGTAGAATCCTGCACTATTCCTGTGAGTGTATTGCCCTTTTTCTCCAAAACATAGATTCTTTTCAGGTCTCCGTAAGGCGTCCCAGTTATCATTACTTTCCATTTGCCTGCAAAAAAGTCTGCACCTGTTTTAGTTTGTGCATTTGCACTAATTGCTAAAAGCATAAATAATGATCCTATCGCAATTGAGGCTATCTTTTTCATACAAGGATAATTTGATTGATAAGTTATTAAAAAAAATCGAGAAAATCAGATCTAAAAGATCATTTGTTTTGGGATGGATCGGCAGTTGAAATATCCACTGCATTTTTCCATGTGCCATCGGGTTGTTTACGCCATATACTTACAGCTTTATTGTTTATCGTTATAGGCTTCCCCGTTGAATCGGTAAATGAAACTTGTGCATTCTCTATCATATAAGCCATATCACCACTATCTGAAACTTCAACATTGAGTGGCTGCCAACTAATACTGAAGCCGGGTATTTTAAAACTTTCTTCTACCATTTTACGTATTGCTTGCTTACCTTTTAATGGCGGTTGGCCTTCCTGCATTACAAAAGCATCGTCCGCCCAATAGCTAATTATTTTATCTACATCTTTTGTAGCTATAGTTTGCGACCATTCTTTACTTAGCTGCATCACCTTTTCACCTTCAGTTTTTTTATCAACTTTTGTTTGATTGCAGCTTACTATAGCTAAAACGATCAAAATTGTTGCAATTCTTTTCATATGCTGATTTGGTTTAACGTGAACAATTAAAAATCTTAGTATCTAAATATACGATACAATCATTAGGGCGGTAAGTTTCTGCGGACAAGCTTAATTGATTGTCTTGATTTTTATTCTTGAATACATTTTCATTTCAATACAACATATCCAAAATAAAAATGACACGAAAGTAAGTTTCTGAACAATGGGCAGGTAGGTCAGATCATTTATTATGTAATAAAGATAATTATTCAGTGCAATGAGAAACAGGTTAAAAAGACCAAAAATAAAAAGCTTGCTCCATCTAAGTTGATAAAGAGCTACTAAGACCCCAAGTATTGCAACAAAGCCCAGCGAAGAAGAAATATTTACAACAATATCATGATCGATGTTTGTGAGCAATAAAAAAACAGCGATCATAGAAACTGTTCCTCCAAATTGAATAATGATCCTTTGATATTTTTTTAGTTGCGCTACTATTGGAAACAATATCCAAAAAAATGAAAGCGAAATACAAAGTATAACCATGGCGGTCATAGCAACAGGTTTTGCGGTATTGATCTGCCCATTAATCGCCTTGTTGTTTAACAGGTTGCACCAATAATTCTCCGACCAGCTATAACCGACCGAAGCTCTATTTGTTTCAGAACCTCCGGGATATATGAGAGCTGCAACTACATAAAGAATAATGAACAGAACACATCCAATGACTGGTAAGAGTATCCAAAAATTTCGTGGCTTAGTTGTCAGTCGAGTCAAATTTACTGTGTTGGTTCACTGAAAATAGTCAACAACCAATGAAATTATAAAAAACAGGCTTCAAATTTTAGTTAATTGTAAGATGATGAGGGACGGAAGTAATTATTTTTATTAACAGCAGCATTGCTATTTCCACAACGGGTCAGTTACTAAGTTTATTAAACTTGTTCTTATACTCCGTGGCTTTTTCAGTCATATTTTTTTGCTCATAAATTATAGTAAGCAAATCGTATGTTTCTTTCAGATCTTCCTTTTCAGCAAGAGTGAGATTTGTTTTGCCGATAGTTAATTTTTCAACCACCAAAAGATAAGGAGTCTCTTCATCCTGACAGTGAGAAACTGGCAGATAAATTATTTAACAATCTTTCAGCCGGCGGAAAAGTGATAGTGCCAATGGCCAAAGCCCCCTGGGGTGATTATTTCGGAATGTTTATCGATAAGTATGGAATAAAGTGGATGATAAATAAACAAGCGAAATAATATAAAGCGATTTTGGTTCAAAGTATGAAATTAAAAAGCCCGTATAAAACGGGCTTCATATATTTTTTCAGGTCCTGGCTTACATCTCTATTTCCGTCTTGATAAATTCTTTAACCCCTTTTTCCCCGGTTATTTCTAACCATGCAGTGGATTTATCGTTTGATACAGTAAGGTTAAATGTGAAGAAATCACAACATTCTTTTTCTGTTTTGATAAACTCATTAAGTTTAGCAACGACATCATCAGAACCAGAGAATTTGTAGGCATAGCCGTCTTTCAATTCCTTTTTCTTTTTCACCATTTTTTTCAGATCAGCTATTACAGTAGCTTTTCTTTCCCGCAACTCAGGTGTAGTTAGATTACATTTAAAGGTTGTTTCCTTTTTGCAGCAAGTGCCTGTACAATTGTCCTGGGCATTGGTTGCCATTCCGATTATCATTAAAATTGGCAATAATTTAAGTCGTTTCATCTTTATATTTTAGCTGACAAACGTACAAATAAAATTGGGTGGTTACAAGAAACTATTCCGATATGTTTCTGCCTTATCTAAATATCGATTACTGATCGATCCTCACCTGCAATATATTGCCCGGTTGATTTGTTCCTTCATTCGCAATAAATAAATCACCAGCAGAATTAAAAGCGATCCCTTCTGGTTGGGCAAATTCTTTACTATTTAATTGATACAATTTTTTGATAGTTCCTGCAGCATCAGTGATCAATAACTTTGAATTTTTTCCATCGATAATATACATGTCACCATTCAAAGGATGAATTACAATACCAGAAGGATTTATGGGATCTTTCTTTTTTTTACCTGATCCATTATTCCCAAAAACTTTATCCATCAGGTCTATTTTAAAGACAGGTTGTTTATCCATTTTTTTAGAAGCAATATCAAAAGCGTAGATCCCTTTATAATCTTCTGTACCGGGCTCTGCACCTTTAATGGCTATTAACAACCTGTTATTTTTTTTATCATAACAAAGTCCTTCAGAATCTTGTTTTATAGTTAAGGGAGTGCTGTATTCTTTTACTGCGGGCTTTGCGGCGTCCAAATTGTTTACTTCAAACAATTTTCCATCAGCACGCAATACCCAAACAGTTTTATCAACTACTGCCAATCCTTCATAATCTCCTACTCCGCCAAATGGAATTTCTTTTTCTACCGATGATGAGGCGATATTATAAATAAATATTTTTCCTAGTTCATCTTGCACACAGACAAATCGCTTTTCATCCAAATATGAAAGACCTGAAATCTCCGTAAGATCTTTCGGCATATCCCATTTTTTAGTGATCGTTATTCCAGCGCTGGCTGGTTCATTTCCACCAGGATTATTTGTTTTTTCTTTTTTCATTTCAGTTTTTGATTTGCCCAAAAAAGAAAAGGCATCATTTTTATTTCCGAGTAAAACAAATATCCCGGAAAGCCCTGCAACCAAAATTCCTATTTTGATCATGTTCTTTCTAATTTTTTTTGATCTTATTTCTTTTTCCTCCGCTTCTTTGCCAAAATCAGCAGGCGGTTCATTCTTAAAATTATTAGATTTCATACTATTTTTTTTAATTCTTTTATTTTGAATAACTCATTTCCGGGGCCAGCTTCCCATCAGTCGAAAAATTTAGCTTTAGATCCTTTTTCCCTTTTCCTTCGAGTTCAACCTGGTACCAGGTGACACCTTCTTTTTCAATTTTTTCTGCATCATCGATATTGTATCCCGTGTATCCTGTGCTAATGGCCAGGGATACTGCAGTTGGCAGATCATTTTCTTTGATATCCATTTTGTACATCACCAACTTGCCTGTGGGGTCAATATAAATGGCATATTCAATGCTGTCCCTTTTAAACTCTGCTTCATACAGGTTATTCTTTTTTTCCCATTCAATTTTATTTGCACTGCCATATTTTGCCTGTAAAGTATTCAACACCACAGATGGTACTTTACTATTTGGAATGTCCTGGCTGCAGGAATAAAGAAAGAATAACGAGGCAGTAACGATCAATATAGTGCTCTTCATAAATTTTTATTTTGAATGATCAATTCTTTATACAAAGCTCCAACTCAAATCGGGAAAGAATTGGGAATACTGAAACTGCGAGGAAATTGAAGGATCTTTTATGAAAGCTCTAACACTCAAAAGTGAATTGCGATGATATGTTTTTGTTCGTACCGGTAAGAGATCTTAAAATTATAGAGGTCACAAATAGTCTTTACAATGGCAAGGCCAAGTCCGGTGGAGCCGGCTGAGGATTCCTCTGAGTGAAACCGGTTGAATATTTTTTCTCCATTTAAAGCCCTGTCAATTCCTGAATTTTCAACCACCAATGAATTGGTATCGATCGTGATATTGACAAAGCCGCCCGGCTTATTATGAATGATCGCATTTTTTACAAGATTCACCAGGAAGATCATAGCAAGATCGGGGTTCATCTTTTGAACATTTGTACTTTTCACTATGATATTTGACTTCAGATCACTGAACGTTATCTGATCAGAAAAGTCTGCTGTAATTTTTTGTAAAAGCTCATTAATATTAACCGGTGAGGCTTCAGCAAATTGCTTGTTCTCGATCTTTGAAAGCAGCAGCATCGATTTGTTCAATCTTGTAAGTCTTTCAAGATGATCGAGCGCCGATGCAACTAGCTTCAATTGTTCGGGATTTAGCTGGCTATCTTCTGCCAGCGTTTCAAGCTTATTGATACTGATGGCCAAAGGTGTTTGCAATTCATGTGAAGCATTCTCAATAAAATGTTTTTGGCTGGTATACGTATCAATATTTCTGTGTACGAATTTCTGAACCGTATCATTCAACATACTGAACTCATCTACTTTTGTTTTTATTGGTGCCAGGGGTTCAGGTTTATCAAGCCTGAATTTTTTAATATTTTTCAATAGCTGGTAAAAGGGTTGCCATATTTTTTTCAATAAAAAATTGTTGAAAAGAATAATGGAGAGAACAAGACCGAAATAAAGCCATAAAACAGAAATGAAAAGTTGTTTAATCAGATCATCCTCTTCAACCATCGAGGTAGCTACCTTCAGTTCGTAATATTTTTCATTATGCAGGAAAACGGTTTTCAATAACCGTACTGGTTCATCGCTTTTTTCATTCTGCATGAACATCATCGTATCAATATAGGTATCGTGGGTAGTGGCAGCACTGGCAGGATGTATCTCATTGATTGCATAATCACTTTCGTCAAAATCATGCTTTTGCAATATGGTTGAATCGGTTGCGGCTTTCTGGATCACCAATCCTTTCTGGTTATCGAGACCGTCATCAATACTGTCGTAGATCTCTGCCAGCATTCTGTAATAAAAAATTCCCGCCCAGGCGGTAATAATGACTAGCAGTGCAATTGAAAAATAAACCGAAGTATAGTTGAGTAATTTCATCCGGCAACAAGTTTATAACCTATCCCGTAAACAGCCTGTATCTCTATACCGGCTTCATTATCTTTTAATTTTTTTCGCAGGTTCTTAATCTGTGAATAAATAAAATCAAAACTATTAGCTTCATCAATATAATCACCCCATACATGTTCGGCCAGTGCCGATTTGTTTACAAGCCTGTTCCTGTTGATCACGAGATAAAGCAATACATCATACTCTTTACGGTTCAGTGTTAGTTCTTTTTCATTTATCCATACCATTCGCTGGTCCGGATCGATCTTAAGATTGTCGCAGATGATATTATTATTGCCGCCCATTTTTTTGCGACGGAGAACAGATTTTACACGGGCATGTAATTCGGCAAGGTGAAATGGTTTAGCGAGATAATCATCTGCACCAAGATTCAATCCTTTTACTTTATCCTCCAATGAATCTTTTGCAGAAACAATGATGACGCCTTCTGTATTATTTTGTTTTTTTAATTCTTCCAAAAGCGTAAATCCATTGCCACCCGGGAGACCTATATCAAGCAGGATGCAATCATATTGATATACTTCCAATTTCTCTCTCGCGGAATAAAAGTCAGTAGCTGCCTCCACTACATATTGTTCCTGGAGTAGTGACTCTACCATGCTTTCCCGCATGCCTTGTTCATCTTCTATGACAAGTATCTTCAAATGCAGATGTTATACTGCAAAGTAACTGATGAAATCTGGAAACAAAAGGTAAAAGAGAAAAGGGCATTCCAAAACACCGGGCATACTGAAAAAATGATTTTTAACATAAAGTTGCCGTTAACCAGAATTTATAAGATGACCTTTCGCTTTCACCATAAATAACTCTTGACCGTATGAAGAGTGTAATAAAAATTTTACTGACAGTAGTTGGATCATTTGTTTATCAATCGCAATTTTTTGCGCAAACACCTAACTATACTGGGACCTGGGTGCTAAACTTAGAAAAAAGTACATTGGAACACCCTCCGGAAGGATTAACAAGTACTGTGTTTATAATAAAACAAGAGGGTGACAAATTTCGCCTGACAATATATCACGTATTTGGCGACAAGAAAAAGAAAATAAGTTTTAAGATGATCGCGGATGGAAAGACAAGGAAAGTAAAAATATTATTTAAAGGCAAATTAGAACATACAGAAAATAGTTTGCGGGCAACATTATGGAGAAAAAATTTCTCAAATATTGTTAATTACAAATTTGGGAATAGTCAAAATGAATTTATCGCTGACGAAGTATTTAAAGGCAAGCCACAGGATCATCATAGCATTTGGGTCTTTGACAGGGAAATTCCAAAATAGATAAAAAAAGTTATTCAGTCAGCGAGGAGAACCTGGGAACGTAAATAACTAAGAAAATATCCGGTACTTATTTTGTGTTTTTTCAGAGGTCTTGGTATAATACTTGAAGTCAAATGATCAATTCTAAGCCCATGTTAAACCACTTTATGCCCCGAGCTATTTTTTTGATCTGCTCCTTATTTGTTTTTAGTGCCGCCGCCCCTCCTGACAATCAGCTAGCAAATGATGTGCTGAAGTATACCAACGATTATCGGAGATCAAAACGTTTGAAAGAACTTGTAATGAAAGATGATCTGAATTCATTGGCCCGAAAGCATAGTGAAGATATGGCAAAAGGCAGGCTAAGCGTTGGGCATTCAGGCTATGATCAGCGTGCAGCAAAAGTGAAAAAGATCTACAATACCTGGATGGTGGCTGAAAATGTTGCCTATGGGGCCCGGGATGCAAAAGAGGTCTTTTCATTATGGAAAAAATCAAGTGGGCATCGCAAAAATATGCTGGGGAACTATAAATACATTGGTATTGGTACAGCAAAAAGTAAACGCGGAGTTATCTATTACACGGAGATATTTGTGAATTAAAATTGTCAGCAAGAGTTTATTCATTCTTAATACAGAAGAGATATCTAATATTTGATTGACCACACTCAATTTCTCAATCGCTTATGTTTACTTTCCACTTAATCAGCGTCAACAATTTCTACAAGACATTTTGGTGAATCATTATCTTCTATATTCGCCGCCGATTATCATAAGATAAGGTTTAATGGTTAATGGTTTTTGACTAGAGAAAGCCCCCGGTTTCCACCGGGGGCTCTTTTATTTTTTGGCTATGACACAGTGTGTCATGGAGTTTCTCTCTGTGTTTCTTTGTGATGCTCAGTGTAAGCTAAAACAAACACCATTGCAACATTTTTTTTAGTGATGCGTCCAATCAGTAAAACCTATAATAAATATGCTAAAGATCATCCTATTCAATTGTTTATTTTTTGCCGCCTCGGGAGCGGTCAAAATTGATGCACAATCAATAGACAACAGGAAATGGAAATCATTTATCGGCGATCCCGTAAATGATACGCTTACTTTTTATATTCGGTCCGACTCCAGTTATGTATTGGATGGTCGTGGCAATGTGATGATACGGAGTCATTGCAAAATAGCCGGCGACACATTGATGATCGAGGATTATGGTAGCGAGCCCAGGAATTGTATTGGCAGAAAAGGCCTTTATAAGATCAGTTTAACCGGCAATAGTTTTACACTAGCATCAATACAAGATCCCTGCGATGGCAGACTTCAAGCACTTGATAACAGGAAATGGATGGAAGCGAGAAGGGAATAAGATTATACTGACGAGTGTAAAATGCTTTTCCTGATCGAAACAAACAACTCCATAAATCTATTTAGTCTTTCAGGTTCTAATTGTTCAAGAAACTTTCCATCTTTTCTAAAATAAGATCCAACAATAAAACCATCAGCTAATGGAAGATAATCGGCAATGTTATTAACGTTCATTCCTGACCCGATCAATACAGGCAATCTTGTTGCATCCTTTGCTTTTACCAGGTCATTTTTATCAGGATGCAAGCCGGTGAACTGGCTGGTAACAATAACCCCATCTGTCATGAAAAGTTCTGCCTGCATAATTTCATCTTTTATGTCGAGGTCTATCGTCAATGAATGAGAACCATGTTTTTTCTTTACATCAGCAAACACTTTTATATGTTCTGCCTTTAGCTCTTTTCTTCTTCGTAAGATCTTTCCGGCCGAACCATTAATGATACCACTCCCCCCGACATGAGCAAAAACAAAAGCCTCCACTCTTATATAATCAAGCTTTGCTTCAGCGGCAATTTCCAAAGATTCAATGTTTGCAGCTTCCAGCATTTGAACTCCTATCGGGCCATCAAATCTTTTCCTTGCTTTTTTGCAGATCTTAGTCATTAAAGCAATCGCTTTTTTATCCAATGGAGGTTGAATATATGGAAGGTCATGATCGTTTTCGAAAATGATACTGTCAACGCCTGCCTTTTTATAAATATCAAGATCTGCCAATGCCTGGTCTATTACTCTTTGGTCATCGCCATCATATAAGGGTGACCCGGGAAGTGGTAACACAGCGATCATCGCTGCCAGAAATTTTTCGGGAAGAACTCTTGCACTTTTCATTTATGATTTTTTTTAAAGATAAACTATTGATGTACCCAGCTGTATTGCTACTATGAAGCTTCCGTTGTGTCACTCTCTTATACTGCATCAATTCTATTCGGCAATTTTACTTTCAAGTTGCATAGCAATATAAGGGATCGAGCTTTCCGGAAATGGTGATACGCAACTCACATTGATCTCACACAATGAATATTTTTCATTTACATTCTTGCTATTGACCGAATTAATAAAGAAGTCTGCATCCCAAATGATCGGAAGCATTTCATCGCTTACACCTGCTTTCGTTTGAATAATTTTGATCCAACGATCTTCCATCACCTGTCTTAGATCCTGGAACAAACCGCAATCTTCGCTGAAATAAAAACGTTTCCCGGGTTTTTTTCCGGGGTAAAGAGCATTTATTTCCTGGTAGCCAAATCCGGAGACTTTGTTACCACACAAATAACATCTGACCATTCCATTAATGATGTTAGGATTCCATGGTTGATCAATTAACATACCGTTTCCTAAAAAATATGGAGCAAACATTTTGATCAGTTCATCTTTGGAAGATAATGTTTGTGTCTCTCCGCCTTGCGCATGAGTGACCACAATTTTGTTATTGCTTGCATCGATCTTAAATACACCGTCCCCGCCATTCCCCCTGTACTGTTTTAGTATCCTTGTGCCACTGGCCTCTTTTACAAATCGTTCAAGAAAATCTTCAAGTGAATGATACAGATGGATATCCCCACCAAACTTCGTATCACGTATGGTGTACAAAATTTCTTTAGTTCCCATTTTTAAGATCGTGTCAGGATGTGTTGAAACAAAGCAACCATTGCCAGAAAGTTTCTTTAATAAATTGTCAAGTATTGTCCTGTCGTTTCCTTGTTCGATCGGATTGACCCAAACAAGAACCGCTCTATATTTTAAAAGTTCCGTTTCAAATTTAGATGCTAATGAATCATTGTATACAATAGAATCAACCGTAAACTCTTTTTGAATAAGATAAGAAGTGAGATCTTTATATTTCTCTTCTGTCAATGCATTCCTGGTTGAGCCGTGACCGCCATAGATCATCAGTGCAATTGACTTGATTTTTTTTCGATCCATCTTGTTCTGATTTTCAATACTGAAATTACAACTGAAACTTATACAACTTATCGACCGCTTGGTAATACTCTCATTGAGCAATGGCTGAAAAATCACAATCTTATCTTCAAACCATAGTTAAATACAATGCCATCAAGTGGTGCCCATACCTCAGTAAACTGTGGTGTGTTATAAGGTGCTGACTTCAGGCTTCCAAAATTTGTCTGGCGTAGATCTGTATAGTTCTCAACGTTTCCAAAGAATGTATAATTCTTCCATGTGTATTCAACCACTGCACCAAATGTCCAGAAGTCTTTTGACTTTGTTCCATTACTCAGTGCCTGGCTGCTTTTAAATTCATAATCCAACCCGATACGCCATTTGCCGGGAATTGCATAGAGCAGATCACCTTTCAAACTATGCTTTGGAGTTAATGTCAGATCTGATTTTGTATTATTAAAATGATTTGTAGCATTCGTGTATGTATATCCAACAAATAAGACAAAATCATAAAAGCCAAATTTGAAGAATGTTTCGGCACCAGCACTTTGCGTATAGCCATTTGCATTTATAAAATTATAAGCTCCCAGGCTTGTTTGTTGCAGTATGAGCGGCCTGTCAAGATAAGTATAGAAGAACATTTGATTAAAATTGATGAAGAAATGCTCACCGATCGGTAATTTATAACCGACATCAATATTACCACCATACGATTCTTCGGCTTCTGTCATATTTCTATCGATCGGCATTACGTTCTTATAACCCAGCAGCTCTGCTTCCTGGTTAAAGATGCTTGCATTACGATAACCCAATCCGCCACCTACTCTTGTAGTCAGGCGGTTTGTCCATTTAAATAATGCTGAAACTCTTGGAAGCACATACCATTTCTCGTTGAAAACATGATCAGTTCGCAGGCCGCTTTCAATTGCTACTTTATTCCCGATATCAAACGTGTAGTTTACAAATGCACCAAAAGTTTCATAATCTTCATTTCTAAGAATGGAGCTTTGCAGGGGAGTTTCTTTAAAATCGTCGGTATAAAAATTCAAACCTGTTATCAAAACATTCTTATTTTTTCTGTAACTGTATGTCGCTTCTGAAAAAGAAGACACCTGTTTACCTGCAAATTTGTATTCGCCTAAAGAATAAGAAGGAACGATCAGCAAGCTACGGTCAAAGAAATTGAAACTATTGCGAAGAATGATCGTTTGCCGGTCATTTAGCTTATGCTCAAATTTAGTTTGAGTAGTTGTGCGGCTGATATCATTCACCTCTTTATAAAAATTAACCGTACTGGTTGCTTCATTATTCATTAAATTAACATCGCCTCCCTGTCTTATTTCATTTGTGAAAGTGGCTCCAACGGAGAGATTTGTTTTGTCAGTGAAATAGAAAAATAATTTAGGATTGAGATTGTACTTTGTTAATTGTGGCAGATCTGAAAAACCATCCCTATCCGCATCGAACACTTTATGATGATTGCGCTGCGCCAATAGCGTAAATCCTATTTTATCTATCTTCTTACTCATAAAAACATTTGCATCAAAGGCGCCGACATGTGAAGCATTTAAATGCAATAATGTTTCTTCAGCCGAAGGTTCTTTTGAGATAAGATTAATAAGACCGGAGATAGCACCACCGCCATAAAGCGTAGAAGCACCCCCTTTGATGTATTCGATCTGTCGAAGATCAAGAGGTGGTATCTGCATAATGCTTAATGAACCGCTGAAACCACCATACAAAGGGAATCCGTCCTTTAAATTTGGGTATAACGTCCATCAAGACCCTGGATGCGAACATTAGCCGTATTACTTGTTGCTGAAGTTTGCTGCACTTGTATACCTGTACTATGCGTTAGCAAATGAGCCACCTTGCTTGGATCCATCGTACTTGCTTCATCAATTTCTTCTGTCAGCACTTCAACCCTTGTGGGAGTATTACCAATGCTACGGTTACTTCTTGTTCCCTGTACTATTACATTTTCCAAAGTTTCTTCTTCCTGCGAAAGCAAAAGGTCAACGATCGTGCTATCTGCCATCGGAAAAGTAAATTCAAATTCCTTTGCATGGTATCCAACATGACTCACAATAATTATTTTCCGGCCATCAGGAATATTATTGATCGTTATCTCCCCTGCCTGGTTCGAAGTATGTCCACCTGTAAGACTTTTTATAATGACAGATGCGCCACTCAATATTTCTTTTGTAAGACTGTCTTTAATCACTCCTTTAAACGTGTTTTGTGCATGGGCAATTCCAAATGCCAATAATGTGAATATTGCTAATGATATTTTTCTCATTTGTCTGCTAAAATTTAAAAAATGCTAATAAGCGATGTTGCCATCGCATCAATCTTGAAGTAGAAATGTGATCAGCTAAACTTTGGAGGTCGCCAGATAGCAGAAAGTGAGGCAGAAGAATGGAAATGCTGTCTTATAGCTAATTTACTTTTTGAATTTGTTGACAGGCTAATATCAGTGATAAAAAGATTCTGATCAACAATGGCAACAGGGAAAGAACCTTGTTCTAAGTTAAGATCATGATGTTTGAAAGGGAGATCATGATGCTCGCCATCCTGTTCATGTTCTTTTGAATTATCATAATGCAGTGCTATAAAATCAGAAAAGTGAATATGCCCGTCGGATTGATGGTGTTGAAAATAGTGAACAACAAAAACGGGTAAGTGTGCAATATCCTTTATCCAACTAGCTGGTAACATAACTTGCAGCGATAAAATAATTATCAATAATTTTTTAACGATCACCTTGCAAAGATAATGATGCAACAAATTTGATACAGTTATGTTTTTTCCTCCGGGAATTACCGTGGGCGGATTTAAACGATGAAGATGTTTTTATTTTTGTTGAATATTACGAACAACAGGGAACAGTTAATACCGCATGCCGGCAATTGTTTATTTTAATTATCTTCAGTCAACCATCAATTACAAGCCATGCAGAAAGTTTACCGCAACACCGCCATCTTCATCTTTTTAATTTTGATCGGAGTGCAATGGGGATTCTACCAGACTTACACCAGTCAATTCCCGAATTTCAAAAACAAAACCACCACCATCCATGTTCACGGGATCTTTTTGATGATGTGGATGGTTTTACTGATAATACAGCCCTTACTTATCAATACAGGGAGGACACAACTTCATAGGACAATTGGAAAAATATCCTGGGTATTGGGACCACTGATCATCGGATCCATGTTCTGGGTCGGCAGGGGATCTTATGGGCGTTCAATTGGATTTATCTCTGAACAAGAAAATTTGGCCACGATGGTGCTTGACATCCGGGGTTATATCTCATTCGCTATCTTTTGGGCATTGGCTATGTACTTCAGAAAAAATTCGGCTTCACACATGCGGTATATGATCGCCACCGGTATGTTGGCTATAGGACCCGGAGTAGGTCGTGGCCTTATATCCCTTGGCGTAGAGTTTCCAACTGCTTTGACAATAACTGATGTGCTTGACCTGGCAATAGTTGGATTCTTGTTGGGTTATGATATTTACAGGAAGAAAAACTACAAACCATTCTTAGTAGTCTTTATAGTCTTTTTGATCGGGGCGATCTTGTGGCAGATAAAGGATAGTGCCGCATGGCAATCATTTGCGAAGAGTTATGCAGCAATATTCTATTGATCGACTGAATGATGAATGGAATGTTTTTTTTATTACCAGGCTGTATTGCTACTATTAAGCTTTCGTTGCGTCGCACTCTTGTACGGTTGTTAATTCTATTCAGCAATTTTATTGTTATGAATCTGAGGTATACCCTCGGTTTTTTGTTGCAAGTATTTCCTTTGGACTCAATTTTATTTGATTAATTGCGGGGAACTAAGGAACTTTTGTATCGTTATTTCATAAAATGAAACCCATCTTCCTATTTCTTACGTCAGTGTTGCTAGCTTTATTTTGTCATTCACAGAATTTAAAGTGGACAGATAGCATTAGAAATCTTGTTCGATCAGCAAAGGAAGATACAATCAGAATAATTGCATCCAGTGATCTTGCTTTAGATTTTTATAAAGCCGATAATGCGGATTCCGGTTTATACTATGCAAACTATGGCCTGGGGATAGCGAACAAAAACAAATTCGTTAAAGGAATCGTCGACTTGCAAATAATAAAGTCCCGATTACATTCAAAGCTCCTTAATTATGGTGAATCGTTCGACGCACTACAGGAGGCTTTTAGAGTGTCCGAAAAATCAAAATTCAGACTTGGAAGCTTGCTCTATTATGAACAGCTTTTTCATCTATACAACAACACAAGAAATTATAAAGAAGCGATTGTATCTGTTAATAAAATGCGGACCGGCTTTCCGGATATACTTACTGACTCAGTAGTTGTGTTGAATATATCTATATTTCATGAAGATTATCGTCCACAGCAGTTTTTTCTTTTAAGTCGCATGGGTATTTTGTATAAAGAGCTAAACAAACTTGATTCAGCACTTAAGTATTCTCAATTGGCATATGAGTATAGCCTATCCCGTTTTGGCCCGGAAGCGGGAGATTATCCATCACTTTATCTGTTGGGTACAGTGCAATTGGAATTAAACAATACGGCGGTAGCACTTCCTTATTTAAAGCAAAGTCTTTCACTTGCTGAGGAAGCATCCGATTTTGGCATTATAACCAATATCTATTTAGATCTTTCAAGACTGTTCAAAAAGATCAATTTTCCAGACTCCAGCCTGTACTATGCAAAGAAGGGTTTTGAGATCGGCAAAACAACCATGGCAAAAAAAGAGCTCCTGGAGTTGAGTAAAATATTGTCCGAGGGTTATGCTAACTCAGAACCGATTAAGGCAGTTGAATATTTCCAAGCCAGTGAACAATTACGAGATAGTGTTTTTTCTGAACAAAGATTAGCTGAGCTTCAAAAAAGAATACTGGATGACAAAGTACTTCAAAAAGAACTGGACGATAAAAAAGAGAAGGAAAGAAAACAGCATATACTTAATATAGAATACTTAGGTATTGCATTTGGAATAATAATCTTCGCAATCTTGTTCTTGATACTTGGTAGTAGCACCATGATAAATGAGAAGATCATAAGATTTCTGGGAATTATTGGCTTATTGGTTGCTTTTGAATTCATCAACCTTGTTTCTCATCCTTACCTGGATAAATTAACTAACCATTCTGCTGTTTGGATGCTGCTCATTCTCGTATTAATTGCTTTCATTTTAGTTCCTCTTCATCATAAAATTGAAAAATGGATAATAACTAAAATGGTGGAGAAAAACAATAAAGTAAAACTTTCCATCGCCAAAAAAATTATCGCAAAGCTAGAACCGCAAAATGAAGAGTAACTACATCAAGTCTTTTTTGGCAATGGATTGATTAAATTTACTAATCAAACAATCTTAGTTGAGGCATTTAAAGACTTAACCAAAACTGCATGCGACTAACTCCCTTTTTCAAACTATCAATTCTCCTTTTGCTGACAACCTGTGCAACGATCTCGTTTGCATCAAATGGTAAACCCAATAAAAAGTTGCGGATCGAAATAAATAAGAATGTAGAGTTGCTGGGGATCGGCTACTTTATTGGATTCGAGGGAGCGGACATAGAAACCAAGACGGTTACAATTAATGGTAAGAAAATGCCGAAAAAGGATTGGCATAATTACGGGTTCTGGATCTTTCAGAAATACAAAAAATTTGGAACAAGCGAGAACCTGGGAAAAAGTTTTGCAGTGGCTGACCATCTATGGCTTGACTACCTGATTAGCCTGCTGCTCCAGGTTGATGATTTCCCCCATGCTAAACTAAAAGAGTCGATCGATCAATCTTACTATATCAATTTCTCGAAGACCAAAGATCTGCAGGAGGCAAAGAAGAACGTGACTATTTTCCTGGATGGCATGAATGAATTTTACAAAGAGATCGGTCTCGACAACTATTTTATAGAGACCGATAAATATTACAAAAAGGCGATCGATGAGATCAACAGCGTGTTGCCAAAGCAGGATTTTATTGGTGCCATGGAAAAGTTTTATAACAAAAAGTTTGACGCTTATATCCTGATCCCAAGTCTTACAATACCAAAAGGAATGGGCTTCGGAATAAAGTATACACTTGACAAAAAAACTCATGTACTGAATGTATTTGGGTCACTCGACTTCCAGGAATTCTTAAATACTACGGATTTGAAAATGGGATTTGCCAACGAAAAACGGCTGCGTGAATTGAGTGTGCATGAATTCGGACATTCATTTGTGAATCCCGAAGTGGACAAATTACCTAAAGAGAAATTCTCGCAAACAGAAAAATTATTTGAACCATTGAAGTCTGCAATGAGTGACCAGGGTTACAATACATGGAAAGTTTGCATTTATGAACACTTTGTAAGGGCCGGCGAGATCATGATCGCAGAAAAACTGGGTGATACAGATGGAGCTAAAAGGCTGCACGCAGAATATGAGAAGGAAAGAAAGTTTATCTATATACCGGCAATATTAGTTGAACTTAAAAAATATGATAAGGGTGGTTATAAGACATATTATGATGCTGTTCTGGGATCTATGGAAAAGTTGGTAAGGAACCACGGAGACACAACGGCACAATGAAACACAGAGAGAACTCCGTGACTCTCTGTGTCACCATGCCTCCGTGGTTCAAAAAAATTTCAATATGGTAGAGATGTTATTAATAATGGCGGCGATCTATTTGTTGATAGGTGTGCTTTTCGTCATTCCTTTTTTGATGAAGGGATTGAATAAAGTTGATGAAGGAGCACATGGCAGCACTATAGGTTTTAAAATTATTATTATACCGGGAGTTGTCGTTTTTTGGCCGGTGTTGTTGAGTAAATGGATGAAGGAAAAAAGGAACCACGGAGACACAAAGGCACAAAGAAACACGGTGGCAACTCCGTGACACTCTGTGTCCCTGTGTCTCCGTGGTTCAAAAAAAAATAACAACCAATGATCAAGTCACAACGTAAAAAGCATTTACAAATTTGGACATTATGGGCAGTGCTGATACCAGTTGGGATCATCGTTGCTTGGATGTCTGTGCCGAAGAAGGTGACACAGGAGTTGTTACAACCGCCAGCAAAGACATTAAGTTTAGAGATAAGATCAGTTGACACATTAAAATCTAAATAAGTTAAATGAGTGCAGACTATACAGCAGTAGGTTGGAATAGGCAAAAGAAAAAATATGACTGGCTCATATTTGGGTTTTGTGTGCTTTACTTGCTCACATTTGTTTTACTCACTGCTGTCGTTAATCCTGATTATACTTTTGAAACCGTTCTTATTCGTTCCACTTCTACACTAGCAGTTTTATTATTGCATATAATATTAAGTATCGGTCCACTGGCAAGACTGAACAAAAAATTCTTACCACTATTATATAATCGCCGGCATTGGGGAGTAACCATGTTTTGCATTGCTGCTGTGCATGGAATCTTTAGCATACTGCAGTTTCATACACTTGGTAATATCAACCCCTTTGTTTCTTTATTTACTTCCAATACAAATTTTAACTCTGTTGCCAGTTTTCCTTTCCAGTCGCTGGGCTTTTTTGCATTGATCATCTTATTCCTCATGGCCATCACCAGTCATGATTTCTGGTTGCACAATCTTTCACCAAAAGTTTGGAAGACGCTTCACATGTTTGTGTACCTCGCTTATTTTTTAATTGTGATGCATGTGATGCTTGGCGTGATACAGTATGAAACCCATCCTGTATTTGTAATTCTTATTTCACTCGGCGCTGTTTGGCTGATCGTAATTCATTTGATCGCAGGAACAAAAGAAGTAAAGAAAGACAAGGAGAAATTCAATGCTGCTTCTGAAGGTTATGTGTATGTGAGTGAAGCCAGTGAATTTGAAGAAGGCCTTGCAAAAATATTTTGCATTGATAAAGAACGGATCGCTGTTTACAAACATGAGAACAAGCTCTATGCTATTCATAATGTTTGCAAGCACCAGGGTGGTCCATTGGGAGAAGGAAAAATCATAGATGGCTGTATCACTTGTCCATGGCATGGATATCAATACCTGCCACATAATGGACAATCGCCACCGCCGTTTACAGAAAAGGTGAGCACTTATGATGTGAGAGTGAGTGAGGGGAAGGTCTTCCTTAATCCGAAACCTTATGCTGAAGGAACTGAGAAACCCGGAGCGATGATCAATTAAAAACAAATATTTATAGAAGAAGGATCAATAACACATTCAACTCCTATAGGAGTTGAATATCAAAATATGAAACATTTTCTATAAAGATTAAACTCCTACGGAGTTTAAAAGAAGATACCCAAGATGTGAAAATTAAATTATTAAACCATGAACCAACAACTCATTCATTGTCTCCGTAGGAGACAAACATTTATAGAAAAAACACAATAATAGACCGTTCAACTCCTATAGGAGTTGAATATCAAATATGACCCATTTTCTATAAAGATTTAACTCCTACGGAGTTTAAAGAAAAATATTGATGATGTGAAAGTTAAATTATTAAAACAATGGATCAGCAAGATTTTTACATAGGATGGATGGGCAAAGCACCAAAATCATTTGCGAAACATGTAAAAAAAGTGTTGCTTATTCTTTTCCCGGTTGCATTGATCGTTGCTTATTTGCTTTCTACATCACAGAAGAAATTTTCGACAACGATTTTTGAGTACGGTAAGCTTACAGAAGTAAAAGGAATATATTATAACAATCCTGTTCCGATACTGAAAGTGTTTGATAAAAACAATTTATCCATTTCTATTCTTTTGGTTGGCTATGGCAAGCATGGCGCTGAGACAGCTATTATGGAGCTGGAAAAAGAAAAAGGAGTTTCATTAAATGGAAAAGAAGTCACACTGAAAGGAACATTGATCTACGGCGATGGAAAAACATTGTTGCAGGTTGACAAGAATGATAATCCAATTGTAAACATCGGCGCTGAGTTAACTGTTCAGTTACAACAAAAAGAGCTGGGCACTCAAACAATTCGTGGTGAGATCGTAGACCCCAAATGTTATTTTGGTGTAATGAAACCGGGTGAAGGCAAAGTGCATCGTGATTGTGCTATTCGTTGTATACTTGGCGGCATACCACCTGTACTGCATGTACAAAATGAAAAGGGTGAAAGCAATTATTATTTGATCGTTGGCCCGAATGGTGAAAAGATAAATGAAGCTGTTCAGGATGTTATTGCAGAGCCGGTAAGTATTGAGGCAAGAGTTGTGCAACAGGATGATTGGATCATACTATATACCGGTAAAGAAAATATCAAAAGGATATCCTATGCCCAATTGAAAGATCCTGCTACAAAAGTGATTGCTTGCTCATCAGTAATGCAATATTGATAACTCCTCTCATTCCTTCCGGGAACGTTGCCGGATTTTTTTAAAGAAGTTTACTTTAGCTTTACTGCAAAACAATATTATTAAAGACAATAAAACCGAATAGATGAAAGTAATTCACAGCGTACACCCGGAAGATTTTACAAACTACGATACAAAAAAAATAAGGGAAAATTTTTTATTGGAGAATTTGGTACAGCCTGATAAGATCGAATGCGCCTATACTCATTATGACCGAATGATCATTGGCGCTGCAAACCCAGTGGACCAGGCCTTACAATTAGGTACTTACGAACAATTAAAAGCGGATCACTTTCTCAGCCGTCGCGAGATCGGTATCATTAATATTGCCGGTAATGGATATGTAACAGTTGATGGAGAAAAATTTGAGCTGGAAAAACAAGATTGTCTTTATATAGGAAAAGGTAAAGAGAAAATAATTTTTAGCAGCGTTAATAAAATTTCGCCGGCAAAATTCACCTTCTTCTCCTGCCCTGCTCACCAGGAATTTCCAATACGGTTAATGAAACCCGCCGAAGCATTGCCTGCAGAAATGGGAAGTCTTGACAACAATAATCACCGTGTAATAAATAAATACATTCATAACGATGGTATCCAAAGCTGCCAGTTAGTTCTAGGTGTTACAAACTTTAAAAAAGGTAGCATCTGGAACACAATGCCACCACATCTGCACGACAGGCGGATGGAATCCTATTTTTATTTTGACCTGACCGAAGGACAACGTATCATTCATTTTATGGGTGAGCCGAATGAAACAAGACATATTTTTTTGAATAACGACCAGGCAATTCTTTCGCCACCATGGAGCATTCACAGTGGTGTGGCAACAGCGAATTATTCTTTTATCTGGGCAATGGCTGGTGAAAACAAAGTTTTCACTGATATGGACCCGGTTCCTGTGCAATCTTTAAAATAATCCTTAGCAAAATTTCTGAGAGGTTTTATTTACATATAAGTATTACCGGATAAATCCAGGCATATCATCGAAGTGCTTTGATTGTTCCTTATCAAGCAGGTGATCTTTTGCAGCAAAGAAGATAGATTTGAATCCTGTAAATATTTCCCTGTTAAAATTGAGCATGGTTGTGATCTCTGTTTCATTTACATGCCCTGCAGTTCCTTCTTTATACAAATGTTGAAGCGTTGCTGTATACCCTGCCGTTACTGATCTGTATATTTCAGTAAGTTCTTTGACTTTATCCTCTTTATCTACTTTTAATAATTCTTGTACTGCTTTGCAAAACTTTTCAACTTCAGCTCTTGTTTCTTTATAAAATGCAAATTTTATTTCATTACTTGAATTTTGAAGCTGTTCCTTATCAGGCAATGCATCTTTAAAACTCTTAGCGGCATACATGCCGTTACGATTTGCTGACATAAGCCGGTCCAGCATTTCCACATCTTCCTTATTAGTGGTGGTTTTCTGCATTTGGATATAATAACTGTGGATCTCTCCATAAAGAAATTTTATATACTCATACTTTTCAAGAATATTATGATCCAGGTATTTTTTGTTGAGATTTGGCTCCGGCTGATTTTTATCAGAAATTTCAAAACAACTTAATGCGTAATTGCAAACCACTTCAATAAAATGGTTTGTTTCCTTCACAAACGCATCCAATGCTGTGGAAGGCTCTTTTATATCTACTTTATGAATAAACATTGTTTCATCATCTGCAGATCGAAATCTGTTATCAAGAAAGCGGCCCAGCACATTCAATAAAGGATAAAAGAGGATGATGCCAAAAATGTTTATAAAGCTTTGGAAAAAAACAAGTGCTACCAGCTTATCTTTTATACCGATAACTTCTGTTATTAACCGGTGTACAGGCGAAAGAAAAAGCATTACTAAAGAAACTGTGATCACATTGATCAGGAAATTTCCCAATGCCACTCTTTTCTTTACCGCCGTGCCTTTTATACTTGCAATAAAAAGTTTTATGGTAGTTCCCACTTCTGATCCGAGGGTGATCGCCATTGAATCATGTAAATTGATTGCTCCTGCAAATAAAGCACTTAATGTAATCGCCATTGTAGCCGAACTGGCTTGAATGATCGTAGTGATAATAAATCCAACAAGAAAAAAAACAATGACAGGTGAATTTTCATATTGGGTCAGATCTAACTGCTGAACTATATCTTCAATGCCTGTTTTTATATACCCAAGACCAACGAACAAAAAACTAAATCCAAATAAAAAGCGACTCCAATTATACAATGGCGAGCTCTTATTAAAAATAACATAACCCAAACCTGCGATCCCTGTAACTGGCAGTGCAATATTTTCAATATTCACTTTGAAACCTACCAATGCAACGATCCAATTGCTGATCGTAGTACCCAGATTTGCACCGAGAATAATAGCCAATGCATTTTGCATATGAATAATACCGGCACCTACAAAAGCCAAAACCATTAAACTTACGACAGAGCTACTTTGCAATACAGCGGTGACAACAGCGCCCCCGCCAATTGCTTTTATTTTATTTTCGGTTTGTCTTTTTAAAAAAAGTTTGAATTTTCTGCCGGCGAGTTCCTGCAAAGACTCTTCGAGGAATTTTATACCCAATAAAAAGATGGCAACTCCTGCCAGCATTTTCCATATATCAATTGACTCAAACATGATCAGTACGAAACAAATACTTATCCAAATAATTTTTATTGATAAAAACCAGGGGGCGGCTGATTTTAATCAAATATAATCATGAACTGATTCTAAATTATATTTGCTAAACAACCCCCGCAAAATGAATATTGAATTTAATCGTAATGAAGATGCAATGAAAATGCTGCTCAGCGATATGCGCCAGCGTTTACAAAAAATATATGAAGGCGGTGGTAAAAAAGCAATTGAAAAACAAAAAGAAAAAAACAAACTCACTCCACGGCAACGTATAGAATACTTAACGGATAAAGACAAACCGTTTATTGAGATCGGCGCTTTTGCCGGTTACAAAATGTATGATGATCAAGGCGGTTGCCCGGCCGGCGGAACAGTTGCCGGGGTCGGTTATGTAAGTGGCAGGCAATGTGTGATCCTTGCGAATGATCAAACTGTAAAAGCTGGCGCATGGTTCCCGATCACAGGTAAAAAAAATCTCCGTATGCAGGAGATCGCTATGGAAAATCATTTGCCTGTTATTTACCTTGTTGACAGCGCCGGGGTTTTCCTTCCTATGCAGGACGAGATATTTCCCGATAAAGAACATTTCGGAAGAATATTTTATAACAATGCAAGAATGAGTGCAATGGGAATAACACAAATTGCTGCAGTGATGGGCCCATGTGTTGCAGGTGGCGCTTATTTACCGATCATGAGCGATGAAACATTAATGGTAGAAGGAAATGGTTCGATCTTTTTAGCTGGACCTTATCTTGTAAAAGCTGCTATTGGTGAAGATATAGATACTGAAACATTAGGCGGTGCAAATACTCACACAGAAATTTCCGGAATAGCAGATTATAAATTTAAGACAGAACAGGAATGCATGGATCATATCAAACGAATGATCTCAATGCTGGGAGAAAAAGAAAAAGCAGGTTTCGACAGAATTAAACCAACACTCCCTAAAAAAGATCCTGGTGAGTTATATGGACTGTTGCCTTTAGATGGAAAGACATATGATGTAGTTGACATTATTGAAAGAATTGTTGACAATTCCGAGTTTGAACAGTTCAAAGAAGATTATGGTAAGACAATTGTTTGTGGCTATGGAAGAATTGATGGCTGGGCAGTTGGCATAGTAGCCAATCAGCGTAAGATCGTTAAAACAAGAAAGGGCGAGATGCAATTAGGTGGAGTTATTTATAACGATAGCGCTGATAAATCTGCACGATTTATTCTCAATTGCAATCAAAAAAAGATACCGCTTGTTTTTTTGCAAGATGTAACTGGTTTTATGGTTGGTAGTCGCAGTGAGCATGCAGGAATTATAAAAGATGGTGCTAAAATGGTAAATGCTGTTGCTAATTCAGTTGTTCCAAAGATCACGATCATTATCGGTAACTCATATGGTGCGGGTAACTATGCAATGTGCGGCAAAGCTTATGGCCCACGATTTATTTATGCATGGCCAACAGCAAAGATCGCTGTTATGGGTGGCGACCAGGCAGCAAAAACACTGTTGCAAATTCAAGTGAATGCCATGAAATCCAAAGGACAGGAAGTGAAACCTGAAGAAGAACAAAAGTTGTTATCTGAAATAATAAACCGATACGAATTACAAACTACTCCTTACTACGCAGCTGCACGATTATGGGTCGATGATATTATAGATCCTGGTCAAACAAGAACAGTCATTGCAGAAGCTATTTCTGCTTCCAATAATAATCCTGATTTTCCGGGCATAAAATTGGGTGTATTCCAGGTGTGATCCTGTTAGCGTTATAGGAAAAAATGTTTTTTTGAAAACAAAATTTAACTACTTTCACTCTCATAATCAACACGAACTGAACGCTTATGAAGAAATCTACCCTCTCTGGATTCTTAATAGCAATTATTTCAATTCTTACCCTAATGCAATCATGTGAGGATGACAGTTATCTGTTAGAGCCTCCCCCTGTTCCTGATCAATCTTTTGTTGAAGAATTTGATACTGCACAAAGAGCTTATGACCGGGGCTGGCGCTATATAAACAGAAGTGTTGAGATCGGTCGCTCTAATTGGCAAAACCCCACTAGTCTTACTGGAATTCCATTTATATCTTATAGTGGAACAGGTAATGGTTATCTCTGGGCAGATTATCAATCCACATCTTCAACGGTAGGTATAATCAGCAATTGGGTAGTATCTCCTGAAGTAATTATGCAAAACGGGGATAAGATTGTTTTTTACACCCGTGCAGAATTATATTCTGTAAATGGGGACTCAACGGATTATGTTAATCGCATGCAGGTAAGATTGAATAAAACCACCTCATTGCTCTGCGGCGATGGAATTGATCCCGGACATTTCGAAGTCCCGCTTCTTGATATCAATCCTTCTTATTACATATTTATTAAAAGTGCTTTCAATGATCCATCGAATCCATTGTTTCAACAGGCAAGACAAGCTTACCCCCATGTATGGACACGTTTTGAAGCAACAGTCGCGGGTTTAGATGGACCAACAAAAGGAAGGTTTGCTTTACGATATTTTATCGAAGGAGCAGGAAGTAGTGGCAGAGGATCATCAATCGGAATCGATAGCGTAGCTTATATCGGCAAAAAATAATTATAAAAAAATAGTACCAACCATAAAAAATATAAAATGACCAAAAGAAATTTATCGCTTCTTGGTTTCGTACTTACAATATTTTTTTCAGTTATTATTACTTCTTGTGGTGAAGAAGAAGTGACTGCAAATTCAACTCAGCCTGCCAGTCTTTCTTATCATGAAGAGTTTGATTCAATGCAACGGGTAATCGATAAGGGTTGGAAAGGTGTAAATCTTAGTAATCCCTTAGGTGGTGACTCATGGCAGCAAGGTTCTTTTGTGGCATATAAAGGCGGTCCTTTCTTTTCAAGCATTAGTGCACATTCTTACAAAGCAAGTGCAAATGAACTCGCATTTGTTCCTCATACTGCCGGTGAAGGATTGTCCTTTATCAATTGTTGGTTAATAACACCGGAACTTTCCATGAAAAACGGCGATATAATTTCTTTCTGGACAACAACAGCTAACCCCGTTAGCTTCCCCGATCGGATGCAGGTTTGGTTAAATCCAACCAACAACAGTTATAATGTAGGCAGAACTGCAGCAGAGACAGGTGATTTTACAGTTAAGCTTCTTGATATTAATCCTAATCTTTCTCACCTTTCTTATCCTGATGGCTACCCTACTACATGGACAAAGTTTGAAATAATTCTTTCAGGTTTACCAAATGGAACAATACCTCAAAAACATCGTGTTGGTTTCAGATATTATGTGAAAGATGGCGGACCAGATGGCGATGTATCCGATGAGATCGGCATCGATGATTTTGATTTTATCAGCAAGTAAAAATATTTTCTCTTATAAAAGTCCAACTTTGGTTTTTCAAAGTTGGATTTTTTAATTTTATCACTTTCTATGAAAAAGTATTTTCTCATCTTATTCCCCGCCCTTATTGCATTTGCATGCACCGATAATGGAGACAAGGAAAGTGCTAAACAAACTGTTCCTTTATCAGATTCATTGTTAACAGAACGCTGGAAGGTAATCAAGGTAGTGGCTGATAGTATTCGGGAAGGCGATCTTGTTTTACGCTGCGGTGATGATCTTATCAGCGAGTCTTTAAGCGATTTCAGTCAAAAGGAAAAACTCTATTCCCATAGTGGGTTTGCAATGATGGATAATGGAACAATGTATATTTATAGCAATATGGCCGGTGATATCAATCCGGATGAAATAATACACCGGGATATTGTCGACTCCTTTATTACACCTGTTTATAATATTGCAGTAGGGGTATATAGGTATGACATTATAAATACAGAGCTTGAAAAATTAAAAAAAATTGTTCATACACACTATATGAATAAGTTGCAATTTGATATGAACTTTGATCTTTCAACAGATGATAAAATGTATTGCGCAGAAATGATCGCCAAATCAGTGGAACAAGCAACTGAAAAAAGGATCATATTTTCTAAAAGTCTAATAACCCCTGCATTGAAAGAAAAATATATAAAAAAATTATTAGCCAAAAAAGTAGTCCCATCGGCAAAAGTGGCAGAACAAAGAGAATACTTTGCACTTGATAATCTTTACATGAATCCACATTGCAGAGAAGTAACAAAAATTGTTTTTGATAAACCGCTAACGCCAACTAAATTTCCGTCACCTGAAAATTATCAGAATTGAGTAAACCTAATGTAATAATTTATACGGATGGTGCAAGCCGTGGCAATCCGGGGCCCGGTGGTTATGGTACTCTTATGCTCGCTGGAAATAACAAGAAAGAACTTTCACAGGGATATAAAAAGACCACAAACAATAGAATGGAATTGATGGCTGTGATAGC
>Ga0190274_10000229_pt1 | contig 37427 bp, 39 predicted proteins | sample Popmic531T_FD_133002 | JGI IMG/M metagenome (GOLD analysis project Ga0190274, IMG submission 133002) | Populus adjacent soil microbial communities from riparian zone of Yellowstone River, Montana, USA - 531 T | ecosystem: Environmental > Terrestrial > Soil > Riparian zone | place: USA: Montana... | reverse complement strand
GGCGGTGCAGATCCACGGCGGCTACGGCTACATCGAGGAGTACCCCGTCTGCCGCTTCTACCGCGACGCCAAGATCCTCACGATCGGCGAGGGCACCGACGAGGTGCAGCAGATGGTGATCGCCCGACAGCTCGGCTGCTGAGCTCCGGGGAGGGATGGGGACCCTCCTCCGGCGGAATTAGTCGCGCACCCGAAGGGTGCGCGACTGAATTCGCCCAGAGGCACCCCCGGCTCCCCTACTGCGCAGGTTCGGCAGTCACATCGCCCGCGGGGAGGCCGGCGACCTCGGCGGCCCGGCCGACGGACTCGGCGATCCCGAAGTGGGTGCAGATCGTCAGCTCGTGCTCGCGGCGCAGCGGCCGGGTGGGGTCGACGACCGGGGCCGAGCGCAGCAGCTCGCCTTCGTGGGCGACCCAGACTCCGAACGGCGCGCCGGCGCAATCGCGCAATGGCACCGCCACCAGGCGGGCGCTGCGGCGCCGACCGACCTGGGCGATCAACCAGGCCGGATCGCCGCTGCCGCGGTCGACGTAGAGCCCGTGAACCTTGCCGACGGTGGAGTTGCCGAGATCGCTTACCTCGGCCCCCACCCAGCCCATCGCCTCGGCCAGCGAGGGCATCGCCGGCTCAGCCATCGGCCTGCCGCTCCAGCAGCTCGCCGGCGGCGCTCGCCGGATCGAGCTCGCGCCGCACCACCCGCTCCAACAGCTCCGCGGTGCGGGGGTCCTCGGCGGCGGTCGCCTCGAGGCGGCGGCGCAGCCGCGAGGTGGCGATCCCGAGCACCTCGCTGCGCAGGTTGCGGGCCCGCCGCTCGGCCAGCGTCCCGGCCGCCTCGATGAAGGAACGGTGCTCGTCGATCCTCGCCGCCAGTTCGCCGACGCCCTCGCCGCGGGCGGCCTCGGTGCGCAGGATCGGCACCTTCCACCCCTCCGGATCCTGCGAGAGGGCCAGCACGCCGCGCACCTCCCGCACCATCGTGTCGGTCATCGGGTGGTCGGCCTTGTTGACGACGATCACGTCGGGGATCTCCATCACCCCGGCCTTCAGCGCCTGGATCGAGTCGCCCGAGCCGGGCATCAACGCCAGGACGATCGTGTCGGCATGGTCGACGATGTCGATCTCCGCCTGGCCGACGCCGACCGTCTCGATCAGGACGTCGTCCTTGCCCGCGGCGTCCATCACCAGCGCCACCTGCAGCGCCGCCTCGGAGAGGCCGCCGAGCGCACCGCGCGAGGCCATCGAGCGGATGAAGACGCCGGGGTCGAGGAAGTGGTCGGAGAGCCGCACCCGGTCGCCGAGCAGGGCGCCTTGGGTGAAGGGGCTCGAGGGGTCGATGGAAAGCACCGCCACCTCGCGCTCGGTCTTGCGCAGCTCCGCGGTGAGCGCCCCGATCAGGGTGCTCTTGCCGACCCCCGGCGGACCGGTGAAGCCGACGATCCGCGCCTTGCCGGTCCGCGGGTAGACCTCGCGAACCAGGTCCCACCCCGCCGGGTCGTCGGACTCGATCAGCGTGATCGCCCGGGCCAGGGCCCGCTTGTCGCCCGCGACGAGGCGCTCGGCGAGCGGAGCTGACTTGGCGGCGTCGGGCATCGGCGGGGCAGTCTAGGGGTCTGTGGAGCGTTCCCCGAGCAGACTTTAGAGTCCCCGCCGCCGTGATCCGTTTTCTCTTCCGCAACCGCATGGTCAACCCCAGCTACGCGCGCCTGCTTTGGCGCTACCTGCGGCGGCGGCTGCTGAGCACCGCGGGGCGGCGCTGGCGCACCGACGGCTTCGTCTTCTTCGGGCGACGCCTGGAAATCCAGATCGCCCGCGGGGCGGAGGTGCGCTTCGGCCGCTTCGTCTGGATCGGCGACGGCTCGAAGATCCGCTGCCACGAGGGCGAAGTGGAGATCGGGAAAAAGACCGTGCTGGGTCAGGAGTGCACGATCTCCGCCTACCGGCGGGTGCGGATCGGCGAGCAGTGCGTGATCGCCGACCGGGCGATGTTCATCGACTTCGACCACGGCGTCGTGGAAGTCGAGCGCCCGATCCGGCTGCAGGGCATCTACACGCGGGACGTGGAGGTCGGGAACAACGTCTGGATCGGCTACGGAGCCTGCATCCTGCGCGGCGTCCGGGTCGGCGACAACGCGGTGGTCGGAACCAACTCGGTGGTCACCAAGGACGTGCCCGCCAACGCCGTCGTCGGGGGGATTCCCGCCCGGATCCTCCGCATGCGCGAGGCGCCGCGGGAGCTGCGCTGGGAGCGGCCGGTCGAGCCGGACCCCGATGCCCCGACGACGATGCAGCCGCCGGAGCGGATCTCGTCCTAGGAGGTCTCGCGAAACCAACCACCCTGGCGCGCGCTATGCCGGAGCGATATCGGTGCAAGCGAAGTCGCCGCCGACGAAGAGCAGCGGCATGCTCGCGACCCGAGCGCTCGCATAGGTCATGCAGTCGCCGTAGTTCAGAGCAGCCGGATGACGGCCTTTGCCGTAGCGGGCGAACGCGTCGGTCGCAACCTTCAGATGCCGCTCTTCGAAGGGGGTGACCTCAACCCCTCGTTCATCGAGGAAGTGCACGACGAGCTCATGCCCGTGCTCCTCATGGAGGCGGATCGCGACCATGGCGGTCTCAAACAGGGTCGGCGCGCCAATCGACAGCGAAGCCGTCACTGCCATCGCCTCTTCCAACCGTTCGTGCTGCTCCTCGCGAAAGACCACAGCGATGACCGCAGAGCTGTCGAGAACCATCAATTCTCCCCCGGCCCATAACCGAGGAACTTCGCCCTTTCCTCCTTCGACATGGGCTCTCGATCGAGCAGCTCAGGGGGGATCTGAGGCCAGATCTCGGTCTCGAGGAATTCGCGCAGGCTCTGCCGTCGCGTCTCCCGGCTACCAGATCTCAGATCCAACCGCCGCTTCTTCTCCCGCAGCGCCTCGCGCACAGCGCCCGTCTCGGCGTCGCCGGTCAGCTCGGCTACTTCCGCTGCCAATCTCTCCGTCTCCTGGTCTTCGATGTTCAGCGCCATGGAGCAATGGTGCCACTCCGCGCGCCCTGCCTTTGCTGCAACTGCTTGTGCAACGACCCTATCAGAGATGCAGCGTTCTGTCTGTCAGCTGTTAAGTTGCACCCAGGTATGTCGGAGGGTGGTCTGCGGCGAAGCCTGCCAGCGCCGGTCGTGTCGATTTCTCGGCGCTGGTCGTGTAGATCGCGCCAAGGAGAACCATCCACCTGTGGACATCGCCGCCCGTTTCGGGGACAACCTGGTCCGCTGCCGCAAACACGCAGACCTCTCGCAGGACGAGCTGAGCGTCCGTGCCTCGGTGCACCGCACGGAGATCAGCCAGCTGGAGCGCGGGCTGCGGATCGCCCGCATCGACACCCTGATCAAGCTCTCCGCTTCACTCGAAGTCTCGGCCGACGAGCTGCTCGCGGGCATGACGTGGGATCCGGGCGGAACCCGGATCGGCAAATTCCGCTCAGACGAGGAGGACGGGTAACGGTTCAGCCGGGGCCCAGATGGGCGCCGACCAGGTCGGCGTAGAGCGCGGCCGTCTGCTCGGCGACGTCGCCCCAGTCGAAGCGGCGCAGGTGCTCGTAGGCTTCGGTGACCAGGCGGCGGCCGAGCTCGTCGTCGGAGAGGACGCGAATCGCGACCTCGGCCAGCGCCGCGGGGTCGTGGGCGCGGAAGCGCAGACCGGCCTCCTCGTGCGGCACCACCTCGCGCAGGCCGCCGGTGTCGGCGACGATGCAGGGGCAGCCCGAGGCCATCGCCTCCAGCGCCACCAACCCGAACGGCTCGTAGATCGAAGGCACTACGGTGAGGTCGGCGATCCGGTACAGCGAGTGGAGGACGTCGTCGCCGATCCAGCCGAGGAATGTGCCGTGGTCCATCAGGCCCAGCTCCTCGGCCTGGCGGTGCAGCTCGGCCTCGTGGGTGCCGGAGCCGGCAACCAGGAAGCGCGTGCCCGGCGCCTCTTCGAGCACCCGCGGCATCGCCTCCAGCGCCAGCTGAAATCCCTTCTCGTAGACCAGCCGGCCGATCAGCAGGACCAGCTTCTGGTCCGGCGCGGCGAACTCGGAGCGCAGCCGGGTCAGCTCGGCCGGGTCCTGCGCCGGCAGATCGTCGGGATCGATCCCGTTGGGGATGACGCTGATCCGCCGCTCCTCGACCCCGAAGATGTCGGCGATCTGCTCGCGCATGTAGTGCGAGCAGGCGATCACCCGCTGCGAGCGGTTGGTGATCCAGCGCTCGACCCCGTGGATGTAGGTCTGCGGGTGCTTGTCGACCCAGCCCTGGTGGCGGCCGTACTCGGTGGCGTGGATCGTCGTGACCAGCGGCGCGCCGAAGCGCTTCGCGAGGTGGTCGCAGGCGTTGGCGACCAACCAGTCGTGGCCGTGGACGAGGTCGTAGCTGTAGCGGTCGCCCAGCTCGACCCCGGCGGCGAGCATGTCGGAGTTCATCCGTTCGACCCAGGCGACGAACTCGCCGAGGTCTGTGGGGCGCTTCGGCTCGAGGATGCGGTGCACGGTCACGCCGTTGACGACTTCCTCCGCCGGCGACTCCTCCCCGCCCCGGGTCAGCACGTGGACCTCGACGTCGCGCTCGACCAAGGCCTCGGAGAGCTTGCGCACATGGCGCGCCAGCCCGCCCTCGATCAGCGGCGGGTACTCCCAGGAGAGAATCAGGACACGGGTCATCGTGAGCGGCGCTAGGGCTCCAGCAGTGGAGCGAGGCTCAGGTCCGGGGCGAGAGAACGCATACGCGGATCGGTGACGGTGCGGGAGTCTATGGCCTCCAGGAGCGCCTGGGCATGGTCGGTGGTCCTTTGGAACGCGTAATCGCCGGCCTGGCCACGCTTGTCGAGGAAGGCCCAGTCGCTGGCCTGGACCGCCAGGAGCTCGCGCGCGGCGCGCGGCGCGGCGTCGCCGCCCAGGCCTTCGGAGATCGCCCGCAGCAGGCGCAGCTCGAGCCGCCGCGCCGCCCAGGCGAGGTCGGCGACCGCCGGGGAGTCCCAGGTCTCGAAGTTCTTCCCCTCGCCCCAGGTCGAGGCGAGGAGCTCGCGCTCCACCGGCTCGTGCTCGGCGAGCGCTTCCGCCACGGTGACGGTCCGCACCCCGGCCGCGGCGGCCCCCCCCAGCACCGCCCGCAGCCATGTCGCGCCCTCCGACCACCAGTGGCCGAGCAGCTCGGTGTCGATCGCGAAGACCAGCAGACCACGGCGAGCGCTCGAAGCCGCGTGCTCGCGCAGGCGGGCCGCCACCGCGGCGAGGAACTCCTCCGCCTGGCGCCGCGCCGCGGCCTCGGCGGCGGCCGGGTCGTACGCTCCTCCTCCCACCTTCCAGAGCCTGATCCCGCGCAGCGATTTACCGGCGAACTGGGCGTGAGCGGGATCGGAGGGATAGCCGTCGAGGGACCAGAGCCAGCCGATCGCCTCCCAGTCGATCGGCAGCGCGATCGGGCCGGCCTCGGTGCGGACCGGCGCGAGCGCCTCGCGCGGCGCCTCGTGGGCACTCTGGTCGACGCAGAACCACTCGACGCCGGCGTCGGCCAACCGCCGCTCCAGACCCGGCACGTAGGCGCACTCCGGCAGCCAGAAGCCGCCGCCCCAGCCGAAGCGGCGGCGGTGCGAGCGGATGCCGGCGTCGAGCTGCAGCCGCAGGCCGGCGCGGGTCGCCAGCAGCGGCAGCACCGCGTGGGTCGCGGCGGACGCCGCCAGCTCGACCCGCCCCTCCGCCGCCGCCCGCTGAAAGGCCGCCAGCGGGTCGCCGTGCGCCGCGTCGAGCAGCCCGAGGGCATGGCGGTAGCGGCTCAGCTCCCCTTCGACCGCGGGACGGCACTCGGCCGGCACTTCCGACATGTCCGCTTCGGCGGCACCGACCCGCCACTGGACCAGAAAGCGCCGCAGCCGCTCCGCGGCCCCGGCGTCCTCCAGCTGATCGGCGAGAACGGGCGTCACCGTCATCGTCAGCCGCTCCGCCACCTCCAGCACCGGAAGGTAGGAACGGATCACCGCGTCGAACAGCCACTCCTCGCCGAACGGGTAGGTCCCGAAGCCCTCGACATAGGGCATGTGGGAATGGAGGACCAGGGCGAGGTCGCCGACGCCCTCGCGCCGGCTCATACTCCGCCTGATGCCGTGCGGCACACGGCGAGGAAGTCCAGCGCCGCGTCGAGGTTCCCTTTCCGGAGTGCGAAGTCGGAGGTCGCGATGGCCGGCGTGAAGCGGTCGTAGAAGCGCCCGGTGAGGCCGAGGCGTTTGTGGACGGTGTCCCAGCCGAGCTTGATCGCCAGCTCGTGGACGCGCAGCTTGCGGGCGTGGAAGAGGCCGTACAGCTCGACCTGGGGGAAATGGTTCTCGCAAAGCCCGCGGAACTCCTCGGCGCGGTACTCGTGCACGTGCCAGGGGTTGTCCGATTTCTCGGCGCCCGGCGGCGCCAGGGTCAGCAGGTTCGGGGTCGAGACGTAGGCGACGCCGCCCGGCTCGAGCATCGACTTGAAGTGCTCGAGGATCGCCCCCGCGTCTTGGACGTGCTCGATCGTCTGCAGGAAGACGACCGCGTCGCAGGGCTCGGCGAAGCCCTCGACCAGATCGCGCTCGAAGCGCAGGTTGGGCCGTACGTAACGCAGCCGCGCGTGCTCGTGCGCCTCCGGGTTGGCGTCGACTCCGACCACCGAGTCGGCGCTTCCGGCCAGGACGTCGGAGCCGTAGCCCTCGCCGCACGCCATGTCGAGCGCCCGCAGGCCGCCGACCCGCGCCGCGATCCACTCGTAGACGACGAGGTGGCGGCGGTACCAGTAGTTCTCCTCCGGCACATCCGGCAGCGTCCGCTCGCCGGTCAGGGGCAGCGGCGGCACCCCGGGGGGCTGGTTGAGCTGCAGGTACTGACTCATCGCCGCGGCACCGTATCGACCCAATCGTCGTGCGGCTGTCCTTTGTAACCCTGTGGGTGACAAAAGGCAGGCCCGTCGCCGTTCCGCGTAGAGTTCCGCGCCGATGCCGGCCTCACCCACCGCCACGCCCGACCACATCAAGGACGTCAACACCCGCTACCACGACGCGGCGGCCCACGAATACGACGCCAAGTGGGGCATCGATTTCGGCGAGACCGGCCAGGAGCAGGTGCGGCTGAAGCTGGTCAAGGCGCTGGGCAGGCGCGACGGCGCCGCCTTCGGGGACGCCCTGGAGATCGGCTCGGGCACCGGGTACTCCTCGCTCAACCTGGTCCAGCTCGGCGCGATCGAGCGGCTCACCGCGACCGACATCTCGCCCGGGATGCTGGACCGGCTCAGCGCCACCGCCGCGGCGCTCGACCTCTCCGACGCCGTTGCCACGGTCCTCACCGAGGCCGAGGTGCTGCCCTTCGACGACGAGAGCTTCGATCTCGTCTTCGGCCACGCCGTCCTGCACCACATCCCCGACCTCGACCGCGCCTTCGCCGAATTCCACCGCGTGCTGCGTACCGGCGGGACGATCGCCTTCGCCGGCGAGCCCTCGCGCTACGGCGACCGCCTCGCGGCGCTTCCGAAGCGGGCCGGAATCCTCGCCGCACCGGTCTGGCGACGCCTCACCGGCGCCCGCGAGCGCACCGCCGCCGAGGCCGAGCTCTCCAACGGCCACTCGCTGGAGGGCGAGGTCGACGTCCACGCCTTCGCCCCAGCCGACCTGCGCCGCCTGCTCCGCGACAGCGGCTTCGAGGACCGCCACGTCGGCGGCGAGGAGCTGCTCTCCAACGCCTGGGGCTGGGGGCTGCGCACGGTCGAGTCGACCGCCGAGCCCGATTCCGTCTCCTGGGCCTGGCGCCGCTTCGCCTTCCGCAGCTACCTCGCCTTGCAGAAGGTCGACACCCGCCTGCTCGAGCCCAACCTCCCGGCCGAGCTCTTCTACAACCTCCTCGTCTCCGCGCGCAAGCCGGATTAATCGTCGGCAGCCGCGAGACGGCCGGCCCGCTCGCGACAGATCTCGACGATCGCGTCGATCACCGGGTGATACCAACCCTCGCTATGCGCATTGCGGCTGCACTCCGCGGCAGCGGCGAGGATGTCCGCTGACCACTGCCGAACGAACCGGGGCAGCTGTCCACCCAGCCCCGCTTCCCTGCCGAACCTCTCCCAGCTCGCCAGGTCGACCCGATCCGGGTCCTCCTCGCCACCGATCGACATCGCGAGTCGGCCAGTCAGATCCGGATAGACCGCGGTGGAGACGATGTCGTAGAGCGGGGCGAGGCGAACGCCGGGACTCTCGTAGAGCAGGGAGAAGTTCTTGCCGTGGGCGTCGCTGTTGCCCAGCAGGAAGTCGATCACGATCGCCCGAACGAAAGCGTTGACGTCGACGGCCGCCCGGCGACTCCCCAAACGCCTCAGAAGCGCGACGACCTGACCGGCCGACGGGCCGCCGTTCGCCTCGTACTTGGCAGCGGGGAGCACGCCGAGCGCCTGGCATACGTCCTCCTGATGAAGGCGCTCGACGTTCCCTGCCCGATCGCGAGCACGATCGAAGCGCTCGACGTAGAGACATTGAAACGGCCCGATCGTGAGCACTTGGGTCTCGGCGACGTCGGCGCCAACGGTACGAGCGACCTCCATGCAGAAGGCCTCGTTGGCGACCAGCCCGGCGTAGCGATCGTTTTCGGGCTTCAAAAGGCAAGTGCTCGGCTCCCCGCCGCGCGGCCTCGCGAACTCTCCGGAAGGGAGACGAACGAGGACGAGCTTGTCCTGGACGCCGCCGAGGCTGAGTCGAACCCCGTCGGGCTCAACCTCGATGCCGAGGGGATCTCGCGGCAGATCCTTCAGCATGCCCACAAGCTCCCCGTCGCCGAGGGGCCGAGGCTCCCCCCGCGCGCGGGAACCCGGACGCTCACCGGTCGGCAGCAGCACGACCGCGCCGGCGCAGTCCGCCCCCAGCGCTTCCAACATGCCGAAGCCGTCTTCCTCGCTGAGCCGCAGCTTCTCGGCGACCGCCCTGCGCACCGACCCCTCGGGCAACAAGCCCTCGAAGAACGGCGCCGACTCACTTGGTTTGAAGGACTGCTCACGTGGGGGTAACGACACCGAAAGACGGCCGGCCTGCTCGCTCGAGTATTCGAAGCGATATCGAGAAGGCCCCCGCCGCTCCAACGTGCCAACAGGTTGCTCGCGCAGGAAGACCCCGAGTCGGTTCACCGATCGCCGCCGTGGCCGGGATCGATCCCGGCCCGCTCCTGGAGCTTCAACCGAAACCCCAGAACCTCCAGCACCGGAGTAATGCTGTCCAGCCGACTGGTCGGCTTTCCGGCCTCGATCTGGTGGATCGTCCGCGTGCTTACCCCCGCGGCCATCGCCAGTTCATCCTGGCGCAGGCCTAGGGCTTTGCGCGACTGGCGCACGGTCTGGCCGACTTCTCTGGCCGTCAGTTTGGCGGAATTCGACTCTTCATGCATGATCACGCATAGTAGCGCAAAATGCCTTTTTGAAGGCACTATCTGTGCGATCACGCATACAGCACGGGAAGCCGCCAAGAAAGCAACTTCTATGCACGATCGCGCAACTAGAGTGCGAGACGGGCGCGGAAGAGCTTCACTTTCGAGTCGATCCCCTTGAGGCGGCGCTCGCCGATGTAGGTGTACTTGAAGGCCTCCTCGCCCGCCGCCTCCTTGACGGCGGCGTCGACGACGACGCTGCCGGGCCGGGCGACGCCGGTGATGCGGCTCGCCAGGTTGACCGGGCGGCCGTAGTAGTCGCCCGACTGCGGCAGCACCGAGCCGCAGGCGAGGCCGGCGCGCAGCCAGGGGAACTCCTCCCCTTCGGCCTCGGCGGCGGCGATCAGCTCGAGGCTCGCCCGCAGCATCGGCTCCGCCCCGGTGGAGACGAACATGACCGCGTCGCCGATCGTCTTCACCAGCCGCACCGGTGGCTCCGCCACGGCCGTGGCCATCTCCTCGAGCCGGCCCGCGACGAGGCCCAGCTCCTCAGCCGGGATCTCCTCTCCGAGGCGGGTGAACTCGACGAGGTCCGCGAAGCAGACCGTGAGCGTCGCGGTGCCGCCGATCGCGCCGGAGGCGAGGTCGGTGGTGGCGATCACGTCGCGGCGGATCTGCTCCAGCATGTTGGCCTGCAGCGCGTGGACGATGGTCGGGCCGACCAGCGGCATCATCGCCTCGGCCGCGGCCGCGAAGCGCAGGGCGATGTCGCGCTCGCTGTCGCCCGGCTGGGTCACCGTGCGGATCACCAGCTCCCGGTTCGCCTCGGCGATCCGCGAGGTCCCCATGCCGATCGTCCGCGCCACCTGCAGCATCCCCTCCTCGGGCAGGCCGGCGTCGAGGAAGGCTTTCATCCGCCGCGCCGCCTCGAGGTCGGCCTCGGTGCCGCGCGGTTCGTCGGGGTCGGTGTAGGGGACGCCGAGCGCGGCGCTGAAGCGCCGCAGTCGTTCGAGGTCGATGTCGACCAGCGCGGCGATCTCCCGCGCCGAGTAGCGGCGACCGGTGCCGGCCAGGGCCCGCTCGACCGGCAGCAGCGCGAGTCGGCCGGCGGCGACCGCCTCCCGCAGCTCCTCGAGCGGCACGCCCTCCGCTGCGAGCTCCTCGAGCAGGGTCAGCCGCGCCTCGCGCGCCTCCCCCTCCAGATCGTCGAGCAGCCCTTCTGCCTCGAAATCGATCTCGGGGGCGGTGGCCATCGGCGCATTCTTGCTCGTTGAAGGATTCGGCGTGCCGGAGCACCGTGAACGGTTCGCGGAACCAGCTACACGTAGGCCACGGCGCCGCCCCGCCGCGGGTCGCCGCCACCGCTCACCGCCCCGGTCCCGGGATCGCGCTCCACGGCTTGCACGCCGCCGAAGAAGAGGTTGATCTCGGGACGCCGGGCCACCCCGATCCCACGCGCCTCCAGGCGCGCCAGCGCCGCCTCGTCGATCCCCGGCTCGGCCTGCACGACGCCGTCCTCGAAGTGCAACCGCGGAGCCGCGACGGCGGCGGCGACCGGCATCCCTTCCTCGACCACCCGCACCACCGTCTGCAGGATCGCCGAGCGGATCCGGTTGGAGCCGGCGCTGCCGACCCCGAGCACGATCTCGCCGTCGCGCAGAACCACGGTCGGGGCCATCATCGAGGGCACCCGCCGCCCCGGCGCGATCCGGTGGAACCCGAGCGGGTTGAGGTCCTCCTCGCCGAGCATGTTGTTGAGGATCACGCCGGTGCCCGGAACCAGCACCCCCGAGCCGGCGCCGTTCGAGCAGGTGACGTTGGCGCACATCCCGTCGCCGTCGAGCACCGAGATGTGGGTGGTCGAGCCGAGCAGGTCGGCGGCCGCCGCGTCGAGCCCGGCGGGATCGAGCAAACCGGCCTCCATCCCCTCCTCGTAGAGCGCCGCGGCGAACTCGGCGCCGCGCCGGCGGTTGGCGGCGTCCATCGCCGCGACCAGCTGCTCCGGGCCGCTCTGCTCGCCCAGCCGCTCCAGCAGACCGAGGCAGAAGGCGATCAGGATCCCGCCGGAGGAGGGGGGCGGGTTGGTCAGCACCTCGGTGCCACGGAACGGCGCGCGGGCCGGTTTGCGCTCGATCGCCTCGTAGGCGGCGAAGTCGGCGCCGCCCAGCGTGCCGCCGTGCTCGACGACGAACTCGGCGATCGTGGCCGCGACCTCACCGCGGCAGAACGGCTCCGCCCCCTCGGCGCCGAAGCGTTCCAACGCCTCGGCCAGTTCGGGGAAGCGGAACGTCTCCCCCTCCCGCAGGGTCCTCCCTCCGGGCGCGTACAGCGCCCGCGTCTCGGGCTGCCGCTCCTGGATCGGGGCGAGGATCTCGAGGATGTAGGCCTGCTCGGCGTTGACCGGAGCCCCCTCGCGGGCCAGCCGCACCGCGGGGCCGACCAGGTCCCCCAGCGGTACCGAGCCGAAGCGCTCCAAGCCGCGCACCAGGCCGGCGGCGGTCCCCGGTACGCCGCAGGAGGCGGGGCCGACGTAGAACGTCTGCACGGTCTCGGCGTCGAAGTGGACCGGCACCGGCACCAGCTCGGCGCGACGCTCGATGCCGTCCAGGCCGGGGGCGGCGACGAAGAAGTCGATCAGCGTCGTCTCCCCCCGGTGGTGGACCATCATGTAGCCGCCGGCGCCGAACCCGGTCAGCGGACTCTCGACCGCGAAAGACGCGAGCACCGCGCAGACCGCCGCGTCGACCGCGTTGCCGCCCTCGCGCAGCACGCCGGCACCGGCCTCGGCGGTGAGCGGGTGGCCGGCCGCGACGACCCCTTTCATCGGCGCTCGGTGTTCTAGCCGGGGAGGAACTCTGGGACGTCGATCCCGAGCTCGCCACCGCGCTCCGGGGCGCGGCCGCGGCCGCTCTCCTGGGTGCGGCGGATGGTCGGCTCGGCGGCACGGCGCGGCGTGCTCGGCCGGCCGTCGAAGCGGGTCGCGACGACGGTCACCCAGACCTGGTCGGAGAGCTCCTCGTCGACGTTGGCACCGAAGATGATGTTCGCGTCGGGGTGGGCGGCCTCGCCGACCACCTTGGCCGCCTCCGACACCTCGACCAGCGAGAGGTCGGAGCCGCCGGTGATCGAGAGCAGGATCGAACGCGCCCCCTCCATCGAGGTCTCGAGCAGCGGCGAGGAAATCGCTTTTTCGGCGGCGAGGATGGCGCGCTCGTCGCCGTAGGCCATGCCGATCCCGAGCAGCGCCCGGCCGGCGTCGGACATGATCGTCCGCACATCCGCGAAGTCGAGGTTGATCACCGCCGGCAGCGTGACCAGGTCGGAGATCCCCTGCACGCCCTGGCGCAGAACGTCGTCGGCGACCTGGAACGCCTCGACCATCGAGGTCTGCTGGTCGAGCACCTCGAGCAGGCGGTCGTTGGGGACGACGATCAGCGTGTCGACCTCGGCGGCGAGTTCCTCGATGCCTTTGCTGGCCTGGGTGCTGCGGCGGCTGCCCTCGAAGCTGAACGGCTTGGTGACGATGCCGACGGTCAGCGCCCCGACCTCGCGGGCGAGGCGGGCGACGACCGGGGCGGCGCCGCTGCCGGTTCCGCCGCCGGCGCCGGCGGCGACGAAGACCATGTCGGAGCCCTTCAGGAGGCGCTTGATCTTGTCCTGCTCCTCGAACGCGGAGCGGTGGCCGACCTCGGGGTCGGCGCCGGCGCCGAGGCCGCGCGTCTGCTCGTCGCCGATGTGGACCGTGACGTCGGCGACGCAGAGCTGCAGCGACTGAAGATCGGTGTTGACGGCCATGAACTCGACCCCGGGGATACGCGCGTCGACCATCCGGTTGACGGCATTGACCCCGGCCCCGCCGACGCCGACGACTTTGATCACCGGTTGGTGCGGCTCCCCACTCCCCGGCGGCTCATAGGCAGGCTCCTCCCGCCCATAGCGCGGATTGCTCACCTGCGGCTCGCCACGCCGCTCGCCGCGCGGCTTCGGTTCCTCCGAAAAGACCCTCTTCAGCCTTTCGGGAGCCGATTCGGCGGGGGGACTTTCGGATTCCTGGTCGTACGGAGCCTCAGCGGGCTCCTCCGCGGCAGGCTCCGGTGCCGGCGGTGCCTCCTCCTCGGCCTTGCGCACCTCGGCGGGATCGTCGCGCCCGTAGCGCGGGGCCTCGGGTGGATCTGCCGGAGCGTCATCGGAGGTGGAGCGGAAGAGGTCGGACAGGGGACCCTCACGCATGCTCGCCCGCTTACGACGACTCATTGGCCAGGACCTCCTTCGCCAGCTCCCGGTAGTAGTTCGCGGCGCTCGAGCCTGAATCGTACTTGAGCACGGAGGCGCCTTTCACGGGCGCCTCGGCGAACTTGATCGCCTTTTTGATTCGGGAACGGAAGACGAGGTCGCCGAAGTTCTCCTCGAGGATCTCCACCGCCTCCTTGGCGTGGACGGTCCGCGAGTCGAGCATGGTCGGCAGGATGCCCTCGATCTTGACGTCGGGGTTGAGGTTCTCCTGGATCATCCGCAGCGTGTTCTGGAGCTGGACCAGCCCGCGCATCGAGAGGTACTCGCACTGGACCGGGACGATCACCTTGCTCGCCGCGGTCAGCGCGTTGATCGTCAGCAGCCCGAGGCTGGGTGGCGTGTCGATGCAGACGAAGTCGTAGTCGCCGGCGACCTCTTTGAGCGCCTTTTCGAGCGAGCGCTCGCGGCCGATCTTGGTGCTCATCGCGATCTCGGCCCCGGCCAGGTCGATCGAGGCGACCGCGATGTCGATCTCGCGCTTCTGGATGATCTCGCGGATCGGCATGTCGTTGACGAGCACGTCGTAGAGGCTCTTCTCGACCTTGTCGGGGTCGATCCCCTGGCTCATCGTCAGGTTCCCCTGCGGGTCGAGGTCGACGCAGAGCACCCGGTGCCCGGACTCGGCGAAGGCGACCGCCAGGTTCAGGGTCGTCGTGGTCTTAGCCACTCCACCCTTCTGGTTCGCAAAGGCGATCACCTCGGCATGCTTGGCCGGCGCCTCCCCCTCGGAAGCCTCCGGCTCAAAGGCATCGTTCCGGCTAGGAGCAATCAGATCCCGCGGCATCAACCGCGTCGGCTCCTCCTCAGCTACCTCAGCAGGAGAGGAATCCGTGTCCTCCACCGATGCGGAATCCGTACCCTGCACCGCCGCCTGACCCGAGGATGCAGGCGCCTCTCCCACGGGTGGCGTGGAGGATGACTCCTCGCCCGCAGCTTGCGAGGACGAGGAGTCGTCCTCCACGACAGGACCCGCGGGCCGGGGCTCCTCCGTCCTTGAATCGGCAGCCGGGCGCTCCGGCACGGCTTCCTCCATACGCTGCAGCTCTTCGACGATCGGGTGCTCCTCGTCGATCTCGAGGGGCGCGGGCTTTGGCTTTTTGCGGCTTAGAAATCCCATTGCGCGGATATTCGTATGGGGACCGGCTTTTCCTGCCGGCTCTCGAAATTGCTAGGAATCACCCGATCCCCGCTCTACTGGACAAGCGACTGGTGATCGTCACCGGCAAGGGTGGCGTCGGCAAGACGACGGTCGCCGTGGCGCTCGGCCTGCGTGCAGCCGCCGAAGGCAAGCGAACGATCGTCTGCGAGGTCGCCTCGCAGGAGAACGCCTCGCGGATGTTCGATCACGCCGAGGTGGGCTTCCACGAGGTCGAGATGGAGGAGAACCTGTGGTCGATCTCGATCGACCCCGACGAGTCGATGCGCGAGTACGTCCTGCTCCAGCTCAAGGTCCGTGCGATGCGCGACATGCTCTTCCGCAGCCGCATCTTCAACTACCTCGCCGCCGCCACCCCGGGGCTGAAGGAGCTGGTCACGATCGGGAAGATCTGGGAGCTGGCACAGCTCGACCGCAAGATCAAGAAGGGGCGCAAGTACGACCTCGTCATCGTCGACGCACCGGCCACCGGGCACGGCGTCGGCTTCCTGCAGACGCCCCGCACCTTCGCCAACATCGCCCGGGTCGGGCCGATCCACTCGCAGGCCAAGCAGTTGGACCGCTTGATCACCGACCACGAGCACACCGGCACGGCGATCGTCGCCCTGCCGGAGGAGATGCCGGTCAACGAGTCGGCGGCCCTAGAGCGGGACCTGCGCGACGAGGTCGGCGTCGCGGTCGACCGCGTCTACCTCAACGGCCTCTATCCCGAGCGCTTCTCCAAAGCCGAGGCCGGGCGCCTCTCCGGCCTGGCCGAGAGCGAGAAAGGCGCCGTCAAGGCGGCGGCACGAGCTGCCCTCTCCGAGCACAACCGCGCCCGCTCGCAGCGCGCCCAGCTGGCCCGCCTGCGCCGCCGGGTCGAGGCACCGGTGAAGACCCTGCCGTTCCTCTTCGAGCCGGATCTGGGACCGGAGGCCGCGCGGCGGCTCTCCCGGAGGCTGGGCTGATGCCAACCCTCAGCGAGGTGCTGGACGGCAAGGAGATCTGCATCTGCGCGGGCTCCGGCGGGGTCGGGAAGACGACCACCTCGGCCGCGATCGCGACCGGGATGGCCGCGCAGGGCCTCAAGGTCTGCGTGCTGACGATCGACCCCGCCAAGCGGCTCGCCGACTCGCTCGGCCTCGAGGAACTCGGCAACGAGGCGCGCCGCGTCGACCCCGCGCTGTTCGAGGAGCAGGGGGTCGAGGTGAAGGGCGAGCTGTGGGCGATGATGCTCGACGCCAAAGCGACCTTCGACGAGCTGATCGCGCGCCAGGCGCCGGACGAGGAGTCCCGCGACCGCGTCCTCGACAACAGGATCTACCAGCAGATCTCCAGCGCCCTGGCCGGCTCGCAGGAGTACATGGCGATGGAGAAGCTGTTCGAGCTGCACACCGAAGGCCGCTTCGACCTGCTGGTCCTGGACACGCCGCCGACCCGCAACGCGCTCGACTTCCTCGAGGCGCCGAAACGGCTGACCCAGTTCATCGAGGGCAAATCGCTGCGCGTCTTCATGAAGCCGACCGGGCTGGCGGCGAAAGTGACCGGCCGCGGGGTCTCGGTCGCCCTCAGCGTCTTCAAGCGGATCGTCGGCTTTGACCTGCTCGCCGACCTGGCCGAGTTCTTCAACGCGTTCAGCGGCATGGTCGACGGCTTCCAGGCGCGCGCCAAGCGGGTCAACAAGCTGCTCGCCGATCCCGGCACCTGCTTTCTGGTCGTCTGCGGACCGCAGGGCGAGCCGATCGACGAGGCGGTCTACTTCCACCGCAAACTCGTGGAGGCGAAACTCCCGTTCGGCGGCGTGATCGTCAACAAGGTCCACTACCCCGCCGACCAGCTGCGCGGCGAGCCGGAGGACCTGCCGGCGACCCTGGCCGAGACGCTCGGGGACGAGGACCTGGCGCGGCGGGTCGCCGCGAACTTCTCCGACTACCGGGCCCTGGCCGAGCGCGACGCCCGCAACATCGAGCGGCTCGCCAACGAGCTCAGCACCCGCACCGTGATCCGCGTGCCCTATTTGGACGAGGACGTCCACGACCTCGCCGGGCTCGCCCAGATCAACCGCTACCTGTTCGCGACCGGCGAGGAACGGGTCGCGATGGCGGCGGGACGCGCCTAGGTGTAGTTGCTAGCCGGCGCGGCGGCGGTTGTACTCGAACTCGAGGTGCGAGACCTCCCAGTCGGAGTCCGGAACCGGGAAGAGGTGCCGTACCCGCGGGGTGTCGATCCGCTCGCGGTGCTCGATGTCGCGCTCCTCGGCGGCCGGCCATTCGAGCGAATCGCCGTGGCGCTCATCGGAGACCTCGTCCAGCCACGGGGTGGCGGTGATCTTGATCTCGTCTTCGGCCGGGACCGGCTCCATGATTCGGGTCTCCTGCTCCATGAACTCCTCCTCGTGTAGCTCCAGTTCCGCCTGGAGGTCTTCCGCGGGGGCTTCGTCTTCGATCGCCGCTTCCTCCGGGCCCTCGACCGGGCCGGGCGGGTCTTCGACCGAGACAGTGATCTCGGCGTCGCCCTCGGCGAGTCCGGTCGCGATCAGGGTCTCGTCGGCCGCGGCGCTGAGGTCGTTGCCGAGCTCGCCGAGCGCCGCCTGCAGCAGCAGCCGCCGCACGCCGTCCTCGGCCCAGCCCGCGAGGCGCAGCGCGCCGTCCAGCGAGCGGCCGTTCATCAACGCCCGCTCGAGCTGCAGGGTGTCCTCGACCTTTTCGCGCGCCTCGACCCGGTCCAGCGAGTCGTCGGCGATCAGCGCCGCGGCGCGCATCGGCAGCGAGGCGCCGACCGGGCCGTGGCCCTCGAGCACCGCGCGCAGGGCGAGCAGGTGGTCGCTGAGGCCGTCGAGCGCGTTCTCGCGCTCGCAGCCCATCTCGAAGCGGCCGACCGCCCAGGTCAGTGCGCTGTCGGGGTCGGGGCGGGCCTCCAGCGTCTCGGCCAGCGCGACGAGCTCGTTCGCCTCCTCCTCGCCGAGCCGGTAGCCACCGGGCCGCGTCGCCGGAGCGCCGGTGGCGATCCGCCGCCAGCAGCCCTCGCCGGTGGGGGCGAAGGCGTAGGGGCCGAGGCCGAGGCCGCCGCCCTTGAAGAGCCTCATCACGCTGATCAGCTCGCGCAGCTGGTGCAGAGCCGCTTCGGCGCCGCCGTCCGGCTCCTGCTCGGCGACCGCCAGGTACTGCGGCTCCCAGGAGGCGCGGCCCATGCCCTCGCTGCGCATCGCCTCGATCGGCGCCTCGATCGAGTCGGCGCGAACGACGCGGACGTCGTGGGGCAGTTGCAGGCGGGCGACCGACATGCGCAGGCCGACGAGCGGGACGATCAGGAGGTCGGCGTCGTCGGCGTCGCGGGCTTCGGCGTCGAGCGTGGAGAGGGCGCCCTCGAGCCGCGCCCGGTCGAGCGCGAACTCGGTGCTGCCCTCCCAGAGGGAGGAGATGAAGATCGCCAGCATCCGCTCCGCCCGGGCGCCCGGGTCGGGCGGGACGGACTCGCCGCGCGCCTCGAGGTACGGCGCCGCGACGCCGGCCTCGACCGCCGCCTCACGGGCCGGACCGTAGCTCGGCAGCGAGCGCAGATCCTCGGCGCGCTCCTCGACGAAGCGCGAGGTCAGCGGCACGTAGCTGTAGAAGGCGGATTCCTCGCCGTCCTCGGCGGCGACGTCGAAGGGGATCGTCTCGCCGCTCGCGACAAGGGTGCTGAAGTGGGTCGCGGCCTCGGTGGCCAGCCGCTTCAGCGCTTCGTTGAGGAGGAAGTCCCGCACGGCCCAGGCTTCCGCCCGGCTACGCCCCCTCCTGCGCCTGCACGGCGCCTTGCAGGTTATGCAGCCCGGCGAGAGCTAAGCGACCGCAGCCGGCTCGACCACCTCGGTCTGCTCGGCCAGCAGCCAACGCGTGCCGTAGCGCCGCATGTCGTCGATCAGCGGCACCAGCGCCTCGCCCTTCTCGGTCAGTGCGTACTCGACCCGGGGCGGCACCTCGGGATAGGTGTGGCGCTCGACGATCCCCTCTTCCTCCAGCGCCCGCAGCCGCAGCGACAGCGTCCGCGGCGAGATCCCCTCGAGCGACCGCTCCAGCTCGCAGAAGCGGCTGCTGCCGGCGGCCAAATCCCGAATCAGCAGCAACGTCCACTTCCCGCAGACGACTTCAGCGGTCTTGCAGACGGGACAGGTTGAGTTGCTCTCGGCGCTCATGGCGATTCAAGGCGGATGGCGAGATGCGTCGCTTCAACAAGTGTAGCCACATGGCTTCACTTAGTGAAGCTTTGAGAGGGCGAGGTGGTGGGTCAATTTGAATCGGGGCTTCAGATCGCCTAACTTCGCCGCCTCATAGACAAAGCGGCCGGGGCGCCGCGCTAACGGCCCCCGGCCTGGCACCGAAAGGACAGACCTTCCGATGCAGGCGAATCGTATGTCGCGCACGCAGCGCGGGGACGAAGCAGTCCAGCGGGCGATCCTCGCGCTGGTCTTAGCCGTCTACCCGCACTACCGCACGATCCCGGAACTGAGCCGCGAGATCGGGTCCAGGGAGGCCGTTGAACGGGCGGCGGACAAGCTGGTCGAGCACGGCCTGATCCGGTTTCACGGAACCACGCTGATCCCGACCGAGCCTGCCTACCACTGCCATCGACTGGATGCCTGGTGAGCGTCGATATCGCCGCTCGGTTCGGCGACAATTTGGCACGGACTCGCCGGGCGGCCGACGTGTCCCAAGACGAGCTATCCGTTCGCGCGTCCGTTCACAGGACGGAGATCAGCCAGCTTGAGCGTGGCCTGCGGGTCGCCCGGATCGACACGCTGGTGAAGCTGGCCGCTTCTCTGGACGCCTCGTCGGCCGAGTTGCTCGTCGGGATCGACTGGCAGCCCGGAGAGAACCGAGTCGGCCAGTTCCGTGAGGGCGACGGGTAGCCTCTGGTTATGGCCAAGCGGAGCAAGAAGCCTGCTGACCTCAACCGCCTCGCCGCCGCCATAGTCGGCGAGGCGACCGACGAGACGCCACCAGAGGGCGAATCCCAGCAGGCGCAGGCAGGGCGACTTGGCGGCGTGAAGGGTGGAAAAGTTCGCGCTGCAAGGATGACCGCGAAAGAGCGTTCGAAGGCTGCAAGTCATGCGGCGCGCGCCCGCTGGAACAAAGAGGGATAGCGCAGACAACGCGACCGCTTAAAAGATTCAAATCGGCAGATCTGCCGGTGGCACCTTGAGAGTCGCCCGACGTGCCATTTCGCCCAAACGACAAATGACACTTGGCTTTCTAGAGCGGTTCAACGCGTTTCGAAGGTGTCTTTTCCCGCTCCTGTGACACGTATAGTCCTGCTTGTTCATGCGGCCTTCCGCCTCTCGGAAGGACTTCAGCGAAGGGTCGCCCTGGCTTGCGGCGGCCCTTCGTCGTTCTGGGCGTCCGGGCGACGTTCTAGCGTTCCGGCCACCTTGATCCCCGAATAGGAACAAGCCGAGTTCGGCCCTGCCGACCCAGCGCGTCTCGCATGAACACGACCCGCGCTGGCAAGGCTTCACCGAAATGCAAGCCATAGCGCAAACGCCCTCCCCTTTGAGGTCCGTTCGTCGGGAGGCGATTCCCTGCTCGGCTTCGGATCACGGCAAAGCCTCTCCGATCTTCCCCGCGTCCGATAGTTGGGCGCGACCCACCATGAAGCGGGTGATGTCCATGTCATGAGGTCACGGACCGGGCTTCCAGTTTCGACGCCAGAGCCCGGTCCGCCAACCCCAAACCGAAAGGGCGGGGGCGGCTTGCGCCGTCCTCGCCATTCCCTACTTGCGCCCGTAGCTCAATGGATAGAGCTCCCGAATTTCTCCCGGGGAACGTCCAGGTTCGAATCCTGGCGGGCGCGCTTGCAGCCTATATCGACAACCGCGACAAAAGGTTAATGGACTACTGGCTTCGGCTTCTTCCGAGATTTCCCTGGATTTTTCCATCCGATTGCTTACGCATAATGGTCATTATGAATCGACTGAGCACTGAACGACGCGCCCAGATAATCGGCTGCCTGGTCGAGGGCAACAGCATCCGCGCGACCGTTCGAATGACCGGCGCGGCAAAGAACACCATCACGAGACTGCTGGTGGACCTGGGCGAAGCCTGTGCCGAGTACCAGGACGGCGTGTTGGTCGATCTGCCCTGCAAGGCGGTCGAGGCCGATGAGGTGTGGAACTTCTGCTACGCGAAGCAGAAAAACGTGCCGGAGCAGTTCAAAGGGACGCCCGGCTACGGGGACGTTTGGACCTTCACGGCCGTCTGCGCCGACACGAAGCTGGTCCCGGCCTGGCTGGTCGGCGAGCGGACCAAGGACGACGCGGAAGTCTTCCTCACCGATCTCGCGAGCCGGATGGCGAATCGCATCCAGCTATCGACGGACGGGCACAAAATCTACGAAGCGACCGTGGGGCCCTCTTTCGGCCAGCAGGTTGATTGGGCGCAGATCCACAAGACCTACGCCTCAGGCGAAGTCGGCAAATACAGCCCCGCAGTCTGCACCGGATCGAAACGGATGACTCGGAAGGGCGATCCCGACCCCGACCGGATCTCAACCAGCTACGTAGAGCGGCAGAACTTGACCATGAGAATGGGCATGCGCCGTTTTACCCGCCTGACCAACGGATTCAGTCGCAAGGTGGAGAACTTGGCCCACGCGGTCTCGCTCCATTTTCTCCACTACAACTTCGCCCGCTCGCACCAGTCGCTGGGCATGACCCCGGCGATGGCGGCAGGGGTAGCGGATCACCGCTGGAGCCTTAACGAGATCGCGGGGTTGCTCGATTGAGGTCGCTAAATGCTGCGGGTCGCGACGAAATGCTGCGTATTTGCAGGTGGGACGTGATAAACAGCGTCCGTTGGTCGCACCCGGGGATTCTCCTGGAGCTGGGGATAGGTAGTGGCGGAAGCCGCGACTCGACGCCCGCGCAAGGCCACCCATTTTCCAGCGTGGCGCTTGGCGGCACCCTGCGATACAGGCGATTGGGAGGTGGTCTTCTTCAACTTCTCTCTCCTAAGACGACCGGGAAGAGTATTCCACATGAACTACAAATTTCCTAATCGGCAAGCCAAATCATGAGCTTGAGCATCGACTACCCGTCTGGCACGGTGCCCAACATTTCGGTGCAGCTTGAAACGACGAGCGGTCGGAAAATTGTGGTCGGCGAGATTGACAGCGGCTCGGATCGAAGCCTTTGCCCACGCGCTATCGCGAACGACCTTGGCCTTTCCTCTGCAGACCTCAAAAAGAACGACCTCAAGGGGATGCCGGCTGTCGGTGGAACCTTCGACACCTGGTCGGCCGATGGCATCGCGGTCACGGGGCAGATCGCCCTCCCCGACACCGACGAGGGAGGCTTCGTCCCTTGGGGGCCTTTATTCCCGATGGATCTCGCCTTCGCAGACGAAGCCGAAACGCTGCTCTTGGGGCAGCGGGACTTCTTCGCCGCGTTCGATCTCAAGTTCCTCAACCGGGATGGAGGATCGGTGCTGGAGATCTGCGAATGCCCGCGACCGCCCGTCGGCCCGTAGGTCGAAGTCGGCCCGGATCGGCCACTTCGATTCAAATTGACCCACCACCGAGGGCGAGAGCGCCTGGGCCCAGCCCTTCCCCGATTGCCCGCCACGCGTCCCCGCGGGGCGCTTGACATTCTGTGGCATCGGCAGCTCGACGAACTCGATCCTCTCGACCTTGAGCCGGAAGGACCGGCCGGGTTGGTCGGTCGTCAGGTTCACCGCCTGTCCAACCCGCATCGAGAGGATGCTGCAGTTGCGGACCCCTCCGACGCAATCGCCATCACCGCGGACCAGACTCACCTCGGGGGTGAGGTTGAAGAGCGCGCGCTTGCCATTCTCGGTGACCCCGACGAAGAGGAGCACGGGATTCTCCCGCGGCAGCAGGCTTCCGAGCGGCAGTTGTTGGTGCAGCTTCAGCTCGTCCGACCCGGCGACCCCGAAGCGCACGTCGGGACGGAAGCCGTACAGACGCCCCTCCTCCAGGCCGTCCTCGCCCGCGCCGGTGCTCCCGGACGGGCTCGATGACCCTCCATCCCCTCCCCCGCCGGGGGAGGAACCCGCCCCTTCGTTTCCGGGAGTGGTCTTGACGACCGATTCGACGCTCGAGCCGTCCACGCTACCGCCCTCTGAGGTGACGTCCACGCTTTTCAGCCGAGCCTCCTCGGGAAGGCTGGTGTAGCGCTGCTTGAACGGGTCGACGGACGTGCGCCCGCGCAGCCGCTTGCGATAGTCGCGCAGGTCGGGCTTGTCCTGAACCACCGTGAGGCGGGCCTCCGTGGTCGCGATCGGCGGCTGCCCGGCACCGTCGGCGCTCGGCGGCTGCACCTCGCCGGCGTCGCCGACCAAAAGGAAGGGGACGGCAGCGATCGCGACCACGACCAGAGCAACCAGCGGCAGCAGGTGGCGATCGCGCAGGTCGTAGTAGACGTCGGAGGCGAACGGCGGCACCTTCAGGTCGGGAATCTTCAGATCCGGTTTGAGCGGCGTTTTCATGGCGTTTCTCCAGTCGTCGCCGCCGCCGGCGTCGCCGTCGTGGTGGTCGGAGGCGGCAGCGGCGCGCTCCCCGTGCTGCCTTCGCTCGGCGGGGTCAGGTAGGTGGTGAGGGAGAAGCTGGCCTGCAGGGCCGGAAATCCGGCTTGCGGATCGGCTGCCAGCGAAAAGCCGTCGATCGTGACAAGGCGACCGTCGACCTTGACCTCGGCGCCGCCGGTCTTGACCAGCGAGTCGAGCCCTTTGATGAAGTCGGCGATCTCGAAGAAGTTCCCGTCGAAGGTGACCTCGTAGGGCATCACGGCGAGCCCTGCGGGACCGATCTCGGCGCCGAGCGGCAGCAGGGAGGCTGCCACCTCGGTCGCGGACACCGGCGTGCCGTTGGTTCCGGCCGGCGGCTGGGTCGCCGTTTCCCCCCCGCCAGAGGCGGTCAGGGTGATGTCGCGAAAGGTGCCATTTGCGCCAACGGAGAGCCGGTTCACCTGGACCAGGAGCGAAGCGACGTCGTCGTCGCCGGGGACCGCCTTGCCGAGAACGACAAGACGACGGTACTCGCGGGGGAACTGCTCACGGGCAGCTTCGGCTTCAACGACTTCCGCTTCGTGCTGGGACAGCGAGGCTTCCAGGGCGGTGACCTGAACGCTCAGCTCGTCGGCCTTCTCGCGCTTCGGACTGAGCAGCATCATCCAGAAGGCGCCGCCGAGCGCGGCGACAACCAGCATCGCGACGATCAAGCGGTTGGTCGAGCTCATCTCAATCTTCATCATTCGCCTTCGCTCGCTTCGTCGGATTCCGCCGGGGCCTCTTCCGCGACCACGGCGGGCGCCGCCCCTTCGCTGGCGGTGACCGGAACCGGCGCCGCGTCGAAGGCGACGACGATCTCGAACTTGGCGATGAATTCGCGCGTGCGGCACTCCTCGCCGCCCCCGCCACTGCCCCCGCCGCCCCCGCCGCTGTCCTTCTTGGCCAGTTCCGAAGCCTGCACGGCAACCCGCGTCACACCCTCGATGTCCTTCAACGCCGTGACGAAGCCGGCCACCGACTCCTGGCCGGCCGCACATCCGCTCAGCTCCAGGGCCGGCCCCGGCACCGCCCCGCGCAGGCCCGAGCCGCCGCCGCTGACTCCGACGCTGGCGGAGGCGCTGGCGGTCATGCCGGTGAGCCAGGCGTCGTCCGGCAGGATCAAAGCCAGTTCCCGCATCACCCGCTCCCAGTCGAAGCGGCTGTCAGCAAGGCTGGCGACCGTTTCCACACGCTGTTCGGCCAGGTTTCGGAATTCCGTGAAGGCGGAGAGCCGGACGGCCTTCGCCGCCGCCGCCTTGTCTTCTCGGGTCAGCTCGGTGACCTCGGCTTCGCGTTCGTCGATCTGGTTCCCGACCAGGACCAGCGCGGTAATGGCAGCGAGCGCCGCGACCAGTGCGCCGACAAGGAGGTAGGCGAGCGGCCCGCTGCGCAGGGGCGCGTGCTGGCCGCGGCGCTCCTCGAGGGGTATGAGGTTGACGGGACGCATTCCTCAGCTCTCCAGGGCCAGTCCGAAGGGCAGCGTCAGCCGCGCCGCGGCGGCTTCGCCCAGACCCGCCAGGGCGGCGGGATGGGAAACGGCGATCGGAAGGCCCATCCCCTCCATACGCTCAGCCATGCCGGGGAGGGCGCTGCCCGGGCCACAGAGGACGATTCGCTCCACCGGCACCGCCGCCTCCTGGGCGGCGTAGTAGTCGAGCGAAAGGCGCAGCTCGTCGACCAGTGCGGAGACCCCTTCCTCGAGCGACCGACGCGCCTCGGCGACGGTCTCGGGGTCCCCCTCTATGTCCTCGACCGGCCGCTCGAGCCCGACGTAGGCCAGCCATTCGGCAGCCTGCTCGGGCGACATGCCGCGCGCCCCCGCCAGGCGACTCGAAATCTGCTCGAGACCGACGTGGGAGACGCGAGTGAAGAGGCAGGATCTATCGCGGGCCACGGCGAGGTTGGTGACATCGCCCGCGTTGCAGTAGAGGACAGCGGCCGCGGAGTGCCCTGGCCCCGCGCCCTCGACTTCGCCACCGGCGATCTCCTCGGCGCCGGCGAGGGCGCGGATCATGCCGAAGGCGGCGAGGTCGACCCCGACTGGCTCGAGGCCGGCTCGGCGCAGAGGGGCCAGGAAGGACGAAACCATGTCGCGACGCGCGGCGATGACGATCACGTCGAGTTGCGGCGCCGCCCCCTCCTCCGCCGGAACGCCGCCGACCACCTGATACTCGAGCACCGCCTGATCGAGCGGCATCGGCATCTGCTCCTGGGCCTGGAAGCGAACCGCGGCCTCCATCTCCTTCGGATCCTCGATCGCCGGCAGCCGCAGGGTGCGGACGACGACCCGCTGGTTGCCGATTCCGAGTCGCACCTGCTTCGAGAGCTTGTGCTCGGAGAACAGGGACTTCAGCCCCTCGGCAAGGCTGTCGGGATCGACCACCTCGCCCTCGTGGAAAGCGCCCGGCGCCAGCGGCCCGATCGCCGACGCGGCGAGCTCGACGGTCCCGTTCGATCGGACTTCGAGCGCGGCGATGCTGCCGGCCTCGATATCGAGGCCGACGACGGAGCCGGTCTTCTTCTGCCTGGTCAGGGAAAACACGCCCTCCCCTGATCGACAGAAAGGCGAGAGAACTTTTGCCCTGCAAGACCTGATTCCAGGGCAATCTGGACGGAACTACTACTGGGCGATCAGAAAATCCCCAGATACCACTCGACCATCTCGTCGCCGGCAAAAAGGCCGACCAAACCGCCGAGCGCCAGGAACGGTCCGAACGGAATCGCCCGTTTCCGCGCCGCGACTCCCTCACGGGCGATCATCGCCACTCCGACCAGCGACCCGGCGAGCAGCGCGACCAGGATCGCGGGAGCGACGTCGCGACCCAGGAAGAGGCCCATCGTCGCCGCCAGCTTGACGTCACCGAGGCCCATGCCGCTCGGGTACGCGAGGGCCGCCGCCAACAGCAGTCCGCCCGCGGCGAGCGCGGCGAGCGCCCGCTCCGGCAGGCTGTCCGGAGCTCCGACGGCGACGATTGCGATGGCCAGGGCCGCGGCGACCAGCAGAACCTTGTTGGGGATGATCCGCCGCTCGAGGTCGGTGAGGGTGACCGCCACCAGCATCGAGACGAAGACGAGCCCGAGCAGCAGCTGCACAGCGTCGTCGCGGAAGGCAAGTCCGGTTGCCGCGTAGAGCATCCCAAGCGCGAGCTCGGTGAGCGGGTAGCGGGAGGAGATCGCCGTCCCACAGCAGCGGCCGCGGCCGCGCAACAGCAGCCAGGAGAGGACCGGCACGTTGTCGTAGGCGGCTATCCGCGCGCCGCAGGCGGGACAGTGCGAGCGTCCCCCGACGACCGATTCGCCGCGCGGAACCCGGTGCGCGACCACGGTCAGGAAGCTGCCGATCAAAAGGCCGGCGACGAACAAGAAGGCGGTTATGGCGATCCCCTCCAAGGCGTCGTCACCCTCTCACGGAAGGTGCCGAGGCCGGGCTCAGGCCCCCGGTGGCCGGGTACCCCTGGTCGCCAGCTCCAGCCGGCTGTCGAAGCTCGGCTGGTCATAGATGAACTGCAGCCCCGTTTTGGTGTCGCCGCCCACCGCCACCGCAAGGCCGAGGCGGGAGCCCGGAGGCAGCGGCAGGGCGCCGCCCTCCTCGGCGTAGCCGAAGCTCAGCGGCAGGGCGATCTCCTCCCAGCCCGCGCTCGGCCAGGTCGTCGCGAAGTGCTCAAAGTGGAGGCTGAGTGGCGGCCCGAGGTTGATCGCGGTGGTGTCGACGATCGTCTCTCCGGAATACGACCGGACGAAGAGCCAGGCGCAGACCCGACCCGGGTACACGGCGCCGGAGATCGTCCGCGTCCAGAGGTTGAGCGTGCCATCACCGGTCAGCAGGACGTCGCCCGAGCCCGGCTCGCCCGGGATCGGCGGCGAGAGCCAGCGGTGGACCCGCTGGAAGGCAAGCGTGTCGGGAGCATCCGGCTCGCCGGCGGCTCCTCGCGCCAGGTCCGTCATCTGGGTCGAGCCGCAGGCGCCGCCAGGGACGACCTGCAGGCCTTCGTCTCCCGTCGGCTGCGGCTCGATGTCGGTCGAGTAGTCGTATTTGACGGCTTCTCCTTCATCTGCCGCCTCTGGCCAGAGCAGGTCAGGGGCTCCGGGCAGGTTGCCGACCTGTACTCCGTCGGCGCAGTCCCCGCGCGTGTTGTGGGCCGGATGGCCGGTGCCCTGCAGGGGCTGGCGCGCATTCTGGTCGCAGGGGGTGTCAGTCAGCCAGAGGGTCCAGGGGACCGAGTCGCTGCCGCCCGGTTTCTGTCCCGGGAAGACCGCCGGCTCAGCTTCAGGGTCGACGAACTGGCCCTGCACCTCCTGGTAGCGCCGATCCTGGCCGCCGGAGGCCGTCGCCGCCAAGCGCACCGAGACGATCACCCGTTTCAGGTGGCGCCCGTCCGCGCACAACCCCGATGGGCAGGTGTCCCAGACGACATAGCGGTGGATCGTGCCCTTGACGTTGCCGACTTCGAACGGGCTCGACGGGGCGATTTTGCCTCCCTCGACCTGCTCGCTTCCGTTGGAGCCGCCGTTGTAGACGAGCGGTTTGAGCCCGGTCCCGTTGCGGCCGGCATAGAAGAAGATCGTGTTGCTGACGCGTGAATCGGGATCGTTCGGGTCGTCGGAGTGCACGGGCAGTGCTTCCAGAGCCAGCTCGGCGTAGGCCAGTTGGCGCAGCTTCTCCATCTCCGCCTGGAGGAGGTTGGCGACGACCTGACTCTGCTCGGCGCGGAAGGTGTTGCGGCTGGCGGCGTCGACGATGCCGAGCACCCCGAGCGCGCCGACGACGAGGATCAAACCGGCGACGATCACCTCGACGATCGTCATCCCTTCCTCGCCCCTCATCCCGCGCCTCCCTCGTCGGAGTTGCGCAGGGCGACCCCGTCGCCAAGCGTCACCGGCGCTCCACCCGTCCCGAGGGCGAGGTTGACGCCGACGTAGGTCGGCTCCTCCTCGTCGGGCAGGTAGCTGAAGACGGAGGAGCTGGCAAGCCCGCTCGCCACCTGGACGGCGGGGCCGGACACGCTGTCGTCGGGCTGGGAGACGCGGCGGGTACACACCCCCGCGGAGCAGCTGTAGGTGACACGACAGACGATCGAGCTGCTCGCGCCCGCGCCGCCGCAGGTCGCTGCCTTCACGTAGGTGATAATCGCCAGCTCGCTGGGCGAAGTAATCGGCGTATCGAGGCCCTGGCGCAGCTCCCTGGTAATCCGGTCGACCGTGACCCTGGCCTGCTGGATCGCCGTCACCTTCGAGGTGGTGCGGGGCTCGCTGCGGATAACGCCGATGAAGACCGTCATCGCCGCGCCGATGACGACCAGGCCGAGGGTCGCCGCGATCATCAGCTCGATCAAGGTCAGGCCACCCTCGCCGCGGCGCAGCGCAGTGGCCGCTCTGCGGACGGCGCGAGCCATCTCAGCAGCCGTCGTTGGGCGTGCTCGCCGGCGCCGGCGAGCATTCGACGAAGCGATAGGGCGTGTAGTGAGCGGGCGTGTCCGGAAGGTCGACCCCGCCGACGTTGAAGCTCCCGGAGCCTTTCGCGGACCAGATTTCGGCATTGGAGTCCAGGTGGATCTTCTTGCCGGCTATGGCCCCGCAGAATTTCGAGTTGCTGTTGAGCGTCACATCGCTGAGCGGCGCGTAGATGATGAAGTTCTGCTCGCAGGGACCGTCCACCTCGGTATTGCTGTTGAGCAGGATCCTGGTCTGACGGGTCTGCGAGCCGACGAACAGCATCGCGATCGTGACCGGGTCACCCGAGGCGGAGGTGATCCGCGAGTTCGACTGCAGGTCGAGCTGGTAGACGCCCGAGCTCTGCAGGCAGTTCTCCGGGGAGTCGAAGTAGATCGTCGTGTTGACTCCTGATTCGATGTAGAGGGCGCTGTTGCTGCGCAGCGTCAGCTTGCAGAAGCTGTAGATCTTGCCGCCGAGCGTGACAGCGCTTTTGTTGTCGATCCGGAGCTCACGCGCTCCGCACGCCGACGTCGCTTTCCCGTCGCCTTTTTTGCCGTTCCAGCAGGCGTCCCCTTTGTTGCCGCTGATCTGGTCTTCGGCGAACAGTCGGTGGTTGTCGTTGTTGGTTGCGGCGTCAGTCTGGTCGACCAGAGGCAGCGTCAGCTCCTGCTGCAGCACTTCGCTGCTCGGTGCCGTGCAGGTCGAGTTCGAGTGATACTGCGCGTTGGGGCTGGTTTTCAGTTCTTTACCGATCCCGACGCTGGCCTGCCCGCACTGCTTCGCGTTGGAGTTCAGCGACAGATTCCCGTTGGTGGCCGTTCCGGTGTGGATGACCGCGTTAGAGTCCAGGGTCATGTCTTCGTAGGAGAGGACGCCGGCGGTGGCAAATGGCCCCAGAGTGGGGGACTCCTCGGTCGGCAGGGTCGAGGCCATCACGTCGACCCGCCGGCTCACCCCGTTGACCGTTCCGAGCGAGACGATCTCCACGCACTGAACCTCGTTGGCGACGCCGCATTCTTCGGCGCTGTCGAGAGTCCGCGCCCAGTAGCTGACCGCGCCCCCATTGACGGACATCCCGGTTACGGGTCCGCACCAACCGCCCGCGGTCGCCGGGACGCAGGGCGCCACCCCGCGGTTGTAGTGGAGCAACGCCTGGCTGACGCCGGACTCGGCGACCCCCAGAGCAGCCTTGCCTCCCTGGTCGCGCACGGTGCCGCTCTGCCCCTGGATCGAGGTGGTCACCGCAACTCCGGCCATTCCCAATGCCGCAACCGTCATCAGCAGCACGGTCGGCACCGCGAAGCCGCCCTCGGAGGCCAGCCGGCGACGAGCCGCGCCGAACAGGGAACAAGCGGAGGCCAGCACCGCATTTCGATTTTGGGGAGACGAACACATGCGCCAGTCCCAGATCGGCCTCCCGGGCCTCGGCCTTGAGCACAGCGGGCTTCGCTGCAGGCCGGGCACCGCGGAAGTGGACGTATCGGCAATGGGACAGGTCTAAAAGCAAGTAAAAAGGCGGACCTCAGAAAGGCCCGCCTTTTTGACCTGGACGATCATGCCGTCCGGGATAGCTTCAACCTGTGCCTATGGAGTCACAGTTTCGGCTTTACCGGCCCACTCACCGGTAGTCGGGCAACCGCCCTCACCTTTGGTGTCGCAGTCGGACGTCGCAATACCGTCGTCAGAGGTGATGCTGAACCAGTTTTCGGTCTCCGACGTTACCGTGACCGTATAAAGGCGCGGTCCGTCCACTTCGACCTCGAGTTCGGCACCGGCGAGCGTCGGCTCGATGCCCTCGAGAGCCGCTTCGGTGGCCACAATCCCGCCTGCCGAGGCGTCGACAACCCCGCCATTATCGGTCGCGTAGGTCTCCATCGCGGTCTGAGCGGTTCGAGCGGCGCTCTTCGCGTCCGCGTCGGTTGCCTTGTCCCGCTGGTTGAAGAAGGCGGGAATCGCGATCGCGGCGAGGATGCCGAGGATGAGCATGACGACGAGGAGCTCGATCAGCGTGAAGCCGGCCTCCCGATCGCCACTGAGCCGGGCGCTCATGCGAGCCCGGAGATTCTGGAGCAACATTAGTGACCTCCTATGGTCCTAATCGATTGAGCCAGAGCCCCGTCGCGAGAAGCCACGTGGTGTCTGTCGACCCCGGTGGTAGCCCGGCCAACTCCCAGATGGGAGCCCCGACAGCTTTGCGTCCCCGCCTCGCGGCGGGTTTGCCTGTTGCACCGAAGCACTGGCAGATTCATCACGCGCCCTTCATCGGCCCCTGTCCGGAGACCTTGATCCCTGAAATTTGGGTTGTCTGCGGCGAAAACTGCGATCGCTGGACGCACGTCCAGAACGCCGGTCGAAAACGGGGTACGGATCAGCCGATCTTGTCGTACAGGCTGAAGATCGGCAGGTACATGGCGATCACGATGAACCCCACCACGCCGCCGACGAAGACGATCATCAGCGGCTCGATCAACGAGGTGAGGGCTTTCACCTTGGCGTCAACCTCGGTCTCGTAGAAGTCAGCGATTTTGCTCAGCATATGCTCGAGCTGACCGGTTTCCTCGCCGACCGAGACCATGTGGCCAACCATCGGCGGGAAGATCGGCGCCTGCTGGATCGGCGCCGCCAGCGAGCCGCCGCGCTTCGCCGAGGCGTAGACCTCGTCCATCGTCTGTTCCACCACGACGTTGCCGGCGGTCTCCCCGGTCAGCTTGATCGACTGCAGCATCGGCACGCCGGCGGAGACCGAGCCCGAGAAGGTCCGGGACCAGCGCGCCAGGGCGACCTTCTGGATCACGTCGCCGATCTGGAACGGGATCCGCAGCAGGAAGCGGTCCCAGGACTCTTTCCCGCGTTTGGTCCGCTTCCATTTGAAGAAGCCGACCGCGGCGGCGATCAACGCCGGGAAGAGGATGAACCAGTAGCCGGTGATCGCGTCGGAGGCCGATACGCAGAACTGGGTTGGCAGCGGCAGCGCCGAGCCTTCTTCCGGGTGTTCTTCGGCGAGTTCTTCGAAGATCCCAGCGAAGACGGGGATGATGAAGGTGACGATCGCCAGCAGAGCCGCCATCGCGAACCCGAAGACCAGCGCCGGGTACATCAGCGCCGATTTGACCTGGCGCCGCAGGGCGTCGCTCTTCTCCACCTGGTAGGCGATGCGGTCGAGCGCCTCCTCCAGTCGCCCCGACTGCTCGCCGGAGCGGACCATCGCGCAGAAGAGCCGGTCGAAGACCTCGGGGTGGCGCTCCATCGCCTGCTCGAGCGAGCTGCCCGCCTCGACGTCGTCGCGCACGCCCGCGACCGCCTCCTTGATCCGTTCGTCCTGCGTCTGCTCCTCCAGCGTGTGCAGCGTGCGCAGCATCGGCATCCCCGAGGCGACCAGGGTGGCGAACTGGCGCGAAAAGATCGCCAGCTCGCGCATGTCAACGCTTTTCCAGCTGCGCCAGAGATTCTCGATCTTGAACGGCTCGCTCTTCTCGGTGACGTCGAGGACGATCAAGCCGCGCTGACGCAGGTTCTCGCTGACCTGCGCCTTCGACTCCGCCTCGATTTCGCCGTCGGTCGGAACCCCAGCAAGGTCCATCGCCCGGAAGGCAAAGGTGGTCGCCCCCGCCACCGGTCAGGCTCCCTGCGCGTAGGTGGGCTGCGCCACCGGGCTGCCATCCATCACTTGGACCGGGCCGGCGCCGAGGAGGCGCTTGAGCTCCTCCGGCACCGAGGAGCGCTGTTCGGCAAGGGCCCGGGTGATCTTGCCGGCCCGGACCAGGCGCGCCAGGTCGGCGTCCATCGTCTGCATCCCGACGGCGGCCGAGGTCTGCACGGCGGCGTATATCTGGTGCGTCTTGCCCTCGCGGATCAGGTTGCGAATCGCCGGCGTCGGCACCAGCACCTCGGTTGCCACGGTCCGGCCCATGCCGTCGGCGGTCGGCAGCAGCTGCTGGGTGACGATCCCCTGCAGGGCGATCGAGAGCTGGGTCCGCACCTGGCCCTGCTGCTGAGGCGGGAAGACGTCGATGATGCGATCGACCGTCTGGGCGGTGGACTGGGTGTGCAAGGTGGCGAACACGAGGTGGCCGGTCTCGGCGGCGGTGAGCGCCGTGGAGATCGTCTCCAGGTCGCGCATCTCGCCGACCAGGATCACATCGGGGTCCTCTCGCAGGGCGGCGCGCAGGCCAAGCGCGAAGTCGGTCGCGTCAGCGCCGATCTCGCGCTGGTTGACGATCGACTTTTTGTGCGGGTGCAGGAACTCGATCGGGTCCTCGATCGTGAGGATGTGATCCTGCCTCTCGCAGTTGATCACGTCGAGCATCGCCGCCAGGGTCGTGCTCTTGCCGGAGCCGGTGGGACCGGTAACGAGGACGAAGCCACGCGGTTTGGAGGTCAGCTCTCGCAGGATCGGCGGCACCCCCAGCGAGTCCAAGGCGGGAATGTCCTGCGGAACCAGGCGGAAGGCGGCGCTGACGGCTCCGCGCTGCATGAAGCAGTTGACGCGGAACCGCGCGACCCCGGGTATCGCGTAGGCGAAGTCGAGCTGCTTGTTGTTCTCGAAACGTTTTCGCTGGTCGTCGTTGAGGATGCCGAAGACCACCTCGCGGGTCTCCTGGCTGTCGAGGACGGGGAACCCCTCCATCGGTTCGATCCGGCCCTTTTCGCGGATGGCCGGCGGGAAGCCTGCGGTGAGATGGACGTCGGACGCGCTCACCTCGACCATGCGCCGCAGCACCTCTGAGAAGTCGAAGGTCATGGCGCTTAGATCGACGCCCGAGACCGATTACTTGACCCCAGACCGCGAACCTGACGGGGCTCAAGCCGTGACACGGAGGACCTCCTCGAGGCTGGTCTTGCCGGCCCGCACCTTGCCCAGGCCGTCCTCGCGCAAGGTGAGCATGCCCTCCTGAGCGGCGACGGTGGCGATCTCGGCCTCGGGTGCCTGGGCGACGATCATCTCCTTGATCCTCTCGGTCATCCGCATCACCGAGAAGATTCCGACTCGGCCGCGATAGCCGCTGTGGCTACAGCGCCCGCAACCGACCGGTTCGTAGGCCTCGAGGTCCCCCCCGACCCGGATGTCGGCGTCGACGAGGGCCTGCTGAGGCACGATGGTGCGGCGCTTGCAGTGTGGGCAGAGCTTGCGGGCGAGCCGCTGCGCCACCACGCAATCGACCGAGGAGGCGATGAGGAAGGACTCGATCCCCATCTTCGTCAGCCGCGTTATCGCCCCCGGCGCATCGTTCGTGTGCAGGGTGCTGAGCATCATGTGGCCGGTCAGGGCTGCCTCGATCGCGATCCGGGCCGTCTCGCCGTCGCGGATCTCGCCGACCATGACGATGTCGGGGTCGGCGCGGAGGATCGAGCGCAGGCCGGTCGCGAAGTCCAGCCCGGCCTTGCGGTTCACGTTGATCTGGCTGATTCCGTCCAGCTCGTACTCGACGGGGTCCTCGACGGTGATGATCTTCCGCTCGACCTGATTCATCTCCCGCAGGGCCGAATACAGGGTGGTCGACTTTCCCGAGCCCGTCGGGCCGGTGACCAGCACAGCGCCGTAGGCCTGGTGGAAGGCGTCCTCGAAACCCTCGCGGGCGGTGCCGTCCATGCCAAGCTCGTCGAGGGTGTGCTGCGCGTTGTCCTTGTCGAGGATGCGGATGGTCGCCCCCTCGCCACGCTGAGTCGGCAGAGTCGTCACGCGCAGGTCAACGCGCCGGTTCTCGACGGTGACGCTGACGCGGCCGTCCTGCGGCACCCGCTTCTCGGCGATGTTGAGCTCGCTCATGATCTTCACGCGTGAGATCACGGCGCTCACCATGCGCTTGGGAACGTGGGCCGCCTCCCGCAGCACCCCGTCGACGCGGAAGCGCACCCGCATCTCTCCCTCGGCCGGTTCGAAGTGGACGTCCGAAGCACCCTCCCCCACGGCCTGGCCGAGGATGCTGTAGACGAGCTTGATCACCGGCGCGTCCTCCGCGCTGACCTGCAGCTCGCTGACTTCGGCAAGCTCCGCTTCCGCCTCGGACTCATCCGCGGTGACCGCCTCCGTCACCGCGCTCTGCAGAGTGTTGAGGCGGCTGATCAGGGCCTCGATGTCCTCCTCGGCGGTGACCGCGACCCGGCAGTCGAGGCCGGTGGCGATCTGGATGTCATCCACGGCGAGAACGTTCGTCGGGTCCCCCATCGCGACCAGCAGGGTCTCCCGGTCGACGAAGCCGACCGGGAGCGCCTTGTAGCGGCGCGCAGTGGTGACGGAGATCAGGTTGGCTGCCGCCATGTCAACCTGGTAGACCGAGAGATCCACGTAGTCGAGGCCATAGCGCTCGGCCACGGCGCGGGAGAGCTGATCGGCGCCGATCGCCCCCTGCTCGAGGAGCAGGCGCTCCGGGGGCATGCCGGCGCTGCGGGCCTCTTCGATCGCTTGGCGCGCGCGCTCGTCGCCGACGAAGCCGAGCTCGACGAGGACATCGGTGACGAATCCGCTGGATCGCCCGCGAGTGCGGGGCGAGGACAATCCCAGGATGCCGTTTCCTTCCGGCTCGAGCGCCGGCGCGGTCGAGCCGCCGGACTCGGGGACGGGGCGAAGATGATCGGGAAAGTCCCGCGAGCCCATCGCGCTCAGGGGTGGTAGTCGATCGTTGGGCCCTCGTAGCCGGCGTCGATCACAGCCTGGCGAACGGATTCGGGGCTCAGAAAGCCGTATGCGACCGAGGCGGTGGGGACTGAATCCTGAAGGTGCTTCGGAGTGACGACGACCAGCGCCGGCACGCGTTCGACGCCCACTCCCTCGGCGACGGCCGCATAGGCGGATATTTCCCGCGCCGGCACGACGAAGATCGAGGCGTTGGGAAAACCGCCGATGGCGCGGGTCGCATTTCGGGCCAGGCCGTCGTCGATGCCACCGTCGTGCACGAAGAGCATGACCAGGGTTCGATTCGCCTTCCACGCGTCAAGAACCGGAGTCGGCAACGGCGGAGCCGAGGCGGCCAGGCGACCGGGAGTGACTTGGGTCGTGGGGGCTCCTTCGATGGCGGCTTCGAGCGCGGCCTCCGGCGTTGAGCCCCCGGCGACGGCGGTGACGTCGGTGCCGGCGATGCGGACGGTCGCTTCAGTGGCGCTTTCTTCTTCTTCGCCGCCGCCCGGACGGAGCAGGAAGACGGCGGCGCCGATTAGCAGTACCGCGATCACCGCGGCCTGGACGAGTGGATTGCTGTTGAGCGCGTCTCTCATACGTTTGCCTATTAGCTCGACAGCAATCGCGGCCGGCTTGAGTCGGGAACGAGAGCTGCCGCGCGGGAGCTACTCGGCCGCGGAAGCCATCTGCTCGATACCGCTGGCCCGCTGACCGCCAGCCGCGAGCATCAGCTTGAAGTCGTGGGGACTGGAGGCGTAATCGAGCGCGACCTCCTCGGCGATCTTGCCCTCCATCACGTAGGTGAGCAGCGACTGGTCGAAGGTGCGCATGCCGTAGTACTCGCCCTCGGCGATCACTTCGGTGATCCTGCCGGTCTCCTCCGGGTTCATGATCAGGTCCTGGACGCGGCCGGTGACGACGAGGATCTCGGAGGCGGCGACGCGGCCGTCGCCGGTGAGGTCGGGGACGAGGCGCTGGGCGATCGCTCCCTTCAGGGTCGCCGCGAGCATCACGCGCGCCTGGTGCTGGAGGTGGGGCGGGAAGAAGTCGATGATGCGGTTGATCGTCTCGGTCGCATCGAGGGTGTGGACGGTGGAGAGGACGAGGTGGCCGGTCTCGGCCGCGGAGAGGGCGGTCCGCACCGTCTCCTCGTCTCGCATCTCGCCGATCAGGATCACGTCCGGGTCCTGGCGCAGGACCCGCCGCATCGCGCGGCCGAAGCTCTCGGTGTCGGAGCCGACTTCGCGCTGGTTGACGATCGAGCCTTTGTCCGGGTGCAGATACTCGATCGGATCCTCGAGGGTGATGATGTGGTCGGTCCGGGTGCGGTTGATGTGGTCGATCATCGCCGCCAGCGTCGTGCTCTTGCCCGAGCCGGTGGTGCCGGTGACGAGTACGATCCCGCGCTGTTCTTCCGCCAGTTTGGTGACCACCGGAGGCAGCCCGAGCTCGTCGACCGAGCGGATTTCGAAGGGGATCGCGCGGCAGACGATCGAGACCGAACCGCGCTGCCTGAAGGTGTTGACCCGGAAGCGGGAAAGTCCGGAGATCGAGTAGGAGAAGTCCGCCTCGCCGGCCTCCTCGAATTCGGTCTGCGAGCGGACCTCGGCGATCTCGTGAAACGCCCTCTCGGTGTCCTCGGGACTGAGCGGCTCGTAGCCCTCGAGCGGCGCCAGCTCGCCGTGCAGGCGCGCGGTCGGCGGCACCCCGACCTTGATGTGCAGGTCGGACCCCCCCCGCTCGACAAGGGTACGCAGCGCTGAATCGATCTCAAACATCCCGGCCTGTATCGACCCCGACGTCTTAGGTCTTAAACCGCGAAAGCGCTTGCAAAAAGGGGTCCGGTCGCGCCCTGGGCGAATTCAGTCGCGCACCCTTCGGGTGCTGCTCCCGATGATGCTGCGCCCCTAGTAGGGATTGGCGAAACCCTCAGCATCCCGATCGCCCCGACTTTTTGTCGCTATAGCGACCATAACTCGGGGCGATCAAAGCTCGCCGCTCCCGCTGGCGACGCTGTCCCTCCTTCGAG
>Ga0190274_10000228_pt1 | contig 37493 bp, 69 predicted proteins | sample Popmic531T_FD_133002 | JGI IMG/M metagenome (GOLD analysis project Ga0190274, IMG submission 133002) | Populus adjacent soil microbial communities from riparian zone of Yellowstone River, Montana, USA - 531 T | ecosystem: Environmental > Terrestrial > Soil > Riparian zone | place: USA: Montana... | reverse complement strand
GCGGCGGCGTGATCACCGGGATCACCGGCTGCTACTCCGCCTATTACGTCATCGGTCGTTATCGCCAGTGCCACATGCTGATCGCTGGCGGCTGGCACGCCGCAGGTTATTAAGGGGACACGATGAAGTTTATCGATCACGGAGAGTGGGCCGCATACAAGCCGGAGAACCATCCGCTGCGACAGCACGTCGATGGCCACAAGCTGCTGTTCTGCAAACGCAAGACTGACGGCGTGGACTGGTACGACTATCGCAAGGAGAAGGGACTCGTTCGGCCATCGGGTGATCGCGTGCTGGTGACGATCCTGCGCCAGTTCAATCCGCTGATCCAGAAGGATGAGTGGGTCGTGATGACCACCGCGAGAGAAGAGCCTGAGTTCATCTGGCCTGAAGGCACGCGGCTGATCGAGATTGAATTTGGCGGAGATCATGAGAAGCTGCGTCAGCAGCGCTTCGACTTCGACAAGGGCGAGTTCAGAGACCCACCGCCGCTGCCCGACACCAAGCGTCCGCTGCTGTATGCGCTGGCGCAAGAGCTTGAGATCGACGAACATCAACTCGCGCAAATTCTAAGGAGCCGACATGGCTGACGTAGCATTCTTTGAAGGAAGGCAGACGACACCACCACCCGCTGCGCACTCGGTCACGCCGATGCCGCCGCTGCGAATGTTGGCGACGAAGATGGACTGCAATCCAGTCGGGCAAGTGATCGTTACGCCCATCGTGCAGGACCTGCAGGTCGGGGATTACATCAGGGAGATTCGCATCATGTCGCTGCCAGCGGGCGGCGTCGATCCTGAGATGATCCTGTCGATCCGGCTGCACGCACTGTCGGTCAAACAGTTGGAGATACTGACTCCACCAGCGACGTTCTGAAGAATTCACTTCTCACTCCAAAGGAGACATCAAATGTCTGATCCAGTCTTCGGCATTAGTATCCGCAAAGTAGACGAAGGCGCACGTCCCGTCTTTGCTGCCGATCTTTCCACCATCGGACTCATCGGTCCGGCACCGCTCGCTGATGCGGTGGCGTTTCCGCTCGACACTCCGGTGTTTCTCAACTCGAACGACAACAAGAAAGCGAAGAAGCTCGGCGAGGCTGGCTATCTCTCCGACGCAGTTCGCGCGATCAACGACCAGCTTGGCGAGACGCAGTTCGCTGCGCGCATCGTCGTTGTCCGCACCATGCAGGGCATCGACTCCGATCCCGCCATCGCTCTGCAGAAGACGATCTCGTATATCGCTGGCGACAGCATTGCGGGCACCGGCATGTGGGCGTTCCTCAAGTCGGCGGCGAAGCTCGGCTTCACTCCGCGCATCCTGATCGCGCCGGGCTACACCTCGCAGATGGCCAACGGTGTCGGCCTGATCGAGCGCACAGCACCGGGTGAGAACTACGTGCAGGATCATCTCTACCCTGTGACGTTCGAGGGTGGCGGTCCCAACGTGGTTGACGCGACCGGCCACGCATACGGCATGAGCAACGGCACGCTTGGCCCGGTCGAACTCGAATTGCCGGGCGCTTGGTACGATGAGCCTCCGACCATCACCGCTCCGCCTCCGGGCTACACGTGCTCCGGAGCCACGATTGCGCAGGGCGGCATGGGTTATGCCGTCGGCGAACAGTTGATCATGAACAACGACGTCATCCTGACCGTCGCGTCCATCGACGAGATCGGCGGCTCCGGCGCGATCCTTTCTCTTGACGTCGCGAACACCGGCTTCGTCGTCGGCACCGATACTCCTCCGGGTATCGATACGCCGAAGGCGACCACGGGCGCTGGCACTGGTGCCACGTGCACGATGGCGTGGATGGTGCACGGCACTGTCGCCACCTACACTGCAGACATCGTGTCCGGCGCGAATCCAATCGTCGCTGGTGCCACGCCGATCTGCAATCAGTTGCTCGGCCACATGATCGTGGAGTCCGCAGGCTCCTCGATGCAGAACGACTTCGACTGGCGTGAGACGATGCAGTCGCATCGCCTGATCGCACTGTCGGGCGGTTGCCGCGTGATGGACCCGGCGACGAGCTACATCATGATCCGTCCGCTCTCTCCTCGCATGGCGGGCATCATGGTGCGGCGCGACCACGAGACCGGCGCACCGTTCCACTCTGCCGCGAACCAAGCGGTGCAGGGGATCGTGTCGCCGAACCGCGACATCGGTTTCAATCTGACCGACAGCGCGAACGAGGCGCAGGAGTTGCTCGCCGCAAACATCGGCGTGCTGGTGCGTGGTGAAGTCGGCGACGACTTCGCGATTGCATCTGGAGGCTTCGTGCTGATCTCCACCGACAACGTCGGCGAGGACCCGATCTGGATGATGTACAACGTCATGCGCGGTCGGGACTACATCCATCTTGGGATGCTGAAGACGCTGCGTTACTTCCTTGGTCGCTACAACATCATCGGTCACACGGTGCAGGCGATCCTGAACACGATGCAGTTCTTCCTGCGTGATCTTCACGCAGACAATCACATCCTTGGCTACCGGGTGAACTTCAAGACCGAAGGCAACACGGCTGAGCAGATCAGGATGGGTCACCTCACTGTCGGCTTCAAGGCTGAGGAGCCGCCGGTCCTGAAGCACCTGACCATCGAGTCTTCGCGCTATCGCGAAGCCGTCGATGAGATGGTTGCCGATCTCGCTCAGCAACTTAACCTCGCGACCTCGTAACCCGGAGCTTGGCGGACAGCACGAACTGACGTGCTTCAAACTGTAGCGGCGACTGCAAGCGCCGGTCTCGTCAAGGCCAACTCGAAGAAAGGATTCCAACATGGCTAACCAGACCATCTACGTGATGGAGAGCGCGAACCTGATCTGCGGCGATGCTGTCGGTACGGGCGCGAGCACGATGCCGGGCATCTCCACCCATCTCGTGCTGCAAGAGTTGAAGCTGCCGGGCTGGGAAGAGAACTACGTCGATCACACGCCAGCCGGTGCGCCGGTCGGCATCGAGATTCCGACGCACATCAACAAGCTCGAAGCGACGTTCAACCTCGCTGGCTGGGACCCGCTCATCATGGCGATGCTCGGACAGGAAGACCCGCAGTATCACCGCTTCACCGCTTACGGTTTGATCCGTGATCGGCGAACGTCGGAGGCGCTGCAGGCTGTTGCCGTGATCGAAGGTCGTCTCGGTCGCGCCAATCCTACAGCGTTCTCGAAGGGCAACCTTCAGGCGCACGAATACTCGATCAAGAACATCATGCACTACGAACTGAACATGATGGTCAGCGAGGGCGGCTTCAAGCAAATCTACTGGTGGGACTTCTTCACCACGACGCTCGGAATTGGCGACACCATGCTCACCGACGATATGGTGCGCCTGCTCGCGATCCCGGCCAACCCGGTCGGCATTGAAGTATGACCGTCAAAGAACTGATCGAGCAGCTACAGCGACAGTCGCCTGACAAGCGAGTCGTTGTAGCTGATCGCGATGGTGCTGGCGGTCACGAGAACATCGAGTTCATCGATGAACGCAACGACCGTGGCGAAGACGTCGTCGCGATCTGGTTTCACCATTGACGGCAACGCGATCTTCCTGCCGGATGCGCCGACCGGCAGGAAGGGGATTCGTTGATGGCTATCTCGATTGACAAGCTCGGTGGACGCACGGTCCACCTGTTCATTCCGTTCGAGTACAACGGCAAGAAGATCGACAGCATCACCTTTGGTGCGTTCAAGTTCGGTCACCTGTTGCTGTGGCAGGATCGTCACTGGCCAAGCATGATCGGACTGATGACGGAGCTTGCCGGTGTCGATGAGGCTGTGCTGCGCGAGCTTCGCTATCCCGACGCTGACCGGGTGATGGAAGCGTTCATGGCCAACATCCCACAGGAGATACGCAACGACATCGCGACGGGTAACGTGCCGCTCAAGGAGTCGAACATCATCGAGCCGGTGAGCGAGATCGAAGTGGACGAGGCACCGAACGATGAGCCGACGCAAGGTCCGGGCGCGCCGCTGCCGCCGGAGGACGAAGCTGGCTTCGATCTGAGTGACGAAGAAGCGTAAGGGGTTGCCGCATGGCCGACGAGAATAAGAAGACACTCGTCATCAGCGCTGTAGACGACACCGAAGAAGCGATTGCTTCGGCGAAGAAGAACTTCGCGTCGCTCTCGAAAGAGACGCAGGCGATGTTCTATCAGACATCGAAGGGCATCGTCTATTCGCAGGAGTCGATCAACAAGGGAGCGAAGAAGAACAACGTCACCATCGAAGAGCAGATCAAGCTGATGGAGGCGAACTCCGCGAAGTGGGCGGAGTACAGGAAGAAAGCATCCGAAGCTGGCAAGTCCGTCGAGGAAGGCGGCAAGAAGGGCGGCGCTGCGATGGGCCTTGTCGAGGCGCTCGCCGGAAAGGCTGGCGGCGCTCTCGGTCTGATGGCGGTGAAAGCGCTCAGCGTGGGCGCTGCGATGGAGACGATCCGTCGAGGCTACATGCAGTTCGCTGCCTACGACACCAAGCTGCGCCAACTGCAGAACAGCATCGGCGGCACGCGCTCGAACCTCGAAGGCTTCGGCTCGATGTTCAAGGATGTCGCGATGGACACTGGCGACGATCTCGGTCGGCTGCAGTTGTCATTCAAATCCTTCCTCGACAAGAGCATGGTCAAGCCAGCCGACGCAAAGAAGATGTTTCCGGACATCGCGCTCTACGCCAAGGGCGCTGTCGCTGAAGTCGAAGACATGTCGTCGGTGATGGGCGACTCGATGCGCATCATGTCGATCCCGGCGAGCGACTATAAGAAGGTGCTGGAAGCAACGGTCCACACCGCTGGCGATCTCAACGTCGATGTGAAGGCGCTCGCTGCGCACGGTCCGCGACTGGCTGAGGTGATGTCGTCGCTCGGATCGCACGGAGCCAAGGGCTTCGCGGAGATGACGACCTACGTCGGCATCGCCAACAGGGCGACAGGCGACACCGCGCAGTCGATCAATATCCTGTCGAACATCATGGAGCGGATGCTCTCTGGCGATAAGGGCATGGCCGACGCGCTCAACATGCCGGTCGAGGTGATGCTTGCGGAGGTGGAGAAGGCCAAGCAGTCCGGCAGTCCACTCGGCTGGCTGATGGGAATGTTCAAGGCGTCGAACAAGCAGAACGAGATCATGGCGGCGGCGGGCATCAGGAACGCGCGCGTCGTCCGCGAGTTCGAGCGCTCGCTCGATGACGTCAACGAAGAACTGGAGAAGACGCAGAACGCAGCCGACGGTCTGGCCAAGTCGCGCAACATCACCGACGGACCCGATGTCGCGGTGGCGCGGCTGACCAACTCGGTCTCGATGCTCGTGATGGAGATCGGCCACCTGCTCGACGCGTTCGGTGTCACCAAGGTGCTGCAGGTGTTCGCTGAACTACTCGGCAACATCGCGACTGGCGCGGAGAGATTGATCTCGCTGTTCGAGGCGCTGAAGCGGTTCGAGTTGCCAGCGTGGATGCCGCAGAGTTGGGGCGAGTTCGGCTCTCGCTTCAAGGGCAACATCTTGGGCATCGGTCCACGCGTGAGACCGGGCGACACGACCGGCGGCAAGCCGCACGCACTATCGACTGAGCCGGTGCGTCCATACGAGAACGTGCCGCTGACACGTCAGCAGCCCGGAGCTTGGCAGCAACCGTATGCCGTCGGCGAGAGACCGGGCGGCGCACGCGCAGAGAAGATGAGCTTCACGCCGGGCGGCGGTAGTGGTGGCGGCGGACAGCAGCGCAATCCGCTACTGCAGAACGCATCGTTCACCGGCACCGACGAAGCGAAGAAGATCGGCAAGGCAATCGCTGAGCAACAGGGCGGCGGCTACGGCTCCAGCATGGATGCGAAGTATCTGCAGGCCTCTTATCATCCGGGCGGTGGTGGCGGCACGGGCGGAGGCGGCTTCGGTTCGTCCGGCCTCAATACTGGAGTCTATGATCAGGCTGGCCCGACTGGATCGCACGGCACTGGATACGGAGGCGGCACCGACCTTGCGCCACCGCACGTCGAGAGGCGACAGTCGTCGTTGCCACCCGCGCACGCGCCGGACGACGGGCACGATCACGGACCGCAGGCACCAGTGGCGGGCACTGGCGCTGGCGCTGGTGTCCCCGGTAGCGGGAGCGCCAGTGCTGGCGGCGCTGGCGGCATCACTGCAAGAGCAGGCACGCCAATCGCGCGGCAGAACTTGGCGACGGTCACATCATCTGGCGGTCGCAAATTTCAGGTCGATCAACGCTTCAAGGCGAACTTCCAAGGCTTCATCAACGACTATGAGAAAGCTGGCGGCGTGATCGGACCTGAGAGCGGCACGCTCGGGCATCGACCGCACAACGCATCCGGTCATCCCATCGGCGCGGCCATCGACATCAATCAGGTCGGCTACGGTGTGCGCGGCAAGAAGGGCCGCACCATCGATCCGAGGGTGGAGGATGAGCTTGCGAAGAAGTGGGGCATGGTCAGCGGCAACAAGTGGCGTCGCAACGATCAAGGTCACTTCGGCATCAGGGACCCTGCGACTGCGCGTGCGGCGTTGATCGCAAACGGCGTGCCAGCCGATGAGGCGACGGCTATTGCACAGCAAGCGACCGCACCCGCTGCACGCACGCAGACTGCGTCCGCCGATGCAGCAAACCCGATGGGTACACCTGACAGCAGACCAGCGGCGGGCGGAACGGCATCAGGAGACTACCAAGGGCGGCGCGTCAACGCAGATGTCCTGAAGACGCGCATTCAACAATCCAACGCCGAATGGATGAAGGACCCAAAGAATCAGCAGAAGATATTCCGAACGCTTCAGGCTGAAGGCGGCGGCAACATCACTGCCAACTTGGAGCAGATGTCGAACTACGCAGCGTCCAGAAACAAGACCCTAGAGCAGGTTGTGAACGCTAGGGGCAGCAAACAGTTCTATGGTCCGCTTCGGCGCTTCCACGGTGATCCCGGTTCGGGGCCGATGATGAAGCATGAACGTGATGCGTACTTCAGTGCGTGGACTCCAGAGAAGCAGAAGGCGTGGGACAAGGCCAGCAATGACGTGTTCTCTGGCGGGTCCAACAAGATCAATTACGCTACCGATCAAGGAACGGTCGGCGATCCGAACTATAACCCGAATACGATGACCAACGTCGGCGGCAACATGTTCGGTGTTCAGCCGGGCACAGGAAAGTGGGTTAATGCACAGCGAGGTAAGCCACAGGTCTCCGGTCCAGTCACCACTGTCGCTGAAACGCCGCCGAAGGTTGATGCACCAGTTGTCTCGAAGGCCGAGGAACCGGCGGCACCAGCACCGGCAGAAGCACCGAAGCCGAAGAAGCGCGATGACGAGATCATCAACGCCAGCGCAGAGCGCGACGTCAACGTGAACCTCAAGGTCAACGACAGCGGCATGCAGTTCGCTCGCGCGTCGATGCGACGTCAGGCGGATCGCGAGGTGCGCGAGACGCGATGGAATTCCCACAGTGATATCGGAGCGGCTTGATGGCGAACCCAGTTCTATTCCAATGGGGACCAGTTCAGTTTCAGGTGTTTCCTCTGAGCGTGAACGACTACGCGCACCACACGGCTTCAGACTGGGCGAAGAAGGAGATCGCGGGAGCGGCTCTCTATCGAGAATGGGTAGGAGAGGGCGAGGAGCAGATCACCGTGAAGGGCCGCGTCTTCCCGCATTACTTCGCGCGGATGATGCGGCGATCAGTCGATCCAAGCACCAACAAGCGGCGCAACATCAATCAGCCGGTCATGGGTCCGGGCGCTGAGATGGACCCGGAGTCGATGATGCTGCGCGAGCATCGCGGCGGCTTCCCGTCGTCCGGCGGCTTGATGCATCTCGACGTGCTCGACAACATGCGCAGGCTTGGTCAGGCTCACATCCTGATCCGTGGTGACGGCTGGCACTTCGGCTGGTTCATCATCGAGTCTCTCAATCGCGCGCACAGCCACATCCATCGTGATGGCGTCGGTCAGCAGATCGACTTCGAGGCGAGCTTCCAGCGCGTGCCGATCCCGAACGATCCTGCGGCTGGCATCATGCAGATTTATTCCTCCGGCGCTGCCGACACCAGCGGGACGATGGCATGACCGTATCGAGCTATGACGTCGTCACCGTCGGTTCGGACTTCATCACCGCCGACACCATCCTGTGGCGCAGGTATCGCAACCGCGCGCAGCACATGGTCGAGCGCATGCTTGATGACAATCCGCATCTCGCGAAGGTTCATCGCTACTCGCCGTTCCTCCCGGTGGGCACGCAGGTGCGCATCCCGATTGACTACGAGGTGCTGAGCGGATCGCCGCAACCGAAGAACAGCATCGTGCTATGGGGCACCACACCAGAAGGGCACACGACGCAGGGCACGACGCCGTTCGTCACTACTGATCCGGAGAGATAATGGTCGAGCATCAGGGGCCGCGTCGTCACGCAGCGTGCAAGATCATCGTTCACGGCATGCAGGACGTGACCGAACGGCTGAACCCGTACCTGATATCGGTGCAGGTGATCGACAGCGTCGAGGGCGGTCACAGCCAAGCGCACATCGAGCTTGATGATCGCTACTCCGAACTGATGATCCCGCCGGACAACGTGCCGCTGACGGTGATGCTGGGCTGGGCTGGTGAAGGTCCGCGCGTGATCGACTTCGGTCGCGGTGCCAACTCGATGCAGGACGTCGTCGCTGAGCAGGCGCAAGACGAGATGAAGTGGGGCGGGCCGGGACTCGAAGTCGTGTTCGCTGGCTGGGTGTCGGAAGTGGAGAGCGGCTTCGGTCGTCGTGGTGGTGGTCGTCGATTGTGGATCACCGGGACCGGCGGCAATACCAAGGGGCCAGCGAAGGAGCAGCAGAACGTCACCGTCGGCGAAGGCAAGAAGGATGACTCTGCGCAAGCAGGTGAAGGCAAGCACTCGCTGAGCGAGATCGGCGAGAAGGTGTTCGGCAATGCCGGGCTCAAGCTCAAGCTGTCTCCGGGCATGAAGGCGATGAAGCGCGACTTCTGGCAGGCGGCTAACGAGAGCGCGCAGAACTTCGGCGAGCGCATCGCGCGCGAGACCGGCGGCATCTTCTCGATCAACAACGGGATCGCGACGCTGGTCGGCAAAGGCGAGGGCGTCAACGCCGATGGCGTCAAGATGTTCAACATCGAAGCGGTGTGGGGCATCAACTTGATCGGCTGGCGCATCAAGCCGTTCTCCGGTCGCGCGCAATGGGGCGGTACGTCGGCGCGGTTCTTCGACTTCAACGCGGCGAACTGGGACAAGATCGCTGGCGAAGTCGCTGGCGGCAATCCGTTCGGTGGAGCGAAGGCCATCGCGCAGACCGTCGGCTCCGTCATCGGCAAGGTCGAGGGCGGGCAGAACAACGCTGGCATGTCCGGCGACAGCCAGTCGAAGCGCGGCACTGGCTGGGTGCTTCTCAATGGCGAGCCGCGTGCGCACGCGCATTGCAACGTCGTGATTTCAAACGCTCGACCGGGTGTCGATGGCACCTACTACGTGTCGGAAGCTGAGCACAACTACACGCGCGGCGTCGGCTACACGACACGATGCAACGTGCAGAACTTCCAGCCGCGTGAAGGCGACTACAACTGGCCGAAGAAACCGGCGGAGGTGAAGGCGGCGGAGAAGAAGGCGGAGGAGCAGAAGGTCGAAGAGCAGAAGAAGGCGGAGCAGGAGAGCGAGGACGAGAAGTTCATTCGCGAGCGCGCAATGAACCCGATGATCCCCGGTCGCGCGCCGGGCGATAAATACTGGGGCTACTGGAACAACAACGATCCGAGTGAGCGCGACATCCGCGCAGCGAAGGCGTGGTACGAACAGTGGAAGCAGGACCCACCGCAGCGGTGGAAGGATCAGTTCGCAAAGCTCCCGGCTGAATATCAGAGCGCGCCACCTGCGATTGGACCGCCGAACGCACCGCCGATGAACGAGAGCTACGTGCCGGGACAAGCCGGTGAGGGTGGAATCACATTCCCAGAATGAGGAGAGTCTCATGCTTACGATCTGCATTAGCTCCGGCCACGGAGCCAAGGTGCAAGGCGCGGTGGGAATTCTGAACGAAGTCGAGGAAGCGAGGCGCGTGGTTGATGCGCTCGCCATCGCACTCGAAGATCGCGGCGTCGAGGTGCACACCTATCACGACAATACGTCGAACTCACAGGGAGAGAACCTCTCGGCGATATGCGACTGGCACAACAGCCACGAACGCGACTACGACCTGAGTGTACACTTCAACGCCTACGAACCTTGCGAGAAGGGCATGGGCTGTGAGGTGCTTTACCTGACGCAGCCAACCATCGCCGCAGAGATGTCGGCGGTGATCTCCGAAGCGGCTGGTCTGATTGATCGCGGTGCGAAGAAGCGGACCGATTTGAAATTCCTGAACTCGACCGAGATGCCCGCGTTGCTGGCGGAAATTTGCTTCGTGGATAGCGAGACCGATTGCCAACTCTACGAAGACGGCTTCGACTCCATCATCGACGGACTCGCGACGGCGATCAGCGGCAAGGGCGATGGTGATGAGGGCGAGCCCGAAGGACCGGAGCCGGAGCCACCGGCCAGCGACTTCTACGCCATCGGTCGATGCTCGCACTTCGGCGGACCCGACGACACCTCCGGCGTGAGCGACGACGAAGGGCTCGCTTTCATATTCGACGTGATGGATGCGCCGCATCTCTTCTTGCCTGAAGGCACGCCCGGCACCGAAGGCATGGGACTCGCGCGCAGACTTAATCCGTTCGTGCACTACGTCGCGTGCCGTTGGGACTACTCGCAGACTCCGAAGGATACGTTGCTGGAGAATGTCGCGCTCGTTCGCGCTACGAGGACCGGAGTCGCGTTGACTGCATTCCCTGCTGACTGGGGACCGCACGAGGAGAAGACTGGACGCGTCGCCGATCTCTCACCGGGTCTGATGGCAGACCTTGGGATCGAGACCGACGACGAGGTCGAAGTGATCTATCCGTGGAAGGAATAGGTTACTTCTTCTGGTTCGGCTGGCCTTGTGCCTGCTGACCAGTCGGCGGGGCCTGCTTGCCTTGCGCCGATGCGTCAGACACCAACTGCGAGACCTTCGCCTTCACGTTATCGACGGCCTGTTGAATTGACTCCGGGCTGTCTTTGACCTGAACGATCCGGTCGAGCAATTGGTTAATCTGCTGCACGCTGTCGTGGGAAACAGTCATCATTCGCTCCTTGGGTTGAATGGGTAGCGGACGAGAACGCGTCGCGTTGAAACATGTTCCGAATGGAGGACTGTGATGGGAATTCTACTGAGCTTCCTGAACCTGTGCCTGTACATCGCGCTGATCTGCCTGATTGCCTACGTCATCGTGTGGGTGATCACCGGCATCTTCAACTGGGCGATCCCGCCGAACGTCTACAAGTTCGGTCAGATCATCGTCGCGCTACTATGCTTGATCGCGGTCGTCGCGTGGCTCAGTGGATTGCTCGGCGGAGGTACGGGCCTTCCGCACTTCTTTCCGATCCGCTGATCCTCCTCGACAGTCGCAGGTCGATCCGCTACCGCCATATCCGGATCGACCGCCGTCGATCTGCAAGGGATGCTGACCTGATGCCGGAAGAGAAACCACGGTGGGTGCTCGGACTCTTCATCGTCGTGTTCGTCACCGTGGTCGTCTGGCTGGTGTGGGGATTCTGAATTGAAGCTGACCGATCTCGATCCGCATTTCATCAAGCGCAGCGCGCAGTTCGAGTACGACTACACCGACGACATCAAGAAGGCCGAAGGCCTCTCGATGAAGTGCCCGGCGTGTCACTGGGCATTCGCGCGCGGGCGCGGCGGCGTCGATAACGTGCACAGCATCACGCTGTGGCGACCGTCGGGAGCGTGGGACTTCGTCGGCCACGACTACCGGGACCTGTCGGCGATGTCCGGCAGGATCGTCTGCGAGATCACCACCGGGTGCCGGTCCCGTTTCCACATCAAGGCTGGCCGGGTGGACTTCTGCTGATCGCTCCCCGTGAGCGATATTAGCCGCCGCCGGGCTTGAACCGGGCGGCTATGGTCCGGGCCGCTTCGAGGGCCTTCGCCGCCTTGGCGTCCGCGTCAGCCATTAGCTCCGCGAGACTGGGCAGGGGGGTTGTAGCCTCCGGCTGGACGGCCACTGTACGGGCTCCTAATAGCTTCCTACGCGCCCATGCCCGTTTCCGCCCGGCGGAGACCCGCCTGCGGTGGCATTTGGGGCAGGTCGCCCGGCGCTTATCGCTCCCCGTGAGCGACCAATGCCTGCCGCAGGCGGCGCAGATCAGGCGCATCCGAACCATCACGCTATTCCATAAGTCTATGGCGTGGCTGGCGTCTTCAGCCCAGAGATGATTGTCGGCGGAGCGGGGATCGGCGTGCGCAGCGACTTCCACAAGTGCAGCACGTGCGGCTTGAAGACGACCTGATCCATCTTCGGCGGATGAAACTGCACCACCAGTTCGTCTTCGCTCCAGAAGATGTCCTTCACGAAGCACGCTTCCTCCCATGTCGGCGTGCGAGTCTCGCCCGACACTGCGACGTGCTCCCAGCCGTTGGCCATGTCGGCACCGCTCGACACCGCGAGCAACAGCGCGCCGCCCGGCGTGAGCACCCTGAACATCCCCATCATCCCCTGCGAGTCGTTGCTGGCGAACTCGCCCTTGCGGACTCGGTTCGCCTGCAGCACGAGCGGAATGTAGCGCCTCACTGCACCGGCCCTCCACCGAGTCCCGGCAACAACGCCGCCTTCTTCTGCTCCGCGTCGCGCTGCGCGGTGAGTTGCTTCAGTTGCTCCGTGAACAGCTTGATGATGTCGTCGCGGCTCGCACCGTTCGAGACGTAGTGGCACTGGGCATCCTTGTCGCCGAACGGAAACACCATCAGCACGAAGCCGTTGATGCGTCTCACGCTCATCTCGATGCCGAGAACCTTCTCGCCGTTGAGAATTCTATCGAGCGACAGTGCCAGCGCTTGCAACGCCTGCGGCGAGAGCTTCTCGATTCCAGTCAGCACCTGTTGCGCTGCCTGCTGTTCTTCGTCGTTAACCTGATCGGTCATGCTTCTTCCTCCTCATCAAAGTGTTTAATCGGCTTCGGCTTCGGGGCTCGCGTGACGATCAGCGAACTGCTGACGCTGTCCGTCTGGATGTCGAACCACTTCTTCTTGTGGAAGGCGTAGCCGTAGATGTAGCCGCGAACCTCATCCATCGGAAACTGTCTGCCGCACGAGATCGTCCCGCGATCTCCCATCTTCAGCTTGCGCAGCACGTTGTAGGCATGCTTCGCCAGATCATTAAGTCTCTGGTTCTCCGTCCGCGCTTTCTGCGGCGGCGGCTTTCCTCCGTTGCTCATCCTTCTCCCCTTCCTCGATTGCCTCGTTCACTGCCTGAGTCAGTTCATCGCTGGGCGGCTTCTTGCCGTACTCGGTCTCGGTCCACCAGCGCACGCGCAGCGCCATCGGCAGCTTGAACCACTTCTCCGACATCTCTTCGCTGAGCCTCATTGCTTGCGCCTCAGTTGCTTCAGCGTTGCGTTACATGCTTGCTCTGCCTGCGCGAGCGTCTTCCACGGCCCGCCGTCGATCTTATTCGCCGCCTGCTTGCCGAACGGGGTCATGTCGCTGTGAACATTCTTCCAGCTCGCGGTGAAGCCGCTCCACAGCGGGTCTGGCGGGACCATGCGCTCTTCTGAGATCACGAAAGAGTAGTTACCGCTCGACGCGGCCCATAATCGCATGTCGGGATACGAAGACGGCACTCGTTCAAACCGCATCACTTGTCCTCGAACCTGTCGGCGATCTCGTTGTATAGATCGACCCATTCTTGCGAGCCGATATGAAGCTCGACCAGTGCTCGAACCTTCTCCTCCAATCCCTCATCACGGCTCTCCGTCTCAGGGGTGGCGATCCACTTCTCGCCGTAGACATGCACGACGCGGGTGCCGTCCTGCTGGACGACGACGCCCTTCTTGCCCTCGCGGGTGGTGTAGTGGCCGATGATGTCGCCCGCGAACCCATCATGGGCGATCTCGACATGCCCTGTCGGCGCGGCCTTCGCGAGCGCGGCCTCCAGCACCTCGATGCGACGGTTGGCATAACAGCCTTGGCAGTCGCACGAGCCTTCGTTGGGAGATGGACCGCCAGTCTTCTCGCAATAAAACGGCATCAGTCCTTCTCCGGTGCGAGGGCGGCGAGTTTCTTCTGATCCTCGTCCAGCGCCAACTCCAAACACGTTGGGCAGACATTATCCAACTCCAAGCTATTGAGCCGACCGCACTGTGAGCAGCGCCATTTGAACCTGATGTCTGGGAAATCCCGATCTCTCATCACTTGTCCTGCTCCGGTGCGAAGACGGCCATGACTTCAGATATCCACGCGTGGTCAAATGGGCCTCCGTGCAACGCCCACTGGGTACTCAGGCCCCACAACTTCTTCTCAACAGCATCGCGCCCCGCCTCCAGCGCCTCGATGCGGGCATGTGCTGCTTGCTCACGTTCTTCGGCTTCGCAAACGCACTGCATTGCTAGATCACGCTGACGAGCTTGTTCCTTATCAAAGTCTCGCTCCTCTCGAACCTCACGCGCCCAGACCCAGCCAACACTGTTTGGCTTGCCAAGAAACGTCATTGTGTCTTGATATGGTGCAAAGTCTTCAGCGCCGGGGATTTCAGACCAAAGGTCCAGTAGACGGGTGGCTTCGCGACCGTCCGCCTCCAGCGCCTCGACGTAGTCAGCGTCTTCCAGTTCCTGATCCTTGCGTGGATCAAACCGATCATACGGACCAGCGCGGAGTCGCTTCACAAGGTCGCTCATCTACACCGCCACGACTTGCCACCGCGCGTGATCACCTTGCGCTTGCCGTGCCGCGTGCAGACGTCACCGCCGCGCGAAGCCACGCGCAACCTCCGCTTCGGCGGCGGTGTTTCTTCTTCCGGCGGCATGATCACCGGAGGCACGACTGATGGTGTGGGCTCTGGCCGGATGGTCTCGGTCTTCACCGGCACCGGCTCAGTCGATGCGACGTGCACCGTCTCGATCACACGGACCGGCTCGCGGTGAGTCTTGCCGACCGACGACGACGTCACCTCCGGAATGACTGGCGGCGGCACCTCGATGCGCTCAGCGCTGGGCAAGCGCTGGATCGCGAACACCATCAGCAGCGCTGCCATCGCGGATGCGGCGGCTGTAATCTTGAGTGGCGACAGTCGAGTCCGCATTCGCGGGAGACCGATCCGCTCCGTCCTGATGTCGGTTATACTGCGCATCGGGTGTACCTCCGCGTCGTCGTGTTATTCACGATATCGATCACGTCGATGTAGGCGATGTCCTCACGCTCAATCGCGATGTCGAGTCCGGCCTCCATCTCATCGGTGTCATCGAACCAGAGGTGCATCACCTCGTCGCCGTACTTCTGCGGCGGGTGCTTCCAGTTGGCGTAGAGCTTGAGTGCGTGCGTCGCGTTCTCTCTCATCGTTTCTGCTCCAAGCCCGCGTTGTCGAGCCACGTCTGCCACGCTTCCTGAAGCGCCGCCTTCGCGGCCTCTTCACTCTCGACGATGCCCGCCGCTCTGCCGCCCTTCGGCTGGATCGTATTGAGCGACCACAGCCAGCGGTTCGGCTCTCTCCCCGCCTCGACGTAGCCGACGCGCACGCTGCCGCACTGTGCGGCGTGCGTCGTCCTCGCTGCGTTGGACTTGAACGTCAGCATCAGCGCTTGCTCGTCAGTTGCCGGAACGCTGCCTGACCTTCATCGCTCTTCGCCCAGTCGTCGCTCTCTTCCATGCTGGCGTCGAAGTCGCCGTTGATCACGCGCTGACGCAGCACCGTCCTCGCTTCGGTGTACTCGCTCTCCGGATGGAAGTGCACCTCGAACAGGAGATCGTTGCACAACTGCATCTCCGGCGTCGCCAGCGGTGAGAGGAAGTCGTGGTAGTAGCCGGTCGCCGCCTTGCCAGCCATCTCGTCGAGCCCGACGTCGCGCAGTGCCTGCGCCAGCATGTCCTTCGTGTGCATCAGATGAATCCCTTCTCCAGCGCCAGCCACTCAGGCATCGTGAAGGTGCCGTCATCGTTGGCTTCGACAAGCGACTTCGGCACCCACTCCGTTCGCTTGCCGTCGTGGATGCGGTAGGCAGCGTCAGTCTCATTGACGAGACGAGCTTCGACATCGACAACCTCGCGCTTGTGCATCACTCCTCCACGATACCCGTCGGCTTGCCCATCATGGTGAGCGTGACCGAACCTTGCTTGAGTTGTTCGAGCAATGCATCGGCAAGGACGTTCGCCTTGAACCTGTCGTTGGCAACGAAGACCAGTCGCACTTCGCAACCATCCACCTCGACTCGCGCCTGCGAGCCGAAGTTGGGGTTGGTGAACTGACGATCAGTTACCATCGCCGTTGACCATCTTGGAGAACTCCGCGCACTTCTCCCTGATGTCCTTCGCGAGATTGTTCGACGCCTCGACAAGCAGCTTCGTGCGCTCGCCGCGATCCCGCACCTGCTTGCATGCTTCAGTGATGATCAGCAGGCTCTTGTCCAGATCGGCAAGCGACGCTTCAAGCTGCGGTGCCAACTCCTTCACCAGCGCGCTGAGCTTGCCGACTTCCTGCGCTGCGGTCTCGGCTGTCGCCAGCACTGCATCAGCGGCGAGGCGACCGACGTCCTGCACCTGCTCCGGCACGGGATCGAGCGGCGTGCGCTCCGGGCGGCGAACGCTGCGCGACACCTCGCCCAGTTCATCATCGAGCGCTTGAAGGTTCACCGGAGATCGGCGCGGCACCACGTGCACGCGGTCCTGCGGGACGATGGATGTGCTCATCAGTCTATTCCTTTCGTGAGAAGATATCGCTTGTAGTAGGTGATGCAGAGATCGAATGGATTCTCCACGCCTTGCTTCGCCCACCACTCAAGCTCGTTGCCGTGCGCATGCTGCGCCATGTGATGGTTGTGCTTCAGCGGCAAGGCCCAGCGATCATCGGGCTTCATGCCGATGCCGCCAGCCTTGCCGTAAACGAATGACGTGGCCCGCAGGTGCGCGGCATCGCAGGGCGGAGCCTGCTTGCAGCACGCGCACCGTTGCTTGCGGAGCCACGCCAGATAGCCCGGATCACGCAGCGGCGGTTGTCGCTGCCGCAGCATCACCGTTTGCTACCTTTGCCTTTGCCGGGCGACGGCTTGCGGTCTGGCGGGAAGATTTCCCCTTGGCCTTCTTGCGCGGCTGATGATCCGGCAGTCCCGCTGACCACCTTCTGATCTGCATCGACAGCGCTATCGCTTCCGCCTTCGTGAAGACTCTCGTCTCCTCGATCACCAACTGGGTCTTGCCCTCCTTCAACTCCAGTCGCATCGCTACCTCCTGCATCGTCGTCATTCTTAGTCTCCTGTTCGCCGGGATTGGCGTCTTCTTCGATGACCGTGCTCAACGCAACTTCGCGAGCAATGTGCTCCGCGTCGAAGCCACGGTCCTGTGCGTGAGCGGCTTGCTGCCTTGCATCACGCAACCTCTGCTGCAGCGGGCTGACCGCTGGCGGTGTCACGTCCTTGATCTTCGATCCGTCTTCCAGTTCGTCCGGCGTGTACACGCCAAGCATCACCTCCGACGCATGCAGTCGGCACCACTGGCGGATCGACGAGTAGGCAAGCTGAACTTCGGGCTGCGCGTCCCAGAGCGGCGATCCCTTGATGTTGCCGTACTCATTGCGACCGCGAGCATCGCGCAGCTTCGCGAGAGTCTCGCTGGTGTAACTGTGCGGCGAGTCCTCGCCACGGAACGTACCCCACACCCGGCAGCGACGCTCGTCGCCGGAGCCACCGACACGCCACACGCCATCGACGATCTCGCCGATCTCGTAGCGCAGCCGCGTCTTCAGCGGAGCGCGTGCCGTGATGACGGCGTGCACAAGCTGAGCCTCGAAGGCGATGCGCTCTTCGCCCTTGTTCACCACCTGATAGGACTTCTCCGCCACGGCGAACGGGTCCATCTGCCAGCGCAGTGCACGCGAGCAGATCGCGAGACAGCCACCGGGATTGCCGCGCAGATACTTCGGCACCGCAGAACCGGAGACCGCCATCAGCTTGGCGAACTCCATCACCTCGCCCATGTTCTGCAGCGCGACGCCGCCGATCTCCATGTTCACCGCGATGGGTGCAGCGATTGCGCGATCAACGCGCCGTTCGATCTCAGTCACGTCCATTGTTTGCTCCTATTTATCTTTCTCGACAGCCCGCACGTAGGCGAAGTCTTGAAGCGCCTGCACCAGTGACGGCACGCCGGACAGGGGAATTGCGATGTCGCAGATCGGCACCTCGTTGCGGTCGAACGCGACAAGGTGCGGTCCGCACTTCGGATCGGAGCACGTGGCCATGTAGAAGCCGTGCGCCTTCACTCCTTCAGGAAGCCTCATGCACTCTCCTCGATCTTCAGCCTTGCTTCGGTGCGCGCTCGCTCATCGTGAGAGAACGGCAGCGGGTGACCGTCGTTCTCGCTGGGTCCGGGCCAGTGCTTCAGCGTCATCGCCTTGGCGATCCGGTTCAGCGCGACGCGGTTGATGCGCCTGCCGTCCTCAAGGTCCTTGTCCGCGAGTTCAATGCGTCGCGCACAGTACGGCGCACTGGTCTCGACGAACATCAGATTGAACGAGGCGAACGGCAGACCGAGAGCCTCGCAGACTTCCCAGATCAGCGCGCCTTGCTGATGATAGCCGAAGCTGCGCATCGTGTATTGCAGAGCGTGAGAGGTGACGTCGCTGGTGGTCTTCAGATCGACGAAGTCGGGACCGCTGACCGGGATCACGTCGGGCCGCACCTTGATCCAGAGACCAGTCGGCTTGTCCTTGATGAAGCCGGAGCACTCGACGAGTCCGCTAAGCAGACCTTCCTGCACCAGCGGCTGCGACGTGAGTGACGCCGCCATTCCCTTGATCGCCTTGAACTCATCGGGCTTGACGACGACGCGACCGGAGTCCTCCGCTGCGGCGAGCCAGTCCTTGCAGACGTTGGCGTTGCCGTTCCACTTCTTCAACTCCGCCGTCTTGCTGTCGCGATAGTTCTCTGGCTGAGCGACGAACTTCATGTTGAAGCCGTCCTCGCCAAGGAAGAGATGATGCGCCGCAGCGCCAAGGATCATCGCTCGCGTGGCTTCCTTCGGCTGATAGTCCGGTGCCTCGCACCACTCGTGATACATGTGCGCTTCGCTCTTGCTCCAGAGCGTTCGCAGGTTCGACGACGACACCGCAGGACCGTCGCACATCCCGGGTGAGTGATAGCGCTCGATGGGAATCCCGCTGTACCAGCCGGGCTTACTGATCGGCTTGCCCGACCACTTCGTAACTTGCATTGGGTTGCTCCTTCAGGGAATCGCGAAGATAGTTTGCAGCCTTGATGAAATCAACAACTTATTGTATGGGCACAAGGGGATATGGTAACCAAGAAGGAAACAACGACCGTGCGAGCACATGTCGCCGCAAAGAAACTCTTACGTGGAGAGATAATGCGCCGAGAGAGTCCGCGCGATGCAAAGCGGGATCACGTGATGAAGCTGATCTTCTCGGAGCCCGGCTTCGCCACCGTGGTCGCGCGACACCTCGACGTCACGCATCAGAACGTGTCGGCGTGGAATCGGGTGCCGCCTCATCACGTGATGAAGCTCTCCCCACTGATCAAGATGACACCCGAAGAGATCAGGCCCGACATCTTCGGACCGAAGAAGCGCAGGTGAGCAGGGAGCAACGATGCTCTGGAATGACGAGACGGATCGCATGCTCGTTAACCTGTGGGACGAAGGCAGATCGCTCGCGTTCGTGGCCGACAAGATGCGCGAGGCAGGGTACGATGTCACGCGCAACGCTATAGCCGGGCGGAAGCACAGGCTGGCGGAGAAGCTCTCCCCATTCAAGCGAGCGCCGAACACTCAATCGCGAGTGACGAGACCGATGCCGTCGCGGATAGTGCGACCATCACGGGGCAGGACTTCAACTGTGAAGAAGACGATGGATCAACTACGAGAGGAAATGCAGGACAACGACGGCGTTGAATATCTGCTCAATGATCACGGCTGCAAAGCCATACTGGACAAGCCACGTGCCGGGAAGTGGCTGTTGCAAGTGTGCTGCGGAAAGCCGCGCACTGCATTCGGCGGGAGCTTGTCTCCCTACTGTGCGTATCATCTCCGGATTTACACCAACCCTCCACAGCAAAGGAAAGCGAATGGCTAAGTCTGCGAAGACCGCAGAGATCGAGATCACCGACAAGGTCGCCACCAAGTTCGTCGGTGATATCTTCGAGCACCTTGAGATCGTCGATGAAGCTCGCAACGCTCATCGCGTCATCGTTCACCGTGAGCGTGAGGCGATGAACGGCATCTATGAGTCGCTCGCCGCACGCGGCGTGCCGCAGAAGTCCAGTCGTCTCCACATCAAGATCGCCGTCGCTCTGAAGAAGATCGAAGGATGGATCGCCGATCTGGAGATGCACGAACGCAAGCTCGCCGAGAAGCTGACGAAGGCGGCTGGCGACAAGCGACAGCTATCGCTGTTCGGTGATGTGCCGAAGCCGACGCTCGTGAAGTCGGAGAAGCCAGAGCCGAAGACGAAGCGAGCGAAGAAGACGAAGGAAGTGCAGACCGATCTCGTCGAGCAAGCAGAGGCCGCGACGGTCGAAGCGAGCCCGATGCACTGATGGCGACTGGAGCAACCCGCCAATGTTCTACGATGCGGCAAAGACCAAGAAGAAACTGAGAGCGAAGCGCGAGCGCGAACTCGCGAAGAAGATCAAGAAGCTGCCTTCAGAGAGGTACGGCGTGATCTACGCCGATCCTGAGTGGCGCTGGGAGCCGTGGTCCCGTGAGACCGGGATGGATCGCTCCGCCGACAATCACTATCCGACATCACCGATTGAGAACATCAAGGCGCGCGACGTGCCGTCGATCATGGCACCGGACTGCATGCTCTTCATGTGGGCGACGCCGCCGATGCTCGATCAGGCCATCGAGGTGCTGAAGCACTGGGGCTTCGGCTACGTCACCAATGCCGTGTGGGTGAAGCCGTCCATCGGCACCGGCTACTGGTTCAGGTTCAGGCACGAGCACCTGTTGCTGGGCAAGCGCGGCACCGTGCCGTGTCCCGCTCCCGGTGAGCAATGGGAGTCCGTGATCGAGCAGCCGCGCGGCAAGCACAGCGAGAAGCCTGAACTCGTTGCCGAGTTGATCGAGCACTACTTCCCGAACCTGCCGAAGATCGAATTGAACGCGCGACGACGGCGCGAAGGATGGACGTCGTGGGGTCCGGACCTTCCGGAAGAGTGAGTGAGGAGCAACGGATGAACAAGAAGCAACGACAACTGACCGTGCTGAACCAGAAGGTCAACGGCCATCTGGTCGCGTACAACAAGATGTGCGTGTCCATCGCCGCGTGCCATCGGTTCGATGAGTGCGCCGACATCATCAACAAGTCCGTGGCGATGGCCGCGTACTACAAGCAGATCAAGGACACCGAGACTGAGGTGATGTTCTATCGCGTGCGGCTCCGCGCGTGGCGTCGCATCGCCGAACTGTTCTCGACTGTAAACCTGTCTGATATTCCGCCCAGCGATAGTTGGCAGGCGCGCGGCTACGTGACGCAAACGTCCAGAGTGAAGAGGATCAGGGAAGCATTCCTTCACGATCCCACCGTGGCCGACATGAGCGACGGTCGCATCAGCGACATCCTGAAGCTGATGGAGGTGACCGACAAGGACTTCGAGTACGCCGTCAAGCAGCAGGTCGGCGGCAGCATTGTCGATCTCTTGCGGCGCACGCCAGCCGCAGAGAAGGCGAGGGAGCAAGCTGAAAGGGAGCGCGACGCCAACAACAAGAGGTGGGCGAAGGAGCAGGAGAGGGAAGCTGCGGAGAAGGCCGCGCTCACATCGGCGGCGATGAAGGTGGACGCGATGCAGCGCAAGCACGAGCGCGAGTTGGACGCCGCAGCGCAGTCAGCGATGGACGATGTCGGCGTCACGCTGGAGCGCAAGGATCGCGCCAACATGAAGCAGGTGGTCTTCCTGATCAAAGAGGATGTGCACGCGGCTATGCGTCAGGCTGCGTTCGACAACAAGATCACCATGCAGGACTTGCTGCGCCGTGGCTTGCGGCTGTGGCTGGAAGCCAACGGCTATGACTGGCCGGGCGGCAACAACAACGACGGCACGAGAGGCTATCGCGACGCGGCGAGCCCGCCGCTGTGAGCGTGAAGTGGGCCGATCCGCGCAAGAAGGCCAAGGATGCGGAGAAGAAGTACGAGACGATGAATTACTTGCTCTACCAGTTCGGCGTGAACAACCTCACCAAGGAGCAGTTCTGGGGGCAGATGAAGCAGCACGGCTGGGACCAGCCAGACATCGATGCATGGTGCGTCGAGTATTATCAGAGGAGCGCAGACGAAGATGCAAAGCAAGAAGCCAAGCGACAAGAAAGGAATGGGGCCGCGCGAGCAACAGCTTCGCGAGATGCGCGAGGCTCGCGCGGAGAAAGCGGCCTTGTCGGACCGCGAGGCTCGCACGACGCGCGCCAAGAAGCTGATCGACAAGGTGACGCGCAGCCCTCTCAGCGCTGTGAAGCCGAAGAAGCCCGCAGCCAGCGTGAAGCCGCGAAGATCGTCAGGCCGGGGCAGGTGATCACGCTCGATCCATCGTGGCTGGAGAGGGCGAAGCGTGTCGGGCTGGCGCGCTTCACGTGGGCTGACGAGCGAGGCCTCATCAACAGGGGCGCGCACTCGAAGTCCACGCCAGAGTGGAATATCAATGGGTGCGTTGCAGAGTGTGCCGGTGGCAAGCGCTTCAGGCAGAAGTGGCGTGAGGCTGTCGGTGATACCGACGGCGTTGACGTCGGCAAGATCATCGAAGTGCGCTCGCGTCCGCCGGGCAAGGACATGGGCATGCGTCTCGATGACAAGCGCTATCTGCCGAACGTGTTCGGGTGGGTGTATCCAGATCACAGCACGCTATTGCTGGGCTGGCTCTGGGGCCACGAAGGCATGCACCTTGATGAGGATGGTGATGGGGACACCGATCTCGGCAAGCAGCTTTGGAACATGAACTCGCAGTGCTGGTACAACCCGCCGCCGTATCGTCCGCTCGAAGAACTGGATGCGATACTCGCCGACGACGTCGAGGTCGAGCGTATACTGCAGCGTCATCTTCGCTGGGTGCGAGAGGAGATGCCAGCGGCGAAGAAGGCGGCGAAGGATCGAAGACGGGCGGAGCTTGGATGACTGTGAACTCACCTCAAGCCGGGATCAGGGCGAGGATGCGCGCGTCATCGTCGCCGGTCTTCCTGATCGGACTGCACATGCACAGGCGCGGATACGACATCGAGATTCCTGCGATGACGTATGCGAGCGACGTGTCCGAGATTGAGTCTCACGTTGATAGGGGCGACCTGTTCGTTCACATCGGCGGCGAGCGTCGGCGGTTCGAGTGCAGGCATTGGGAGCGCACCAGCTTCACATGCCGCCGCGACTTTCCTCATCCGCACTTCTTCGTCGGCAACATCGAGCCGCTCAATCGTGCGACCGATCTCTACGCGGCAGTGCAGTTGTGCAAGGAGACCACGCATATGGGGATCGTGATGGCGGACACCCGACCGTCTTGGTACGAGACGCGGTTCTTCAATCCTCTAACCAAGCGGGAGGAGCAGGTCTACGCAGTCCCGATTGATCTGGTTGCATTCAAGCCTCTCGTCATCGACTGACGCAACGACGAGCGCAGAACTACGCTGCGCTCCACGATGCGACACCGCATCTTACGAGGAGGATTATATGAGAAAGTTTCTACTAGCCTGCACTGCGCTGGCCGCAATGTCATTGCCTGCCAGCGCTGCCGTTATCGACTCGTTCACCGTCACGGACTCGACCAGCACTCTCACGCTGTCCGCTGTAGTACCCGGCGGCAATCAGCCGCTCAACAACCCGTGCTTGATTTGCGGCACCAACCAACCAGCGCAGCCCACGGGCTTCGGGTACAATAATTTCCAAGCTCAAGGCAACATCAGCGACTACCTGATGTTCTCAACGGCGACCGTCGGCGGCTCGCTCGCACAAGATACCCTCGGCACCGGCTACGCTGTCGGTGACGGTTCGATCCTGCGCGCTTACCTGTTGGCGCAGGCAGCGGGCACCACGTTCAGCGTCGGCATCGACGTCAATGACACTGGCGTCGCTCAGACTCTGGAGAGCTTCTACTTCCTGAACCTGACGGACCGCACAGTGCTGGCGTCGTACTCACCGGGACCGGGCGGCACTCCGTTGCTCGCGACCAACAACGGCACTGGCTATCCAGACTACACGCTGAGCGGTTTCAACATCGACCGTGGCGACATCTCGTTCGGTGATGAAGTGATCTTCTTCGCGCGCTGGTCCGGTGCGAACGATGGCGCGGAGTCGTTCTTCCTCGTTGCGGAGCCGGGCGTCGCGGCTGTGCCGGAGCCGACGACGTGGGCGATGATGCTGTTGGGCTTCGCGGGCATTGGCGTCATGGCCTACCGCAAGCGCAGCGGCGCAACCTTCCGCGCTGTCTGATGTTCAAGGGCAGCGTACTCGCTCTTGATCTAGCAACGACTACGGGGTGGGCCTATGGCCCGCCTCGTGGCGCTCCGAAGTTCGGTCACGTCCGCTTCTCCAATGGCGGCTCACGCGCATCGACCTATCGCAATTTCCGCGCATGGCTGGAGGACAAGTGGAATGTCCGCGATCACCAGCCGGACCTGATCGTCTACGAGAGCGCGAACGTCCAGTTCATGGCAGGCAAGACCAACATCGAGACGATCAAGATGCTGATCGGACTCACTGAGCATCTCGAAGAGTGGTGCCACAACAAGGTCGAGCTTCGCGAAGCGACGACGGCGCAGGTGCGTGCGCACTTCCTTGGCATGAACCTGAAGAGCGCGATTGCAAAGCCGATGGTGGTCGAGCGCTGCCGTCAGCTTGGCTGGATGGTCGGCACCAGCGACGAAGGCGACGCGTGTGCGCTGTGGAATTATCAATGCAGCTTCCTCGATCCGGAAGTCGGCGTGCGAACGTCGCCGCTGTTTCAGAAGAGGCGCGGGTGATTCGGGTACGAGTTGGCGTGCGATCCGATCTCAATGCGTACCTTGATCGCTCACCGTGAGACATCGAATTCAATCGCTCACGTGGAGAGATATCGTTGCAGCGCACTCCAACATCTTGCGGATCGCTTCGGCGAATCACGCGAGATGCTGGTCAACCATCCAGAAGGACTTTGCCCGATATCCTTGCTCAAAGATTCCATTTGACGACGCCGCAGGAAATCGTCGAGGGTTCAAACCCTGAAATGCAGAAGGGCGAGCCGCTTGCTACGGACCCGCCCTTCTTAAACCGACACTCGGATGCTGCGAGTGGTCGATGTCTTGTGCGGATATACACCCTCCCGCACCTCTCATCAACCACCATCCATCAGTTAGGTTTCAAACCGCTCGACCTGCGTGAGGCCTGCGCACGTCTGAGCACCGTCTACTGTGACCGCCGGGAAGAGCCTCCTCCCCGGTGATCGCAGGGTGCTGACCCGTGGCTGTTTGGAAATGTTGAAATTTCCTTGCTCGCTCTCGCGCGCACTCACCTCTTACTTTCTTTCTTTCCTTTGGTTGGTCTTGCTCCATCAGGAAGTGAAGTTCTCTCAGAGAGATTCAGACTCCACTTCCTGATGAAGTTCTTAAAGACTGTTAGTTGTGGATAGAGGAGCAACCTCCACGATGACGATGACGACCATGAAGTGCCCGAAGTGCGGGCTCGATCACGAAGTCGATCCTAGTAAGATCGGGTGGTCAGTGACCTGCGAATCGTGCCGACCAGCGTGGGGCACGTCGCAGCGCAGTTGGATGCGATTGAAGCACAAGGAAATGGTGAAGAAGCGCACCCGCGAGATCAAGGGGAGCAAGCGATGAACGATCCGCATCAATGCAGCGAGTGCGGCGGCAAGCTGATGGCAGGTGCGTTGCTGCACCGCTGCCACGTCTCGAACAACGGCGTCGAGCGCGATCTCTTCTGGTGCATCGAGTGCGCCGAGTACATCAGCAGCGCAAGCTGGGACTACGAGAGCAATGGACCGTATCCATTCACGGTCACAGTGAACGCGAAGGGGCGCGCGTGATGATGCTCATGGTCTGCCCGAAGTGTAGCTCGACGCATGAGGTGGACACCAGCAAGCCCGGCTGGTCCGACACGTGCATCGAATGTCAGCCGCGAGTGAGAACCTTCGTGCCGTCACCGTTCTACGTGGCTGGCGTGCTGTGGCGCATCGGGCGCACGCTCTACGTCATCTTCGACATGATCGTATTGCTCACGCTGTTGGGCTTCGGTCGCATCCTGAATTGGCTTGGGCTGATCCAGTTCGGCTGGATCGTGATCCACTGGTGGCGAGGAGATCGCAGGCGATGAGAGATACATTCGACGCAGCGATAGGGCACTGGCGCGAGATACTTCCTGCGCTGGGATTCCCGGCGGGTGCATTGAACGGCAAGCAACAGCCGTGCCCGATGTGCGGTGGCACGGATCGCTTCCGCTTCACCGACCGCAACAGGAAGGGCGATTACTTCTGCAGCCAGTGCGGTGCGGGCATGGGCATGAAGCTCCTGATGGAGATCAACGGCTGGGACTACAAGCGAGCAGCCAGCGAGGTGGATAAGATCATTGGCAACCTGCCGCCGAAGCAGGTGGAGTTCACGCCGAACAAGTCTAACCCGACAGCGCTGCGCAACGTCTACGCAAGCAGTGAGCCGATCAACGGTGGAGACAACTGCGCCGGTCGATACCTGACGCGTCGCGGGATCAAGGGACCGTGGCCGAAGGCGCTGCGCTGGACGACGCTGCGCCACAAGCCAGCGGGAATCGTGACGCATGGAATGATCGCGGTGTACTGCGACGCCGACGGCAAGCCAGCGACGCTGCATCGAACCTTCCTGAACGAGGACGGCACGAAGGCGGACGTCGAGCCAGTGCGGATGTTCATGCCGGGCAACGTGCCGTCAGGCGGCGCGATCCGGCTGGGTGATGCGGCGGAGAGGATGGGGATCGCCGAAGGGATCGAGACCGCGCTGAGTGCAGCGGCGCTGTTCAATATGCCGGTGTGGGCGACGACATCGGCACTGATGCTGGAGCGGTGGCAACCACCGGCCATAGCAGCGCACGTCACGATCTTCGCAGACAACGACGTGAGCTTCACCGGGCAGGCTGCGGCCTACGCGCTGGCGAAGCGATTGAAGATCGAAGCAGAGAAGACTGGCATCAAGCGCCATATCGCAGTGACGATCCCGCACATCACGGGACAGGATTTCAACGAGGTGTTGAGAAGGAAGGATGAGGAATGACATCGTTGTTCGACGAGCGTGCGGAATTGAAGACGCTTCGACCTGATCAAGATAGCGCACTGCAGACATTGCGCGATGCTGTCAGGTCCGGCGAACGGCGACTGTGCATGCAAGCGCCCACCGGCTGGGGCAAGACCGTGTTCGCTGGCGCACTGGTGAACGCGGCGCACCAGCGCAACAAGAAGGTGATGTTCATCGTACCAGCGATCTCGCTGATCGATCAGACTGTCGGCATGTTCGCGAAGCAAGGCATCCTCGAAGTCGGTGTGATCCAAGCGAACCATCACATGACGAACTGGGATATGCCGATCCAAGTCTGCAGCGTGCAGACGTTGATGAAGCGCAAGTCGATGCCGTCGGTTGACATCGTGCTGATCGACGAGTGTCACATCTGGTTCAATGCCTACGAGAAGTGGCTGGGCACCAGCAAGGACTCCGAGAACCGCATCGTCGAATGGGATGGTGTGCCAGTGATAGGGCTCAGCGCAACGCCGTGGCGCAAGGGACTCGGCAAGTGGTTCGATTACTTTCAGAAGGCAGCGACGATCCGCGAGATGATCGACGCCGGTCACCTCTCGGACTTCCGGGTCTATGCGCCGGACCATCCCGATCTCTCTGGCGTGCGCATCACTGGCGGTGACTACAACGAGACCGAACTCAGCAATGCGATGCAGCCGCTGGTCGCCGACACCGTGACGACGTGGCTGCGACTGGGAGAGAACCGACCGACGCTGTGCTACGCGGTGGATCGTGCGCACGCGATGAAGCTGAAGCTCCAGTTCGAGGCGAACGGTGTGCCAGCCGGATATCAGGATCACGCCACCAGCGACCACGACCGCGCTCGACTGCGTCGTGACTTCCACAACGGCACGCTGAAGGTGGTGTGCAACGTCGAGACGCTGACCACCGGCATCGACTGGGATGTGCGCTGCATCTCGCTGTGCCGACCGACGAAGAGCGACATGCTGTTCACGCAGATCATCGGGCGCGGACTTCGCACCGCACCGGGCAAGGATCACTGCTTGATCCTCGATCACTCCGACAATCACTCACGTCTCGGCTTCGTCACCGACATCGACGAGAGCTACACCGGACTGCATGATGGCAAAGCACCGCGCCACGACAACCGCACCGACGGCATTCGACTGCCGAAGGAGTGCCCGAAGTGCGGATACCTGAAGCTGCCGAAGATGGCGTGCTGCCCGGCGTGCGGGTTCGTCGCGACCGTGACCAGCAAGATCGAGAACGAGGCTGGCGAGCTTCGCGAGTTGAAGCCGAAGCCGAAGGAGAAGAAGGAGATCGTCACCATCGAAGAGAAGGCGGCGTTCATGTCGGAGTTGAAGCGCTACGCGAAGCAGCACGGCTACAAGAACGGATGGGCGGCGAACCAGTATCGCGAGAGGCTTGGCGTGTGGCCGAATCATCCGAACATCAGGGACGCTGCGGCGGCGATGTTCGTCTCGCCGGAGACGTTGAGTTGGATCAAGAGCCGTCAGATCGCATACGCGAAGTCTAGGCAGCGAGCATGATGAGCGAGCACAATCCGTGGGGTCGCATCAGTGAGGTGGCGGCGCGACTGGGCGTCAAGCCACGCAGTGACGGACCGCCCACCATCACCGCAACGGGGGCGGATGGGAATCAGTACGACGTCTGGGAGGTGGTGATTGCCTTCCTCGATAGATTGGAAAGGACCACGCCATGATCAATACACGCGCCGCTGACGTGCTCGCACTAGGCTCGTTGTTTCTCCACATCGCAACGCCGGAGGACATCGAGTTCGAGCGGCAGGCAATGGAGGCTGCATACGGCGAGAAGCTCAAGGTCTTCCGCGTGACCACTGAAACGAGATCGGGCGCGAAGGTGACGCGCGTCGAGTGGGAAGTGATGTGAAGGGCAGAAGAAACACCGGAGGCGTCTTCTGGGCTGGGCATGATGACTGGAGCATTGTCGATCCAGACTTCGACGATGCAGAGGGTGGCGTGATGCAACTGGTGGAGAGGATCAAGAGCGGCAAGAGCCTGATGATGCACGTCGATGCGGACAGCAGATCGCAGGACGACGTGCCGGTGCCGCTGCACAGTCATGTGCCGGACGGCATCAGCGGGACGTCGGAGTTCTTCGATCACCGCAGGTTCTTCCGGCATCGGCGGCAGGAGATCATCGACCAGCGCGAGAAGGATCGACAGCAGAAGGCGAGATGGAAGAAGGAGGAGGCCGCGCGGCGCGAGGAGGAATCGAGACGCGTAGATGCGTACCTGAAGCGCAAGCCCGATCCTGCGCCGTGGCAAGCACCGCCGTTCAGGCCGGAGGATTACACGTGGACCGAAGAGCAGGCGATGATGAACAACATGCGGCTGAGCGATCCGCTGGCCAAGGGCATCGCGCGGGTGTGGATGGACTACGTGATGGTGAACGAGGAAGACCGTGACAACGCGACGCTGAAGCAGCAAGGCTTGCCGTGGGTGGAGAAGTGGCGGGGACGTGGTCTGGTGATCTTCAAGCGGGTGAAGTCACACGACAGGATGATAGCGGAAGCAATGGGGGGAAGACGATGACCGTGACGCTACAGGATCAGATCGCGGAGGTTCGCCGCGAGATCGAGATGCGCAAGCGGACCTACGTCCGCATGATGGGTCAGGGGAAGATGTCGGCTGGGGAAGCCGAGTTGAAGACCACGATCATGATCGCGGTTCTCACGACGCTGGAGGAGCTTCGTGATGTGCGAAGAGGCGAAGCGCTTGCGCACTCCGCCTCTCCGTTGTCATAGCGTATCGGTTAGGAGCAACCCGCCAAAGGCCGATGACGGTGGCGACCATAACCGACCGGGCCGCTACGTTGCAACCCTGCCTGCTCGCTCCGGTCTCGCACGTGGAGAAATATTCGCCACGTCGTCAGGCGTGAGATTGTAGTGGAGCATCACGCGCAGAAGCATGCCGTCCGCGTTGTCGCTCCACTGGGAGATGTTCCGCACGTCGCCCGGTGAGAGATCGTAGTGGAGCATCACCTGCAGAAGCTGCGCGACCGCAGGTGGCACCGGGCTTTCTTCGGCAATCCACTTGCGGCTGGTGCGGCCATCGACGCCGAAGAATCTCGCGGCACCGACTTGCGTCATGCCGCGATCAACGATGGCTTCTCGATATTCCATTCCATTCATGGTTCACCTGTAGAATTGCGGGACGAGCGGCACGCACTGCGCCGATATCCTCATCGTTACCTTGTGACCGCCAAGGTCCTGCGGTGGAGGAGCCACGTAGATCGTCTGCAAGACGTGCTCGCAGGTGCGTTGGCTATTCCAGTCGGTGTGCTCAGAGGTGACCGACACGCTACCCGTGTCAGACATCACAAGCACCGAAGCCATGAGACGCCAGATCATTTGCCGTCTCCCCATCGCATCTTGCCGTGACGAAGTGCATCGACGACACGCTGCTTGCCCAGTGACGTCATCATCAGGCCGAACACCGTGGCGAAGGCGTCCTTCTCCGACATGCCGTCCTCTCCGTCGGAGAGATAGGTCACGGCACCGTGGAAGAGATCGACGGAGACAGCCATCAGCAACGCTGCGGCCTCTCTATCGTCCTCGAACAGTTGCGTGGTCAGCGTGACGCTCTTGCGCACGCGGTCTCTCGCCACGACGGCGAGATCGTTGAACTCATCCTGATTCATTTGCGGTTGCTCCTTCCGGTCTGCTGACCAAGGTTGTTGTAGTAGGTGGTGCCAGCATTGTTCGTGACGGAGCGACCGACGTTGCGACCGCTCGCGTCATAGAACTGGGTGCCGACGTTGTTGGTCACGGCGCGTCCGGTCTCGCGACCGTTCGCGTCGCGGATCGTGACGCTCTGCTGTGCCAGCGCAGGCGAGCACAGCAGCACCAGTGCGATGATCGCCCTCATGCCGCCGCCCTCCGCTTGCGCGTCTTCTTCACCGGCTGATCGAGCAGCCATGCCTGACCGTCGTCGAGCCCAAGCCGGTACAGGTGACCGCAGGTCTTGCGGGCGTAGTACCAGTCGAGCAGACCGTAGACATCGTTCAGCAGGATCGCGCGCTTCACGTACTCGGTCTTGAACGGCACGCCGAAGTAGCCGACGACCTGACCGACGTCTTCGAGCGTTGGATCGACGACGACGCCGTTGGCATCGACGCACCACGCGTGCTCGATGGGCACGCCGTGGATGCAGACGTAGCCCTCGACGTAGGTCAGGTCCTTGTTGAAGAGCGCGAGGTGCGTCGCGTTGGCGAAGCACTGCTTCCGCTCAGCGCGCGGACCAGCGAAGGTCTCGGCGTTGAACGTGTACTCGACTCCGTGCGCGAGCATGAAGTCGTTCGGGAGGTTCGGGCCGAAGGCCTTCTTCCTCATCTCAAAGTGGTCTCTCATAGTCATCGTGGTTGCTCCTGTTGCTAGTAGCCGTGGCCCATCAGGATCACGGCGGTTACGAGTATGATTGCGGAGAAGAGAGTCACGGCGACCGCTGCCGTCAGGTCCTCGCTCCACATGGTTGCTATCCCATCTGAGGCTGTGGCCACTGCCAGATCACCGCGTCACCGACGGCGATGACCGGGCGCTTGACTTCACCGCGATCAATCGCGGCTTCGACATCGTTGACGCCCAGATAGAACTGGACATCAGGCACCGCCGATCTCAGGAGATCGACAGTCTCACCGGCTTCGTCGAAGCCGTAGAGAACAGCAGCGCCAGCGATCAGGCGACCGGCGCAACCGCAGAAGGATTGCTGAGCCGGTGGCGGCTCGAACATTCCGAACTCATCGACGCAGTAGCCGATGCCGCTGCGCGGACCGACACCGATCACACCGTGATCGACGTTGCCCAGACCGGCGATGGTCTGCGCTTCGATGATGGTCTCGCAGTCCACCGACTTGATGGTGCGCGTCTTCGGATCGATGATGACGAATCTCATAGGCTTGCTCCTTCCTGCATTTGAGTGAGGGCATCGATGGACCGTTGCTGAACATCGATGTAGCCGACCAGCGCTTCGCGCCGCAGTGAGATCACCACGGAGTTGAAGCGGTCGTCGTGAAACGAATTCCAGTATCGCTGGAGCGATACGGCGGTGGCGTGCGTGGACATCACGGCGACGGTGTCGTCCAGCGGATCGCCGAGACTTGGCGAGCCGGTGACGCCGTTGCCGTCGCGTCGTTGGCAGAGGAAGCACACGTGATCGCGGGTGTGCAGGATGTAACCGACAGCGCCGTCCTCCATCGTCGCGCGGGCCTTCTCGATGTTGCCGGTCAGGCGTCGGATCATTTCAGTCGGTGTCATTGTTGCTCCTCGCCTTGCGTCGCGATGCGACCATGCCCTGTATGGTCTCAAGGTAGTCGGGCTTCAGACAGTCTTTGAAGTATTCGATGCAGGCCAACTCCTCGAACAGGTGCTTCACCGTCTCGCCGCTCATTTGCAGCTTGATGATGTGGTCATCGATCTCGACGAGACCGATGCGGTAGCCAACGGCGTGACCAGCCGAATGGGCGGTGACGTGCGTGCTCCGCCACTGCGAGGTGTAGCCGCGAAGATCGTTGTCGCGGTATCTCTTGTGGTCGCTGAAGATTGAGAATGGCATTCGGGTTGCTCCATAGAGAAACCCGGCAGCGGGATGCTGCCGGGTTGGTTGGTCGTCGTCGATCAGCCGTTGTTGATCAGGTCGAGCGCCGCCTTGCCTGTCAACGGCATCTTGCGAGTCTCGCCAGACTTCTTCGCCTTCATCTTCGCGATGCGGCCAGCCGCCTTCGCCTTCTTGATGGAGGCCTGCTCAGCCATGATCTGCTCAGCCACCGGATCGAGCTTCTTGCGCTGCAGGAAGGCGGGGATGCCAAGGTCGTCGTGGCTCCCGGCGAGACCGGCGCGAGCCATCGCCTCATCTGCTATGGTGACGGGCGGCAAAGCCCCAAGCGTGGTCTCGCTGTCAACAGTTGGGTATGCCGGAGGGGAGACCGGCACCGCATCCTCAAACATCGGCTCGAACGTGACGGTCTTCACCGTCGGTGCCTTCGCCGCCTTCAGCAGTCGCGCCTTCTGCTTCTCCAGCTTGTCGAGCATGGTCATCGTGCGCTTCAGTCTGGTCCGTAGTCTCTTCGCCAGCGCGTCGAGGTGTTCGATGCTGGTGATCTTCTTGGCTCTCGCCATCGGGTTGCTCCTTTGAGCGTGTAAAGCTCGCCTCATGAGCGAGCGAGTGAAGTGTAGCAAACGCACTCTCGCCAAATCGCGAGTCGCACCGATGCGCGTGCAGCAAACGCTACAGCACAAGGGGCGAGCCCGCGGATTTGGGAAACTTGACTCCGAGAAATACAGGACGAGACGCGCGTGATCAGTGCGTGTCGTCGCTGGAAACCACTGTGAGAGAAGGGGCGTCCTTGCCGGAAATAATTATTTCCGGGCCAGCGCCCAGTGCGTTCAAGAACAACTCCTGTGCGCGGTCGAGACCTGCGCCGAAGCCGGTGTGCCATCCCTCGCAGAACTCGCGAGCCATCCTGATCTTCAGGTACTGCTCGTCGCGATCCGCGTAGGACCAACCGCGTATCTCTACGCCGTTGACGGTGACGGTGATCTCACCTTCATCGTTGTCGATGAGGCGAGGGAAGAAGTTTGGCTTTGCAGACATGGTTGCTCCTATCGATCTGCGACGAAGTTGAAGTAGAAACGCGGGGAGTGCGTGAACTCCATCGAGCCGCGCACGCCATCAGCCTTGCGGGTGACGACGACGAACGGCGCAGCGAAGCTCTGCACGGTGAAGTCACGCTGGAGTTCTTCCGTCGTCCAGCGCTGGTCGGCCACTGCGAGATCGTGCAGCGGCTGATTGTCTGCGAGCATCGCTCGCCGTAGTCCTTCGGTGTGGTCAGTCATGGTTGCTCCTTGGATCGCGTTCGCGATCTCTGCTGCGGAATGGCCAGCCACTCGCGTGGCCGACGTGTGCTCGTGCCATTGTCCGCCGGTCAAGGCCGACGGTGGAAACAGCACGAACGCATCGAGGTTGTTGTAGCGGATGATCGAGATCACCCGGTTCTCTTCGAGCATGGCGCGCAAGGCAGGATCGCGATGCGCGTCAGGATGTTTGGGATCGCACCAGATTTGCAGCACCGGGATCGGTGTGCGTGCTCCGGTCTCGTTGTCTTCGTACTCGATGAAGTCAGGCGAGGGATCGATCACGTAGTGCGAGCGATCAGGACGCGACAGCGTCGCCGTCGCCTCATCAGTCAGCCAGCCGCACGACCACACGCGGCACGACAGCGGGCGCGTCGCATAGATAGCGCACCCGGTGCCGTGCTTCTGGTGTTTGCACTTGGTTGATGCAGGCTTGGCGATGTCCTTCACCGGCAGCAAGCGACAGCACAGTTGGCAGTCGCCGCACGTTCGGTTGTTCAAGGCCACCTCCATCCGTCAGCCTCCTCGTCCCACGTCATGCCTTGCGGCACGAGCCAGCAGTCGCCGTCCTGATAGACGTGGTACTTCACGCCATCGTCGTCGGTGACCACCGCGTTGTCGGTGACGTCGGCCCATGCGTCCCAGTATTCGCGATGATCGGGACCGGCATCGAGGATCGCCCAGTCTTCATCGCTCACGTTGGCCACGTGCTTCGCGCGATCAGCGAAGCTCTTCGCGAAGTCGCGCGGGATGTAGATGCCGCGCGCGTCGCTCAGCCAGAGAATCATCTCCGGTCGTTTCAGTGTCGTCGTCATGTTCGTTGCTCCTTCAGGTTGGGACGTTCCACTGCATTCCATGTTCGTCCGGCTCAGTCATGAAGACTTCGCGCGGGCCGCTCTTGTCGATCATCACGCGTCGCGTTGAGCGCGGTGAGCCAGCGACGACGGCACCGCCGCCCTTCACCAGCGTGTCGATCAGCGCTCGCACCTTCGGCTTGCGCCACGCGTCCGGCGCGCCGGGCATCGTGGTCGCGGCCATGATCATGTCGTTGGTTGATGGCGAGAACACCACCTTGCACCGATCAGGCCGAAGCTCCGGCGCGAGTTGCTCGCGCGGGTCCGCTCGCTTCTGGCTCAGCAGCCAGAGGCACTCGAACTCGACGCACATCTGAGGCCGGTCCTCATAGATCGTGCAGCCCTTGCTGATGGCGCAGTGCTCGCACCATTTGCCAGCCTGCTTGTTGATCTCCGGTATCTCGAAGACCTTGCAGCACGCGTTGCACTCGCCGCAGAGATTCTCAGTCATGTTGGTTGCTCCATCGCCGCTCGCGCGGCTTGCAGGGTGTAGTCGTCTTCGCGTCGCGGCAGCACCGGGATCGATGCAGCCAGCTTGTCGAGCAGCGGGCCGGACAGTGTCCGCTGCTCCAGCCATTGGTTGACGGCGTGCGTGGCCAGTTGTCCTTGCTCCACCTGCCGATAGTCCTTCACCTCATCAGCAGGCAGCGCAGTGCGCACGTCGAACAGTGCGCACTCGACTCCCTTGCCGCCGCCGACATCCTTGATGGCGTTCTTCAGCGAGCCGACGATCAGAGTGTCGCCGAACCGCAGAGCCATGCCGCTGTCGGCATGGGCCTTCGAGTAGCGCATGAGGATGCCGATCACGCCGATGCAGGACAGCACGCCAGTCGTGCCGTCGGTGTCCATGTCGAGACCGCGCTCGTGCATTCGCGCAAGAGCGTGCTTCGAGATGTAAGCGAGGTTCAGATCGGCGCACGCACGCACCGTGCCGCCGCGCCGTGACGTGATGAAGTGGTGCAGGATGTTGATGCCGTCCTCGTTGACGCCTTGGATCGGATGCTCGCCCACGCCAAGCGTCGCGAGGATCAAACCGCAGGAGCGGTTCGAGCCACCGAAGTCGAGCACGAAGTGAGCGAAGCCGTCCGGCGTGTCGATGGCGCGGTTGAGATAGTTCGCGATCTCGCGGATGCGCTTCGCTCGCTTGATTGGGTTGCCCACGTTGCCGACCTGATCGAAGACCGACAGCATCGCGTCGGTCCAGTTCTTCGTGCCGGGCGCGAGCCGGTTGGAGTGCGCGGCTTCACGCTTGCGAAGCTCGCGCATGTAGCGATCCGCGAAGATGCGGGATGCAGTGGGGATCGGTGACATCTCATCTCCTCCCACCTGTGATCGCGTGCTCGCGCAGCACTTCGTTGCATGCGCAGCAGAAGCAGGACCGGCAGCGATGCCGGTTGTTCGTCGAGACACGAGCGTGCGAGCGCACCTCGTGGTAGCCCTTCTCGCTCAGCAGCCGACGCGCGGCTGCGAGTTGATTCCACCACGTGGGCTCATACGGGTTGAAGAACCCGTCGGGCGCATCGCGGTCCTTGGTAGGATCGAAGCCAGTCATGGCGCTCCTCACTTGCAGTGGGTGTGGGTGGCGTGCGAGTGGCACGTCTTGTTCGGGTGCGCTGCCGCAGGAAGCGACAGCGCGATGAAGAGGATCAGTGCTTGTGCGTAGACCACGTGTGGCCTCCATCGTGAGAGTGAACTCCCGCCGTCAACGCCTGCCGATTGACAGTGCGTCCAGCGAGTTGTTCGGCGCGAGCGATGGCCTGCTTGGCCAGCACCGTGCCGGTCGCCATGATCATGCGGTAGGTGCAAGCATCGCTCACACCGCCGCGCTCTGCATCGGTCATGCCGACGAAGGCGACAGCGCCGGAGCGCTTATCGACGACGATGCGGACCTTGCTCTTGCGGATCAGTTCGTCGGTGAAGGCGATGATCTCCTTCACCTGAGTCTTGCGTTGGGAGAGGGTTTGGTTCTGCGTGATCGGTCGGGTATCGCATGCCATGTTGATGGCTCCTGTTGAGAGATGAACCGGGCGGCACGATTGCCGCCCGGCAGTGTCGATCACAGTTCAAGCTGCGGGACCTTCGCCTTCGCAGCCTTCTTCTTCGGAGCGACCGGCGCGAGATCGAGCGCGCGGCTCTCGGCCTTCGGTGCAGTGACCGCCTTCGCTTCGTCGATGTCGAGGAACGCCGTGCGCGCGTTGGTCACCGTGCGCAGTGCGTTGAGATCGATCTCGACCGCAGCGGTCTCGCCAGCCTTGACGATCTGCCGTGCTGAAGAGCGCACCGCTTCGACCGCCTTCTGCACTCGCACCGCAGCGTCGGGCGAAAGCATCTGGCCGATCTCCTTCGCATCGTTCGCTGCTTGGCGGATCGCCTTGACGTCGAGGTTGCGCAAGCCCTGCTCCATCTTGCCAAGCAGGTCGCTCACCTCGCTGTTGATCGAGCGCACCGCTTCGACGTCGTCGGAAGCG